>Ga0056108_1000696_pt1 | contig 10071 bp, 4 predicted proteins | sample WorMetG1BERMUDA1_FD_83875 | JGI IMG/M metagenome (GOLD analysis project Ga0056108, IMG submission 83875) | Marine gutless worms symbiont microbial communities from Max Planck institute for Marine Microbiology, Germany - Inanidrilus... ... | reverse complement strand
CTTTAGCTCGTTTTATACGTACAGTTTCTAAGTTTGTAATAGTGGGATGATGGCGTAAATTACGTAGAGCTGATTTTCGTTCATTTATGGCTTGTTTACAGTCGTCATTGATCCAGGGTTTGTAGCAATGCAGTTAAGGTGAGGTGGAAATCTTTATCACAGATACACATTTGTAAATTCCTTTGGAATCTGCCAGTGAAAGAATTTTGAAAATTGGACTACATCTGCCAAAGTTATGATCAAAAGCCGACCGTCTTGTTTTTTTGAGACTCAGTGTAAGAAACTGAGACAACAAAAGCGACATTATTCTACATGCTCACACTGTACAGCCAGTCACAAAAACTCACAAATTTAGTTTACACAGCAATCATCATAGCAAACAAACAGTCTTGTGTACATGCACATTCACTCATGATACAAATTGATTAATACGAAACCAGTGAATTAATACACCACAATAACGATAATAACAAGACACAGCATTTATGTACAGATAAACAAAATCGTGCAAACAGCATCAGGTGATGAGTGGTATAGTGACAATCTTTAACAGATAAGCTAGCTAACAGTAACAACAAACATGTGATCATATAAAACAGAACCAGTATTCGTCACACACAATCAAAAAAGAAACTTTGCTGTCGCAAACGTATCGCTCGTCAGCGGCAGTGGTCAAGTGCTATACACTTGCAGAGGAACTGCATTTTTAATGGCTGGAAATAGGTGAAATGACTCTGAAGTTAGTGGAAATTGTGCTACATGACAGGCTATCTATCACTTCTTATTAGGGGTCTGTAGCCACTGGGTAAATCTTGTACTGATTCTGACACATCACCACTATTTTACTGTACATGACTGCCTGACGTTAAACGGTCCTTAGCTTGGTCATGGCAGTTAAAATTATACATCACACATGATGTCCTATTCGCTGTAACAATTCATTCTAGCTAAATGTGTTATATCCTGCCACGTATGAGCTGTACAAAGGGTTCAAATATCTGAAAGGACTTTAAAGGTCACTCAAGGTTATTGGTAATGGCATCACTCGATAAGCCACATAAGATTTCCTATAGGTCTTCCAATGTAATTATGTCCCTATCTTGTAATTTTTCCAAGTTACTATCAACTATTTCTGAAAATAAAGGGGTTATATGACTATGCTGCCTTTGGAGTATATCATCATTTGGCTAGTACTAGTTACAGTTGACCTGTATAATATAGTTGAATGACATAGTTTTTGCCCATGCCAAAGACAGCAGGAGGTGAAAAATATTAAAGGGGTCATCAAAATCCAACCAGAGCCCATTTCAGGTCGGCAATTGTAAGAGTTTATCCATACATCAGATCAGCACATAGTACAGTGTCAAAGACAGGACATGTACTCCAAAATTAAAAGGATCAAATGTCTGCTATGCCCCGTTGGAAGGTGGCTTGTCATCCAATACTTGCCATGGTCAACCTACATATCAAAGCTAAGGTACCTTGCTTCAGCCACCCCGGTGGTTCTGGGTAGTCGGGAGACACTCAGGTCAAAAGAAATGGTACCATAATATAGATCACATATGACTTCGAACACATATGACTTCGCATTAGCAATTACATAATAGTTAGTTTGAGTTTAACGTCCCTTTTCAGCACAAATATGGCTATATCAGAGACGACAATTACATAATAACTATGTCTCTATCTTGTACTGGAGATACAGCAAGATACTGGCTGTCATTGAAAATTTCACTTACCGCGCCAGTATTTGGCACCCCCACTGGGGTCCCAAAGTTCTTTGTTGTGAGAAAGCAGTAGTCGCTAGGCTACCACTCAGAACTGATAATGAGACGGTAGATTCGGTCATTTCAATACAAATAACAGCATGTGCCAGACAGATGGACGGATGGACAGAAATACTATATCAGTAGCGCACTCTACACAGCTCTATGCTGACACATGACAAAATGCACTTCAACTTCACAGAAGGTCACAACAAACTGTGCTAGGTGGCAATCAGTTGGCCTCCAGTATTCACTAAGTATGAGACTGCTACTGTTCAGCTGTGACTAAGTCATCGCCAACCAACAGGAGACGAAGAAGATGCCACACAGACTCATCCAACTGTAGTACAATGATCTGGTGAGGGTTAAACCAAATTAAGCTAGTACTTGATCCACGTTGGCCAGATGACTGGCTTAATTAACAGCCATTACTTCTAGCTGACTAGGACAGTATGCCCTACGAGCGACCACATCCATCACTAGTCTGACTGTGCCTCCCAAGGAAGAATGGCATGGCTGAGACAGCCTGGGCGGCCGGCTAAATAGATGAAACAGTACACCCACAAATGGTTACCCATCTCAACAGTAACTGGGCTTGATGTGATGCTACCATTATCTAAACCACGACACGGCACAGCACAGCGATGCACATCAGAGCTATACGTCACTGACTACAGTCTACACATGTTCACCCCATGAAACCCGATTGTACATGTAAACAATTAACAGTTTCATGCAATTCAAGCTTACCATTCTCGGACACTAAAACACCTCAACCAACAGCACACCATAAAAACTGACAAACCACGTAAAACTTATCGCTGCAATACTACTGATAGAGAGAAGACGAAATACATCGCACACAGGCCACTATATACAAAAAAGACAAACATAGCACCATCAATAATAAGCGTACTTGTATCTAGCGCAGACGCACGTCTATGAACTTTCTTATGCATTACTATACACACGCATCAATATGTAGTAATCACCAACGACACATTGTGGACAATTTACAAAACACTGCTGCAGATGACCTCCCACAACTTTTGCAGTGTGTAAACAGTGGTTATGGTTGGTACAAAAATGGAATGTTTTAAATCGAACAACCCTACTTTTTTAACAACTCTATACAAAGCACTAGCTGCTACATGGCTATTAACAAGGATTATAAAATGCAACACACACACAACAGCTCTATCACAGCTGTGTTACAGTGACTCTCATATGAACGGACCGCAACCGTCGCACGACACAACCAATCTATATACACAAACTTTCATCACCGGCCAACAGCAAGTGAAAGTATATATGTAAATACAATCTGGACTGGACCACAAACTACTGTACACCTGTGCTATCAACTTCGCATGAAGGCAAACGTTCTGGATTGTTTCGCCAACAGTTAGTGATATATATCTGCTGTGTCCGACACAGTCAAACAAAGGTTTTAGACTACAAAATATTTCGCCGGATGAAACACGTCACAGTCCACACAAAGAACAACAAGCAGCCAAAACTGCTCGATTATCACGCAGTGCGGCAAGACAGTCAACCACGGAAAAGAACCTGCTTCTTACAAACGGTACGTGGTTAACACTACCAGCAGCATGGAACAGTGCTGTATCACTGCTAACAATCTGAAGTTAGTGATAGCAGTGTGTACATTCTACAGCAATGTTCAGGAGACTGTATTCGCTGCGGTCCGTTTAGACAAGCAAAGTTGCCATGACTCTCACACACAGATCACACAAATGGTTATTATCGGTTCAAAGCAACTACTGCAATCATTGTCAAGATCACGAACTCGAAATGCCTGTGCATCAGCCGGAACACATTCTGCTGTAAACGGCATGCTGTGGCCATATTCATGCTGACTTACTGAATCCTAATAAACATTGGCGTGAACGTTTCACAAGAGGTGGACAAAGGCGTGGATGTAAGCTACGGCTTACAGTGAAGTGGCAACTGTGAGCCATTTGCAACGATCGGCATCTGCACCCATCCACTTGCCTGCTGCCCCTCAATCAGCCGTGTAACAGTCTCTGCGGTGACGACTTCCGTCGTCAATGGCACAGTTCCCGGAGCACCTGACGCAAATGCAGAGCATGCCCGCCGTGCACTGTCAGCAGCGGAATAACAGGCAAACGCATGGGATGAGGCTTTGTTGTACAGAAACATCGCCAGCGGGCCATACGGCATACACAGCATCTGAACGAATTGCCCATCGATCTGCAACGGCAACAATAACCTTCAAAATTTTCAGAAATGTGCAAATTTCCAAGTACCTTTATTGCACTTTCTATGCAAGTTGGAGAAAAACGATGCATCCACTGTATACAGGTAAAGCAGTAGTCTCCGTTATTATAATACAAAAATTAATTAGGAAACAGAGCATCCATTTACATCTACAAGTATCACCTGTCACTAACGAACCTGCACGACACACTGCATCATGGCAAATGTGCTGCAAACAAAGGTGGATGCTCAGTGTGATAAACTTGCAACCGAAATAAGTTGACAATGCTTGCAACGGTCGACGTTTTCAAGATATAGTGAGTTATTTGTCGAAAGTCACCAATTTTAACCTACCCCACCTACATTTGTGCCTCTTGTGGGGGTCACTGCGTTCAAGTTCTGCCGAGATCTTCGGCATCAAAAAAACTAGAATCTCTGGGCTATTGTGTAGCATTGTTTGTGTGATCCTACGTTTAGCCAGTTCAGCAGAACACTTGACTTGTGACAGAGAGACACATGACTACGGCATATACCCTGCTAGCATGGCATCAAACGGTAAAAATGTATTATATGTATGACACCTAACAATTTAACAGACACATGGGTGAGTGACAGAGTAGTTTCTTAGCGGCACATTAGCACAATAACGCTATTCAGTGCCAGTCATGCTTAGCTAGAATACATTAACAAAATTACGTTACATAAATGAAATAACAGACAAGTCCATACTGGTCCTTCAACGCATAAGACTGTACTTGGTGCCACAGACTTCACAGCCTCTGGTGCAATCGTCTGGAATTCTTTGCCAGCAGCCCAATGAGTCATGTCACTGACTGTTGCAATGTTTGCTAAATGTTTAAAATCTTACTTGTTTTCTCATCTGAACTAGCACATCTGAGGACTTTCATTTAATACTATGCAAACAGTCACTTGATTACTTATGCCATGAAAAGCGATGGCTACACACAAACCTGAGGTGGTATGTTTGATATTTTCAGCCAAGTTGAAGAGCTGCTCAACTTAGCTACAACAATCACACAGCAGAGTTTATACCAAAATAACAGCACTTAAACAGGTGCAGATGCTCTTATGCCATATAATTACTGGCAGGATTAAATGCATGGATAATGGCCGATGTTGAGTTTACTCCGATACAGATTTTTCAGTTTTCTGCCCCACAGGGTTGACAGATTGCACCCATCGAGGTGAAATTTACCACGCGAGAGTCACATGTCAAAACTTAACCCCGACTCGTGCAGCGCTGTGGGTAGGGGATGCCATAAATTTCAAAATGCGGTTGTTTTGTTTCATGCCCCGAAGGATGACTCACTGAATCGACAAAGTGAAATTTAGCACAGAATAGCTGAACTTATGAGTCCGCTCTTCCCTGCCAAATTTCGCCTTCATCGCTACAGGGGTGGGGTATAGGACCCAGAATTTTATGAATTATGGGAATATATGCACCACAGTGGTATATCCCTGGCACGATTCTTACAAAACTTTCCGGGTTATAGACGATTCCGTGCTACTTTCATGTTCCTAATAATTTGGTCAGTTTTGCCAAACAGGTACAGAAGTCACTCATTATTTCCAAATATCACACTACTTACTAAGTCTAACAGTAATGACCACTACCAATTACTGCTACTTTCAGTTTTTATTTAACCGGCTTTCTTTTCCAGAGTTACTTCATGTTGTGTCAGAGTCCCCAAAACAGAACCATTAGGAAAGCTGCAGAGTTGTAGCCGGTTTTCACAGGCCAGATGCCTTCCTACTGCCAAACCAACAGCATCAAAGCATTGAAAGGAACAAGACTAACAGTAATTGTAAAATAATATTACAACAACCTCCACCAGCGTCCAGTTTCTCAGACACTGGCATTCGAGGTCCAGCAGGATACTGCGGGTTCCATACCGCAGACTGACCACCGCCACCATTACCGCCAAACTGCTGCGCAGCAGCTGGACCACCGCTTCGGATTCCTCGAGGCACTGCACCAGGATCAGCCCAACCAGCTGCTGGAACGCCTCCTGCTTGACCTTGCGCCGCTGCCATTCCCATCCATGATCCAGCAAATGCTTCGGAACCAGGTGAATTGTGGCTGGCTGGCCCGCGAATTCCTGCACCAACATCACCTCCCGTTGGTAAAGGCATGCCAGGAACCATGCCGGCTGCATCAGCGTCTAGTCGCAGACGGTTCAGCAGTGCACTGACGTCACCAATGTGACCACTCAGTGGCGGCATTGGAACACCCTGCAACTGGTCCATCTGTCGCTTGACGGCATCGATGATGGGATTCAGTCGTTCCAGGGCCTGTCTACGCTGCAACGGCGATAACGTCTTGCTCTGCTGGATCCCAGAGCGCTCGTTTAGCAGTGGCTGCAGCATCGCCTGCAACTCCAGCATCTTCTGCAGTGCAACGGGACTCAACTGAGGACCAGTGGCTGGAGGCTGGGAATAAGCACCAGGCCAACCGGCACCTCCTGACGGCTGCTTACGATGTGCTGGCGGTGGAACGGTACTGTTGAACACCGGCTGAAATGCCGAAGCCCTCCCCGACTGCATGCCACTGTCAGGGTAGACAAACCCAGCGCCAACACCAGCTTCACCGGTGCTCTGACCACGCAGCATCCGGCCTCGCTGCGGCTGCGAAAACTGCATCACATCTTCTTTCTAACAAAACAGAACCAACAACACAAACCAAATTTTAGCAGCAGAAAACCGACGAACAAAAACAGAAACAGTCTAAAAACCGAACTGTTCCAGAAGAGCTACGACACTTGACACTGTGGCGCCATCGCTGCGCCCCTGATTCGCATGCGACTGACAGTTTTTTGGGCGCATTACAAGTTATATATTAGATTATATTACAGCGCAAAATTACAGCGCAATATCTAAACAGAAAATAACTCGGCAACACAGCATGAAAAAGCATGAATCCATACCTTTACAGCACCAGCCATCGGCGGAAACTGATGTTGATAGGCTGGCAACTACAAAAATGCAACAATTATACTGGTAAATCAATGCACTACTACAAACATGCAAGACTAATGTGATTAAAACATAAACAAGAGCGCAGCAGACCCTGGCAATGCTTAACAGCTGGCATCAATTACAGACGGCATCAAAACAAAACAGACACATCCTGTTACTGCCAGATTTGTAGTAAATACTGGATGACTAATTAATGCATCGGCCTATCGGTGACAATCAGTCTACTGGCTGATAGTTGTTGATACGTCACTGTGGTGAATATTGAAAACTAACCCTAATGAGACTAACCCTAACCTGACAAATCCTAACCCAAAGCCCCAATTTTTCCCACTTTTGTGCAAAAAAATTGCTGTTATCATTAACCGACAATTATGTAATACAATGATTGCTGGTAAGAGCTTAAAATTTTCTAAGTCCAACACTCCATCTCTAAGGGAGGTCTCCCACCACTTAATACAAATTCGCTGTCCTGTGTGGTAACCGTCAACCAAAACTAGCTCAATTTGTTTAGGTGTTTAGCCACAATACACCAACATTTCAGACAGATGCACAGTTGCACATACACAACCCACACCACCAGGCAAACTATTACCACTGTCAGCTAATAATGACAGTATTACAGACACGCTCACATGCAAGGTGGCACTTGGAGTACTGGTCTGGAGCAATTTTGGCCAGATGCACTTCCTAAGTCCATCAACAATTTCATACAGACATCAGCAGGAACTGGTTCAACCAGCAGTCTATCATATGAGGAAAATATGAAGCCAGGCCACTAACTCAGGAGGGTGCTTCACGTTTCCTTCAGTGATTTGACAGTTGAAACTGTTGGCTGGGTAACAGGCAAGGTACCTGACCTATGAAAAACCGTGCCATTTATACCCAAAGATTCTCCCCCAGAACACGTGAAGAAAGAAAACAAAGGGGGAACTGTCTAACCCAGGTTCACCTAGGAAACATCAGTTAATAGAGGTGGTGGTGATGGAAGTCTATCGCCAAAACCATGGACTGGACTACAGCTGCTGCTGACAAGTGATATGCACAACAAAACAAACTTACAACAGGTGGTGGCTGATTCCATAAACCTTGTCCTGGAATGGCTCCGTACTGAGGATCACTCCAGCTATCGATCTTCTGATCCCTACCGGCAACTGCTCCAGAACTGCCATCAACTGCAGCATTCTGGCGGTTTGGATCCAGCATATGACTCCATCCAGCATCTACAGATGCACGTGGCATGCCATCCCGTGTTCCAGTCAACTCACGCTGCATCACATCAATGAAGCTTGCTGGTACACCAGGGCAATTGCTCGTCTCCAGCAGGTGTGACGCCAAGCCAAGTGGTGGCGGTCCAGATAAAACCGTTGCTGGATCAGTGGTCAGACCAAGAGAAGTCATGCCAGGCCATCCACCTTCCTTAGGTAAGCCAGGCCACAGTCCAGAATTGCCACCTTCCGGTGGACCATTCCAAACACTAATGTCGTTATCGCCGAAATCAACTGCAGCAGAAGGCCGAGCGGGAACATTACCCCAGTACAATCCGGCATTAGGCATCTCGCTTGGACCGCCAATGGCAGTAGCTTTCATGCCATCTCGGCCAGCTTCTGTCACGTCAGCTGCTGACGTGGATTCCAGTGTATCATCCACCACCCACGGGATGTCTTGTCGCACTGGTCGTTTGCCCCAACCCTCATTGCTGTTGATCAGCTTTTCAATAAGCATGCTGTTGTTCGCCTCCATCGACTGGGACGTCGTGGCAGTCGGCTGGCCAAGACTGACGGTGGAGCCTGTATCCATTGTTGACAGAGATGTTTCGGAAGCAACCACTGTAACAGAACTAGAACGTGAATGTCCTTCAGGCGGCTCACTGTTTGCAGATGACAGCTTTGGAAAGCTATCGCTCTTACTGCTTGTGGGTGCAGAATCCACAGTGCCACTGTCGAGTGTATCATTTTTCTTTTCAGAACTCATTACATCCCATTTTGGTTTTGCTGATTCGTTCACACTACCACTATTAGGAAAATAACTCCAGTTGTCACTGGAAAATGGAGCAAAACTGCTGTGGTCCATGTTAGTCATCAGACTGTTCCACGGAAGTCCAGCTGCAGCTGGAGGGATGCCACCTCCCATGTCACCAACTGGTTTTGCAGCAGTCATCTGTGCACTCCATGGAAGGGAAGCCATGCCCTCATCAGCTATTCCACGCATCATGCTTGTAAGACTGCCTTCAAGCCCAAAGAACGCATCATCTGACTCAATCCTGGAATGGCCCCAGCCACGAGCCGAGTTTGCCACATTGGCTGCTGGATCCCAAGAGTCGGCAGCTGCTGTAGTTGGCCACGAAGAAGTGGGATGAACCGAGGTTGTGATGGCGATGTTCGAGGATGGTGCTCCAGCGGAAGCATCAAACCTTGACTCCATTCCGCCACACATCACCTGCCACACCTCTCTGTCTGCTGAACCAGAATCAGTTGACATTGTCACCGCAAGAAATCACGACACTGTAGAACTGATCCTGTCAGTGGAACAAACACATGAACGCATGCAAGTTTAAATGAAAGAAACTAGGTAAGATAAGCAAACAAACATTTACACAGAGTTCATCTTAAGCAACAACTGCTAATGTGCATTATTCAAAACATAAAACAAGAGCTCAGCAGTAGCTGAGATGGGCGACTGTGGCCACAATAGACATCGGCCTAAAAGAGGGGGGTGCTGTGCCCCTTTCGCGGAGCGCTGGGAACCCGTCTAATACAATGTGGCCTGCGCCGATGTCTACTTCCATATAGGGATGTTAAACGAATATGGATTAACCGGTTAACCGAATAGTAACCGAAGTTCGAATTTAAAAATCAAAAACCGGTATTCAAAATTTATGTTTATATGTATGCGCTACTACGATCACATACATCAAATAAACGATAAACAACCGTTGTTGTTGTTGTTAGACTCTCAAAACGGCCTCAATGTGCCGGATTCCACGCTTGATAATGATTGCAGTCTCTGGTCCATCCACACTTCCAATCTTCTCTGGAAAATCAGACATGTTGTTGTTGTTTTGTTTCATTTG
>Ga0056108_1000695_pt1 | contig 10072 bp, 3 predicted proteins | sample WorMetG1BERMUDA1_FD_83875 | JGI IMG/M metagenome (GOLD analysis project Ga0056108, IMG submission 83875) | Marine gutless worms symbiont microbial communities from Max Planck institute for Marine Microbiology, Germany - Inanidrilus... ... | reverse complement strand
TGATGCCACTGCCACCCCATCATCTCTTGTGCCAGTAAAATCCAGAATGGTTTACCTTTCTGGTGCCGGCTTACCTAGATTGTCCTGGAAAAAAATGCCGTTAAATTGATGTATTGGTGGTAGTAGTAGTAGTAGTAGTAGTAGTAGTTAGTGCCTGTTTTAAGTTATAGTTAACTTAAATAACATTACATGGTACTGCTTGGGTTTTCTTGTGCTGATGTGCAATTTCTTAACTGCACAGCAGGACAAGAAAGGCCATGCAGTGCCACAGTGTTATTTAAGTTAAGTTAATGTTATTAAGTAGTGTTATTTAAGTTGCTGATGTGTATTTCAGAAACTATTTGCTTGTTCAGTATATTTACCCTAGCTAACAGTGGTAGTTGGTTGTTATGTGCTGTTGCAAATGACCATCAGAGTGGCATACACACGAACGAGAAGGCCGTCGTTGTGTTCCGATTCTTCAACCGACCAGAGTACATCAACATTGGCTCACGACTGCTGTTCCGCGAAGGTCGGACGAAGGGCATGGGAGAGGTCACCAAGATCTTCCCGTTACTGCCAGAAGTTCCACCTTGCCGGTGAAGTGCCGTCCGGTTGCTAGGTGTTGGCTGGAGTCTGAGTTAATAATGAAAATTATTTCAGGGTGACCACTCACATGAAAAACCTGGCAAAGTCAGGGAATTGCAAAATGATCACGAAAAATGGGTGAAGAGTTAGAGAAAACTCAGGATATCAGTTTTTGCAGGCTCGTGAGGCAAACACATTGTTTGTTTGCCATTTGTTATGGCAATACCACAATAGTACATCACTGGCTATAAATAATTAATGTGTTCTTAGTTCTATGATCTCTCTATATTGTAATAATTATGCTTATTTATCTATGGAACTTAGTGCCCAGAACGGGTACCCAGGTCTGGAACTGTTACCCAGGTAGCCAGTTAATGTTGCTTTTCCCACTGGAATAGCCAGGTAATTTGGTGTGATCGGGAAAGTGGTCGCTCTGTTATTTGCCCGGTGTGTCGTAGAGAGCCGTGTGCCGTAGTGTTTGTTCACATGTTGAGTTGTGGCAATAGTTAGCCCATGGCATACACATCAAAGAGTGCTGTCACATGTTCCTTAGCTCATAGTGTGTGAATAACTGATAGATGCGAATTCTCAACAGGTGTGGTCTTGATTTATATCTGCCGGGAAAAGTGAGAATTGTAGAATCTTCATAGTGACCTTTGCAGTTTATGTGTAGAAATGCCAGTATCCCGTTCCAGACTTCTGTTGTAGATTTCTACATTATCTTTTATTATTTTCATTGCTTGTTTTGCCTTTGTATTTGTTAAGTATTTTTAAAATTCTGTATTTTAGCATTTTATCTGTACTAGTATGTAGTACCATCACTTGGCATTATCCAGTAATCTTGTCTTTTCAAGTCTGTCAACTGGTGCAAAATTATGCCAGCTGACTAACCTGTCATTTCTGACTTAATGCTCTATTTGTAGAATGTATAAGTAATTTTAGAGCTTTTTAAATTGCTTGCACATCATTTGCAACCGTCTATGAGAATTTTGACAGTAGAGTCAAGAATGTGTCTTGCCATGATGATGGTAACATGGCAGGTTTAAACTGCTTTAAGACTGGTTTCACACTCCATATCGACTACTGTAAACTGATTGTGACTGTTGCATTGTTGTCAAGTTTCGTTTTATGATAGGAAGGATTGTCCACTGGTGCTGAAATGCAGTAGTTTTTGGACTGGTTTCATTTAACAATCTTTTTGTGTCTTTTATGTAAATATCCCGCTCTGTTGTTGTTGTTGTTTTATGCATTATTTATGGTTTTACTGGCTGTGTATTTGTAGCTTAGTGACACAACAGTTTGAGCATTGGATTTGCGATCAAACAGGTTGTGGGTTTGACTCCTGGTCCTGGTGTGGCTGCATAACAACTGTGGGCAAGTTGTTCACACCCTTGTATACATCTGCTACAAAGCAGTATAATTTGGTTCCAGTCAATCGGTGATGCTCTCTGCAGCTGGGAAGGTAACCGTAGGTCTGGCATTGCATTGGCCATTATGTTACATACTTCAGTGGTCTAACCACCCACAGCCTCAAGGCCTATGATAGGGATCTGAGCACCTGGCCTGTACTCCAGTGGAGTATAACACCCTTTACCTTTTGTATTTGTTGGTCTCTGTATCAAGTTGTCTTCAGTGCTTTGACATGGTTGGGCGGCAAGAAGGGCATCCAGCCTGTAAGAAACGGGGGATAGTGGAGGTGGGCAGTGGTTAGTCCGGATGGAGTGGCGCTCGACCGGAAAGTCAGTGTGTCTGCCTTTGTTAATCTTCCTTTGCACCATAAAGTCCAGAAGTTCTCTTCTGGCACTGGCTCACCCGGGTAGTCCCAGAAAAAAGGGCCGTAAAATGGTTGTGGTGGTGGTCTCTGTATCAAAGCCCAGATTGTATTGCCTGCTGCGCGGATTACACTAGCCAGTCGTACTGAGGAACGAGTTGGACAAAATTTTTAGGATTTAACGCAATAATTCCCTGTTTAGTTTAGTTTGCAAGCATAAATTCTTTGCAAATGCAGATAAGTTTCCCAGTTAGACCAATAATGTAGCATGTGAAATCTTAAAACTGCTTTGGAAAATGTTTGCAGTGCATTGTTGGAAACATTTGCTCTGTTTGCGCGTAATGGGCCAGTATCTGACATTTGAGATCCTTCTTTCTTTTGTTAATATTTAGGCCACTGCTGTGTATGAAAACATGCCCGTGATGTTTCGAGTACATAGTGCATCCTCTTCACACAGTGTTTGATGTAATTACCTTAGCCACTTCTGGTCGGGGACTGTTTCCATTGCTGTTTGTTTATGAACAGGGTAACTCGCAAAGTTTTTGCATGAAATTTGACGAATAGGTAGGTTATGTACCAGGGAAGAGATCATTAAATTGGTTAAATTTTTGGAGAGTTAGGGCTAGGTGTTGGGGTTGGCGCCACGGTAATGATGCTGTGGTAGGGGTATGCACTTTACCAAATGTATACACTGTGATCCAAAAAACCTCACTTTTTGAATGACTCGAGTCAAGAATTTAAAAAAAACTCATTTTAATATTTTTTGATACTTGGGAGTCCTGTAAAAAATTTGACTGCAAAAAGTTAAACGTGTCCACCTCACCTGTAAAGTGTAGCCACTGTACCTTGAAAAATTTGAGAAAGTCATTTTAAGCAATAAGTCATCTTGAGCGTTTACTGGCCAAGTTCGCCAGAGCTTGCGGTGAATGATTGCTGCACGATGTTTGCCAGTTGTTATGTTACTTACTTTTATGTCATGTTTGTATCACAAAGTGTTTGTGTTTTGCATTCTGCTCTAAAATTTTGTGTGAACCACAAATAACATTTTCACTGATGTTGTGCAAACCTGTGGTAGGGTTAGTGTTGGATCTGTGGCTTGTAGTAATGTTTGAATCTTGACTGTGCTGCTTCCATGTAGCAGCCGTGGGCAAGTTATGCCTCTGTTACTGAGCAGTGTATTCTTGGTAGGCCTGCTGGTCAACTAGTATTTGGTCCTGATGATGCTTTGTAACTGGATAGCTTATTGCACTATGGATTAAAGGAATGAGTGGCAGGTTAAACTTGATCCATTGTCAGTTCATGGCACACCTGAGCACTTTACAGACAATGTATCAGCAGTAAACAAATCTACAGGCTTTACTTTTACTTACTGTTTGCATTCGGTTCTTTCTTGGCTAGCAGTTCAGAAGCAGTGTGAACCTGTGTATTATCCCTCTGTCCAGCTATGTAATTATGATGACACTGGGCATCATGGGCACCTATAGGAATCTAGCCTATAAAGGGGGTCTAGGGGAGGATCCCCAGCAGCGTCCAAGGGCAAATACGGTCAGGGGTACCCCTGAAGCTGAAAGCTTTGAAGCATTTGCACACCGAAAGGTCCAGAAATTTGCTGTCAATATGCCAAGACCAAATATGGCACTGGTAGTTAGCAAACAAATGCAACCACCACCAGTTGACCCACGCTGGTAACTGATAACGGGTGTCTAGGGCACAACCCCGAGTGGGGTCCAGGGACAGGGGGCAAAGCCCCAGGAAGCTGAAAGCTTTAAAGCATTTGCACACCCGAAGAAGGCCCAAAAGGCAATCCAGTTGCAGCTCCTGTAGATTCAAAAGGATCATCTCAATTTATGTGATAAATTATAATCTTAGATGGCTATTATGACCTCCTAATTTATCTTGTAAAGAACGTTAAACTCTAATAAAACACATATTAACAGAATGTACAACTTTCAGGCATTCCTGACATAAAGTTTACCAGTACTTTCCCACTAACTTTGATGAACCCAGCACTTAACTTGCAAAAAGAATAAATTTGTATGATAAATTCTAATCCTAGTGGCACAATAAATTAATCCCCAACCGACAGATTGTGGAGTCTTATGAAGAAGCTTTCCATTTACTAGCAACTGTAAACTGAATTGATTAATGTTTGCGAAGTGGAGTATTTAACAGCTGCAAACTTTATGACTGCAGTCATCGCTGGTACATCCCCTTCAGTAGACAACATCTTTTTTGGTGTTTTATCTATTTTGTTCAGGATTGATTGTCAGAGCATATGACTGTGTAGAAAGACCCACCAGCAAACTGAGCTGTTATGTTCAGTTGGACATCAATCCCTCCTAATGACTCGGTAGGGTGGCGTAATAGCACAACGGGTTGACTGTCGGGCTTGCAATCAAGAGGCCGTGGCTTTTACTCCCGGTCAACTCAGCCTCCTATCCTCAGTGGGACGGGAAATGAGTACAAGCCAAAGTGTGGCAATACTCTGCAGCTGGGGAGTAAAGGCAGGTATGGCTCTTCCACTTCAATCTGGATAAGTGTGTGGATGGCAGGTAAAACTGATCTCTCGTTAACATTTGCCATACCTGAGTGCTTAAAAAATGAGTTACTCATGATAAAGCGCTGTACAAATGTATGGTTACTGTACTTACTTAGTTTACTCAGGGAGCGGCTGCGTAACAAGTCCCTGTGCAAGTTGTTCATGCCCTTCTGCCCCTGTCACCAAGCAGTATAATTTTGTACCACTAAATGGGCGGTGGCACTCTGCAGCTCGTAAGGTAACTCTAGGTCTGGCGTTGTGTTACAGACTTTGGTGGGTCTAACCACCTGTGGGCGCAAGGCTCTGAAATGAAGATGAGCACCTTGTCTATACTCCAATGAAATATAGCACCCTTTAACTTTACTTACTTATTACCATGACTGTGACTATAGACATTTTGTAGTGTCACTTAGTGCTGCAACGAGTAGTGTCACTGGTAGTCTATGTGGTACATTTAGCTCTCATTTCGATGCATGTGATTAATATGTATTTTTAAAGTACGTAGTCATTGGTAATTCGAGATTGTGTGATGAGCGTGCAAATTTTAATATGTATTGTCCTATAATGCAACACACAACATGCACCTGTGTATGATACTGACTGAAAAACAAAAGTACTATCGAACTCGTACCATCTGTGTGCCAGTAAATGCACAGATTTAACAGTTAAAATTTACAACATTCTGTGCCTACAACTTTTATTGGGTATGCAAGCCAGCATATTTGGTGCCTATCCCAAGCCAGGATAAAGTGGGAAGGACATCCGGTATAAAAATGGGGGGATGATGGAGGTGGGTCACTGATTAGTCCGGATGGAGTGGCGCCCAGCTGGATGGTCAGTGCATCTGCCTCTGTTATCTTCCCTTGCACCATAAAGTCCAGAGTTTTAATTTCTTCAGGCACCGGCTCACCCGGGTAGTCCCGAAAAAAGGCCGTAAAACGGTCGTGTGTGTAGTGACGAGACCATTTTGTACGTGTGCGTCTGTGGCTTATGCTGTGGTAACATTGATGCATTATGGCTAAAAGCACAAATCAAGCTGGTTTTGTATGAGGGTTACCACAGAAAACAGCTACTATGTATTATGGCGGTCGGGATCTTCCCTTGGAAAGAGAGACTTGCTCCCTTCATCCAAAAATTCAAATGTATACCGCTGCTTCCTTAACATTAATGTTAAAAATGTGAATAACAGTGAAATGTACCTTGCATCACATTTAGCTACTTCACATTTAGCTAATCACAGTACACTTTCTGAGCCTTTGTTGTGCATCTTTTTGTCCTATAATCCTGGCTTAGGTGTGAAATGGCTCAAAACAAATTTATCAATATCTGGTGTTGTTAAATATATAACATGGTGAAAGTAATTTGACATAATTTTGACATAAGGCTGCATTGCTGACGCACATGGTTCAGTTGTAATTGCTAGGTTGCGCCATCTAATAATGCTTCCCTGGACCCACCCTGAGTCCACATCCCAAATGGCATGGCATCTCGATTGGTTCAGGCGTTTTTGCACAGCTTATGGTACAGAGTCCCTATACTTCACAATGAGACGCTCCTTTTCCCCCTCAAAATTGCCCCTTCACGTGGGGGATCTGGACCCCATGTAATAGATGGTTCCTTGGGCCCACCCGAATCCACATCCCAAAGGGCATCTCAATTGGTTAGCCATTTATGCACTGCTCACGGCTGTGACCGACAGACAGACTGACCACGCTACTAGTCTTGTCTGTAACAATAGGCAGCATCTATTCTACATAGTACTGCACTGCGGCCTAAACACGACAAAATACTATCATTGGTATTTTGAAGCTGAGAACTGTAATAGTATAAAATTACTTTCATCTAGCAAAAATAATAGCTGCATGCATCTGTACACAGAGTTATTTATTTTGATGTAGTCTGCATACAAATAATATAACTGAACAAACATTACGACATTAAAGAGGAATGAAAAGAAACACTTGATTGAAACTTGGTTTGACTTCGACCAGGACATCACTGACTCTGCGATTGACCAGTGGCTTGATCATCTGAGATCATGTGTGCGTGTTGGTGATGGAGACTTTGAACACATGTTCATATGTATATGATTCACCAGAATGTTTTACGAAACTGTCAATGTAATTTGATGCATTTAAGGACTATTTTGTAGTTAACATTAGAAGATGAAGTTGTGTTCACATCCATTTTCTGTGTATCGAGTTTCACAAGGTAGTGTATCAACATTAATTAGGTGAGGTGGGTGAAGTTCTGTGTCGGCGACACACAGGGCAGCTATCTTAAGCGGCTGACTTGCCACGGCTAGCGACCGGCCGTAGCTATGAAGCTGCAATATAGCAGGATTAGCTGCTCAGTCAGTCGTCAGTCGGTTAGAGAGTAGAGTAGAGTTTGAACCTCGCCGCCGTTTGAGTGTGTTGTTCGTATTAAAAGGGATATGAAGTGACCAGTAGAATCAGTTGTTCTTGCTAATTCCCCTCAGCGTGAGTGTTGGTCGGGGTTGAGACAGGACAGCCCCGATTACCCACTCACAGTTCATACCTTTACATGTATCGCTCATTTCAAAATCTAACAGTGAAGACTGCATCAAAATCCGTTGATTTTTGACGAAGTTACAGACAAAAATAAGTTGGCTCCTTTTTTATGGCCCGCGGTGTATATCATGAATTTGTTTCTTTTGTCTTCTGTGGGGTTCTGTCAATATCAAATAACTAAGTTGCTGAGTGAGACTGGCTAACATTCTTCTATTTGGACCAGTAGAGATAGCAAAGTACATCAGTGGAGATCACTTGAATAATACATTCTGTCACCCCTAAATCAGTCATGCTGCAACTAACCCATTGCATCAACAATTTCACACATCATTTTATCAAGTGTTTCGCATTCCCTGATACTCTCCGGATCGACCATGCTGTCTTCATCAGAATCATCTTTGTCTTTACTGGCGTTACTAGGAGCACCTGTCTTAGCAGAGCTAGCGCCAGCAGACTCTGCCAGGTTTGCCGGCCCACTGCTGCCTGGCTCTAACTTAATGACGAGTTTTGTGTCGAGTTCGCAGGCATCCGGTAATGCACGAACACAACTCTGCAACATCTCCTGCACGCATCGCAGGTGCTTTTGAAACCTTTCTACAGTCTCGAGACGCTCCCTCTTCTGCTTTTCAAGCATTACCCGCAATGTTTCACGTGCCTGGTGGGGACGAAACTCGTTTATGAGATGATGCATATGTATGAAAAGCAGCGTGAGGTCATCGATCTTGTCCAGCCGACGCTGTGAGTCCGGCGCTCGGATTAGAACATCCAGCAGGTCGAGGAAGTTGACAAGGATAGAGTAGTTCAGTTTCTTCAGCTCACGCTTATGATCATAATTCTGCGGATAAAGACGTGTAAGATTCTGGCTTTCGAGTGGTCGGATGATCTGATCATCTGCTCGAAACTGCACTCCAAACATTGTATATGTGTCCTGCAAAGACCACAAACAAAACACTTGTATATATATATCACTTGTGACCAGTGATTTTTGTAAACCAAAAGGTGCTGGACTAAATAATACTAGCATTGAGGACACATGCCTTAAATTTATTTTTTCAACAGTTCTTCATGCAAGTCACGCCTTTTTATTCAGGTTCTGTCTGCAATATTAACTTGCAATTTGTCGGTGTAAAAATAACACATCCTATTTCTATGATAATTGTGTTTATGTCCATTCAGGGCATTCTTGTCATCATATGCAAAAAATATGATCATTTAGGGCATTTTTGACAGAAATTTGTCACTGCACAAATGGTGTGGGGGTTTGAGGTGCTAAATGCAGTGCTGAGGATCTAGGTGCTTCCAATTAATGTGTCACACAAAATCTCAGTTGAAATAACAGAAATACAGAAAAAGTGGGTAAATGTGTATTAGTGATTTTTGAAAAATATGCCTGCAGCTTGGTAAAGGTGCCATATGGTACCGGTGTGTGCTTGTGACAAAATACCAGTCATCTTAAAGAAAGCAGCTGAGCAATGACAACTGTCTGGAAGATAAGAGGGAAGGTATCAAAAGCATTCTGTACTGTATTGCATACAAGTGTGCACGGTGATATGCACACACATGCGAATACACATGAACAGTTCTAGTTCTTAGCAGTGACTGTTAGTTTTTTGTGAGTTTTTGCATCTTTTGCTTAACTAGGTTAAGTCTGCTTTCATTATGGTAGTTTTTCTTAGTGCATATAATCTTAGTAGTGTTGGCACGATACGGCTGTAAGGGAAAACGATACGATACAATACGATATCACACAAAATGTCGCGATACAATACGATGCATACAGGCAACGTCAAATTTAACGCGCTCCAACACGGGTGTCACTTCGTCAATGAATGTCTGCTGCTGCTGCTGCAGCTGCTGCGAGACTGGCCGATACAACAGGACAACGATCGCAGCGAAACAGCCGACACGGGCACATGCGCAGATGATCTCAAAGGTGGTCGGCTGGTCGGCAATGTCAATTGGCGACAATGCGATATCGGCATCGACGAGAATGGCGACGCCGCCGTGGTTGATCGACAGGTCGTCAGCTGTATACGGTTGCGCACGATCGACGACGCTGTATAAGTGGCGCCGCGTAAGCGACCGAGAATAGCTCTGTCAGCATCATGCCAGGTTTCCGTCAGACAGAGCAGATGAATATTGCGAGTCTCACCCACATCGCCTGATGTCTTTAGCGCTGCCCGTCACCACACAGTTCGACAACATCATCGTACTTGTTCAATAGCGAGCGTATATTCAGACAGCCGAAAACGAAAGTGCATTACGACTGCTGACAGTGGACTGCCGTGTGTTCTCTTGAGTGACCGTGATCAGCTGTGTCGATGCGGGGAAGCACGTCGTGACAAAACTCCCTCGTGACGCTGCACCCGTTGTTTGCATGTACGCCAAAGTGTAAATCGAAAAATAGACTTTCTCACAGTTCCTGCTATAGTGACATCCGTAGGCTGTAACGCAAGGAGTTCCCCTGCAGTGTATGTGATCATACGAGTTTAATTCCTCTGTTCGTAGTCATAATAGTCGTATTACACTTAAAATAATAACTTTCTGCGGAACATAACGATGAAGCCTTAGGCCTAAACTCGTGTCAATACTCATACAAAAATTTTGATGCAACTAATGCAAAACACACTAGGCCTAACTTGACGCCGGCAGTCCGGCATGCGT
>Ga0056108_1000694_pt1 | contig 10075 bp, 6 predicted proteins | sample WorMetG1BERMUDA1_FD_83875 | JGI IMG/M metagenome (GOLD analysis project Ga0056108, IMG submission 83875) | Marine gutless worms symbiont microbial communities from Max Planck institute for Marine Microbiology, Germany - Inanidrilus... ... | reverse complement strand
GCTGCTGCTGCTGCTGCTGTTAAATATCAAGTGGTGTTCTTGACTGGTCATGATTGATGCTTCTGCTCATTTATGTCTGTGTCGATGGTTGTCAAAGACCCCTATTATAGAGGGAACTTTGCGGAGCTAGTACCAGCCTCTGCTGAAGATCCTATGTTTCGAGCGGATGGTGGAATGGCATCCAATGACGGAAGTTCGAAGGAGCCGGCAAGAGTTCGCGTGGAATTCCCCGAGACTTGGCTGTGGTCCGACTCATTCGCAGGGTACCTTCTGGCATACCACTTTGCACCAGTCTTGCATGTGCCGTGTAGTCCGTGGACAGTTGTTTTCGTTTCCACGTGTTCCACCATTTTGCTGATCTTCCAACTTGCCGCTCACACGTTTGCTACGCCGTTTGTATTGAAATGTTTTGGAGTTTTTCGAACCACCATAACTACCTTTGCATTGGTTGCCTGCATGTTTGGTCTGGAATCACCTTATGGTTACTTTGGGTCATGTAAGAAATATTAACCGTCAGTCAGCCTGCTTGGTTGTCTACATTACTGCACTGCTATGTCCTGGCTGCTGTCTACACTTAACTAACTAGGCATAGAGGGAGGCTAACGTTTTGCATTCGTGTTACAACACCCCCACGGTATGGACAAAATGGAACGGCGCACGCAGCAGACGCGTCCTTGTTATCGCTGGTGACGGGAGTCTTCGCTGGCATCCGTAGCATGTGTGTGCGCGATGTGTGCGGCGTCCGGTGGGCATGGCGGATTACCGCTGGGCTCTGCATTTCCATAGTGTTGCCATAGCAACGCAACTCATGTGCAAATCCGCCCGATAGTGCACAACTAGGGGGCAGCCTCTACCACGCCCCCAAGTTACATCCGGGTCCGTGCCGTAGTGTGGGCGTGCGGCCGCGGACAGACAGACACACAGACGCGGGTGACCACAATACATTTTGCGTCGTCTATGACTCGCGCAAAATGTAATCAACTACGCAACTGTCCGTGGTTTCCATGGAGCAGAATTTGGTGAAAGACCGGGGCTGCTGCTGCTGCTGGTGGTGCTGTTGAGTATCAAGTGGTGTGCTTGACCGACCACGGTTGACCTTGTGCACTGTGCAATGTGTGTTGCTGCTTCTGCTCATTTACGTCTGTGCTGATGTACACTGAAGACCACTGGCGCTACGAGACAGACCTGATACCGCTGGCTGCTGCTGGCCCAGGAGTTGAGGAAGATTCCTCAGTTGCTGGAGTGGCCTCCAACGGCCGAAGTTCGAAGGGGCCGGCAAGAGTGCGCATGGAATTCCCCGAGACTTGGCTGTGGTCTGACTCTGTCACAGGGTACCCTTCTGGCGTAGTACTTTTCACCATGCTTCTGAGTGCTATGTAGCCTTTGTACAGTCCTTCCTTGCCACGTGTTTTGTTTTCATTTGTTATTTTACTGCTTGTTGCATGTCGGGTTGTTCTCCAAACGTTTGCATGGAAATGTTCATTCAATCTGTATTCACCTCATAACTGGGTTCCGTCGTGTTAAAAATACTAACCGCCAGTAACCCTGCTTACTTGTGTGCGTTATTTCACTACTATATCTCCGGTCGCTGTCTGCACTTAACTAATCAACTTCTCAACTGTCCGTCGTTTTCCACTGCACATATTTGGTGAGACCTGTGCTGCTGCTGCTGCTGCTGTTGAATTTTCAAATAGTGTTCTCAACTGGCCATGGTTGACCTCGTGCACCGCACATTTTGTGTTGTGGTGCTTCTACACATTTGTGTCTGCGACAATGTACGTCAAAGACGGTGTGGTGCTGCACTCCCCTCGTAGACCAGTGTCTGGAAAAGAATCCAGAGGAGGAAGTTCAAAGGAGTCGGGAAGAGTGCGCGTGGAATTCCCCGAGACTTGGCTGTGGTCCGAGTCACGCGCAGGGTACCATCTGATGCTTCGAGTTGTCAGTAGTGTGACATTAGGCTCGTTAAGCTGGTGCATATGCCTGAATTTTCTCCATCCATTTACAGCCGTATGACAGAAGTTTTCGCTTCAAAGTTTTTATTGTAGCCTTATTTTTTGTTGGGTTTTCTGGACTGTTTTGTTTGCAGACCATTGCTTGGCAATTTGCACCAGCTGAGACTAACTTTCGCAATTGCCTTTCTTGTATATTCAATGTAAAGTTTTCTATGTGTTTTGTTAAAGATCTATGGACATTCAGAAACATGAAGGCAGGTGGTGTAAATATCAGATTCAGAGGAGCCTTAAAGCCAGAGCAGCAACTGCAGCCTGAAAGCACTAAAGTCCGCACTGAATTTCCTGAAACCTGGTTGTGGTCAGATACTGTGGCTGGGTAATTTCACATTAGTTTCAGCATTCCTTGTGGCTACACTGCTCCGCAGTAATGTATAAGTGACCATAATAATTGTGTTCGACCAGTTTCATTATGGCCGCCCTGCATAGCAGATGCAGACATTCTATTTTACCTCTGTGGTTTCATCTTCTTTTTTTCTTGCCTATTTTCAGTCGTCGCAGATTACATGTCTACCATATTTCCACACATGATGTGACCTTAGTACGAATTTAGAATGCAGGTCTGAAATGTGTTGCATGTGGCTCGCTGAAAATACAGCATGCAAAAATTGTGCAAAAAATAGCCGTCTGAGCACAGTCGCACAACTTTGTCGAGCTATGTCTTTGCAACTACGGCATGTATCGACAATGGAAAAAAATTATTAAACAGCAATATCTCCCCCACATGTCCTCACAATATGGCGAAAAAACTTTGGCCGACTAACGGCTGAGATCGGTTGGCGAGTTTGGGGCACCTCAGCAAATTTCAATGGGTTTCGCGTCTTGGCTTCGTTACTGCACTGACATCGCTCAGTAGAGGTTAGCCAAACTTTGGATGATGTTTGGCCGTCTTCTGGGCTGCTACATTATATATACATTTGGGGGAGGGTGCTCGTTCCCCTAACAGTATTCTACCAGGTGCAAAATTCACTTTGCATCCAACACTTGCATTATCTTATATTGGCAGCGTTACTGCACAGACTTGAGCAGTGGGCATCCACCAAACTCTGCGGCGTGATATCTTCATCCAGCAGGGCGGTCATGCTGTTTCACATTGGGCGGTCGAACTGTCTAGTTAAGTATATAAAGCTTCTTCCATAGATCATGCAATACGTAACCTCCATTGTTTTTGCCATTGCATGACAGCAGAACAAGCATTTCAGTACAATGCTGTAAATAATTGCTCCCGACCAATAGCATTACAGCTGTTCCATCCACGTTATAATTTCAGCTTCCATTCGTCCCGGATCAGCCACAAATTCGTGCCAGTGAAACTGAACCTAACCCTAATGTAACACTACCCCTAACCCTAATTACTGTACTAACCTCACATTGCAACATGATTGGTCAGTCTTTAGCCACTTGATGATATTGGTCAGGAGCAGTTATTTGCAGAATCACTTCTACAGCAGATGTAAGCTCTTGTCTTCTGTCCTGTACCCATTGCTCTAAGTTTGGCTCTGTTTAGCTTAGATGTTGAATAAACCAGTGTTAGCCAGCACCACCAGTTAAGAACTGTCAGTAGCTAGCATATAGCAATGTGAATGAACCTGCTGAAAACGAGGAAAGTGCCATAAAGGATAATGTGGAAAGTGCTGTGTACTGGAGTCACACCATATCTGTGAATATAAGTTTGTTTTATGCTTTTAATAAATACTTTGGCTTTGATTCAACATTCTGCACTGTCTAGAGCCGTGAGAAAATTTCAGACTAATTTGAAACTGCCTCTGCGGAGTATTGGGCCACATTTTCGGTTTCGGTTGCTTATTTTCTGAAAAGCATTTTTAACGCTGTCATACTGACACTACTAACACATGACGATATTACGCGCCGTTGAGATGCACAGCTGCACCGGCTTTTAGCGCTTGAACCACCTTGTTGTTTTAACTCGTTTAACATATACTCGATTCGTTGCTTATTGCTTATTGCTCATTCACTCCGGTTACATTATGTGCGCTCACAGTTATGCTGCATGATAAACACTTAATAATGTTAATATTTCTTAATTCTGTGTTGTTTGAACAAATACGTTTCAGCTAGGCATGCCAGTCAAGCAATGTCTAGTATATGCCTTTGCTAGTCATTGGTAGCTTATTAACTGCACACGTTTGATGCTGATTTATCATCATCATTATCGTCATGTTTTTGACCATAGACAATGAAAGTATTAATACCAGAAAAAAGCCAGCAGAAGAGGAATAACAAGACTAAAAGCGCACTTGTAAACCAGTTAATTTCTAAAAACGTATCAGACACAGTTATTGACAATGAAAAAATATTTTTAAAATGTGTAAGCAATATACATGTGGAGAACAATATGTCATGTCTTATTTCCAATACATTTTCCTTATGACTGTTTGCTACGTATTTTGTACGTAATTTTAAAATGTGGATGAGGCGTTTTGGAACAGAAGTGGTTTTGACGGCTGGCAACTGTAGATTTTTAGTTTCATTGGCATTAATGACTAAGCTGTCTGCATTTTTTTCAGTTGACGTCAGTTTTTTCTTTATTTTTTCAAAATGTGAACTCCATGAATGGCTGATGTCTGTGTTTGATGAAATAGTGACATAGTTGAAACGGAGGTTATTGAAACATAAGGCCATTGATGACTGTTAATGACATAGAATACAGAATATGCAGAATCATCATTTCATATTACTGCTTGATGTTTGTGCATTTTGTGGGATAATCTCTTCCTTTATAATCCTTGTCTCCATGAGCATTCTAGGCCAGTGGATATTATAATTTGATCTTTGTAATTATTTAGTACATCATACTATTTAGTCTCGGAATATCTGCAGTTTCATTACCTGCATATTACTGTTAAATGTCATGGGCTGAATTGCTTTTGAAATCCTGGTGCATATGAGCCTTTTCAGTGAATGGTCCATAATGTGCTGATGTGCAGTTGAGAAATTATTCAAACACCAATATGAGCCTCTTAACATATTGTATCACATACGAGTATGTATTATGCAAAAGCAGCAGTACATTTACAGAAAGACAAAAGCACAAAAAGCAAGCATCAGTCATACACAGATTTCGCTGATACAAAACAAATAACAAAATGCAGTTACAAAAAAAAATAATATGTGGTCAGCATTGGTACGTCATTATGCCAGTGATTGTTGCAGTTTCACAATTGTACGCTGTAGAACGGATATCAAACCAACAATGTTTACATGAGTCTGTTTCTAGTAGAAGACAATTAGTGATGTGTGTGCTTGTGTGTGTTCAGACCTGATGGTCGGGTGACAATGCAGGTGACTGCACCTGACACCATCACGTCGTGGGTGGCAAGCGCGTTCGCTGTCAGCAGTGACGTTGGCCTTGGCGTCGCCGAGGACACTGCGCGTGTGAGTGTCATCATGGTTCTGCATCTACTATTGCCGCGTTCCGTTTTTTCTTCTTTTGTTCGAGGAACATTAGACCGAATTTGTGTGCTGGCGAATTGAATTGAATTGAATTGATTGACTTTGGTTGCAGAAAGTTTTCTTGTGATGTCGTTCTGTCTGTGTTAAGTCATTGTCGTTTTTGGTTGACGTTGTACTGGTGTCCGAGAGCCGATGTAAAGGGAGAAATGCCCTTACCCTCAGCAGTCCAGCTGTGGATGAGGAAAGGATGAAGCCAGCGGGTGATCTTGGGCTCAGTGCTTTGAGTTGCCTTCAGTGCTTTGATGCTGCGATGCAAAGGGCATCCGACCCATAAAAACTGTGTAACTTGCCCCCAGAGGTTTCTAACCCTGATGACACACAGACTTTTGTTGTGGACTTTTGTTGCACAACTTGCTGCAGCAACAAAAATTAGTCCGCAACCACAACAAAATGCAGTTGCAAGCAAACACGCAACAAACGTGGCTTCAAGTGAGACGGACGATGATGTTATTTTAATTGCTGGAGTGTTGTTATAAGGCGCTTCACTACGCTTTTGTTAATTGTAAGAAAAAAGCTAATAAGCGCAAGACGAAGCATTTGGACTCGTCGATGGAGAGAACAGCGTGGAAAAAGGAGCATATCACAGCCTTGTTACAAAGTGAAAAGTAAACAAACAACAATTGATCAATCAGAGCTCAGCATTTTCCACAACTTGTTGCACAGATGAGAGCAGGTTGCTGTTCAGCTTTGAGTTGTGCAACTTATTGCACATCTCAGCAACAGTCCATGACAGACATGCAGCAAAAGTCCGGAGCAAGGTTGCGCAACAAAAGTCTACATGTGTCATCGCGGTAAGGATACCTGTAGGCCTACTCACTGGACATTTACCACTCAACGTACATCTGTCTGTCACAAAAATTTGAACGAATTCAGTATGCTTAGCATGCAGAGAAGAGGAAGAAACAGTTAACTCATTTATTCAGCTGCTGGTGCAGTGGCAGTGTCTAATGTGAATGGGATAGTTTTCTTGACTCTCTAGTGCCACAAAAGTTGTCACTAGAGAGGTATGGGGCTGTGTGTTTGTTGGTTTGCTAGCTGGTCGTGTTTAAGCCGTTCTTCCTGTCTCTCAACTTGCCGTATGCTGTGATCCGTGGTGAGGAATTCGGGTTGCAGATCACCGTCTTCAACTACTTGACTCATGATCTTCAGGTATCGATGTTCAGCAGACGAGTTATATGGTTCACAAATTAGTAATCTGTTTATGAAATGTGTGCATCGTCACCCAAAATTAATTACATTCACTAATTTCCCAAAATTACAGTGATAGTTCAACTGGATCACTTCTGTTATTGGTGAGAATTGCGACCGAAAGAAATTTGAGTGATATGTTTTAACTTTTGTGTCATTGGGATTATATACACAAAGACCTGGTAGAGGAATCGTGTTTTGACATTCTCTTTTGATGATATTTTATTGTTTATAAGCTGTGGAACTGTAGAGCCAGAAAGTACCATTAAACATGAGTTACAGCTTTATTATCAACACTTCGAGTGTAACATCTGCTGTTTTATTTACTTACTTACACCGAAAGTGCTACCTGATTAGCCTGTGTACAGCTGGAATTCAGTAGCAGGCAGCATGAGTGTATGCATCTGTGATGTTGGCACGTTTAGGTCACTGTTACCCTGAGCAAGTCATCCGACTTCAAAGTACGTCAGCCGAATGTCATAGAGGCAGAGTCAGCTGATGTTGAGCGGACCGTGAAGGTGCATTACTGCTGACAATTTTTTTTATGAATTATTTGTTTATTTTATTCAGGGTGTCTACAACTTCTGGAAATACAGGAAATCTCCTGGAGTTTTTAGTTCCTCCTGGAAATACTGGAAGTGTTCTGGAATTTAATTGGTCCTCTTGGAAATTCTTAACTGATGGAATGGCAACAAAGGGATCCAGTCATAAAAATTAGCTCCATTCCAGTAGTTTGGAAGGTGGTGATGATGATTTCTGTATATTTCTTATGATGGTTACATTTACTTGGTAAACACGATCACCGATCTCTGGGATTAGCGTCGCTGCCCAATAATTGTCAGCTAAAATTAGATAAAGTCCATCGGGTAAACAGTATCGATGTGATCTGTGGAGTTAGAGTTTTGTTAAAATGTCTCCTGGAAATCTCCTGGAAATTTGTTTGGTTGGATTTGTAGATGCACTGTTATTGCATTCAGACTGTTTGTAGATAACTGAAAGGCATCCAGTTTGTTAAGGAACAGTGCTTTACCATAGAGGCCATTTGAACAGTAAAAGCTCTACAAAAATAAAACTTCACTGTCTTTTGTGTTGTTGTTTTTGCTGCTTATCTGATGTACTTCAACTGTTATTGTAGTGCATTACTGACTGTTTTTGCTGTTCTTAAATACCGCAAGTAGTATTTGAGTCACTGGCATTTCGTGAGGCACTGCCTGACAGTCATCTCTGTCATTAAGAAGAATATTGAGCCACTCAGAAACATTGCAGCACTCACTGTCAGCATCTGACTAAACTGACTGGAGTTCATCTTGGAGCAGGAAAGTGGCATGTTACGCTGGTGTGTGTGTGCGTGGTGTTGTTAGGTCGGTGCCAAGGATGCGGTGAGTGTGTATATCTGGGTTGTGCCGGAGAGCCTCGGCCAGATTCCAATTGAAGTCAGAGCCACGTCGAGCGCTGCAGGCGACGCTGTCAGACGACTGTTGCTTGTCAAGGTGCCGCCAGCACCGACACTCTTATCTTTACGTTTCTACTCGCTTTTCTAGTCAGATTTTACCGTCCACTTACTACAGCTGTCCAGTTAATACAGCCATTGTCTTTGAATACGGAGGCAGTATAGATAACACCGTTGAGGAGAAGTCTCATGTCTTCTCCCTGATGTCAATGCACTGTTTTCCACCAGTGAGGGATGCTGGCAGTAAAACTGTGGTCGCACAAAATCCTACAGTTCTTAACTGGGGGTGCTGGCTAACACAGATTGAACTGTGTAATTGTTTCAAAAAGGTCGAACGTGCTGTGTTGCACTTGGTTAGCTGAAGATAAAGGTTTAGTGGCATTAAGTTGTGCTGATAACGTGTAATGTTAATATTCGTAAAAATATTCCCTTCAGTGTTTTGATACTATTAGTTGGGTGACCAGAAGGGCATTCAGGCTCCAAAAATCCTGATCCAATTATCTCCAAAGCTTCTTTTTTTGGGATATGCCACAGCTTGGAGTAACTGCAGAAAAGCATTTCAGTTAAGCAAAAAAATTTATGCAGACTTTTCAAATATTTGGGGCTGCATTTTCGAACGATTATCAATTTTAATTGATTAAAAAATTTGTTGATTAAAATTTGTACATTTTATTGCTTATTTCGTTAGGATAACTTGTTACTAAGTGATACACAAAATTTCACAGTTGACTGAGTTCATGAAGCTTGTTGGAAGAACGTTAATTGAGTATTTGTCATTTTAATTTAACGTGGGATGACAGTAATTATTATTTGCCTGTGTTCTACGCCGTCACTAACATCACATGTAGCACAGAAGCCACAGAAAAATGTACCAGAAGTTCTTGAGTACGGGATTTAATTAATTTTAATGGATTAATTAGTGGATAAAATGTTCCATATATTGGTTAAAATCTTTATTGATTACTATCCCTATTAATCTTTAGGCCGCATCGCAGAACTATGCGGCCTATTGTTACAGACCGAGTAGCATGGTCTGTTGGTCTGGATGTCACAGTAGTGAGCCCTGCAAAAATGGCTGAACCGATTGAGATGCCATTGGGATGTGGACTCGGATGGCCCCAAGGAATAATGTATTAGATGGGGGTCCAGATCGCCCAATGCAAAGGCACAGTTTTTAAGAGAAAGGACATGACAGAGCATGCCCGACAACACTCTGTCGTGAGCTGTGCAGAAATGGCTGGACTGATGGAGATGTCATCTGGGTTGTGGACTCGAGTGGGCCCAAGGAAGCATGTATTAGGCGGGTGTACACTGGCGCCACCTGGCGAATACCACTGAACCGTCCATGTTGAGTGGCGATGCGGCCAGTTTGACCACTTGCATAGAATGAATGAAAAGGGAGCAGTGACCATCCCTCGGGAGTCTGTAGATGATGAAATAATGATTGTGTGTATATGTCTGTCTGTCAATCTGTGTGTATAACAACAGCAGAGTTTAACTGGCTTACTAGTGCTGTCGTATGCTGACACTGCCCTCACTTACTTTACTATACTTGATTCTCGGCTGATGGCTTGTTATGGCCGCCCTATGTAATATGTTATATTTTTGCCCTGTGATTTCTATCTGTCGTCTATCTTCTATCTTTTATTTTTTTCCTCGCCTAATCTCAGCGGCCGCAGGTTGGATGTCTACCATACGTTGACGCATGGTGTGGCCCTAGTGCGAATTTAGAATGCAAGTCTGAAATGTGCTGCTCACGGCTCGCTGCAAATACGGGATGCAAAAAACTCGCCAAAAATCGCCATCTGGGCACCATCGCACAACTTTGTCAGGCTATATCTTCGCAACTACGGCACGTATCGACAATCGGAAAAAAACTTGTTAAGCAGCAATATCTCCTCTAGATGTCCCCACAATATGGTGAACTTCGGCCTACTAGCGGCTGAGATCGTTT
>Ga0056108_1000693_pt1 | contig 10078 bp, 9 predicted proteins | sample WorMetG1BERMUDA1_FD_83875 | JGI IMG/M metagenome (GOLD analysis project Ga0056108, IMG submission 83875) | Marine gutless worms symbiont microbial communities from Max Planck institute for Marine Microbiology, Germany - Inanidrilus... ... | reverse complement strand
TGAATCTATTTGAGCGCGAACCCTCCTCCCTGCCTCTGGCACAGAAGCGACGCCAGGCCGCTTGGGACGACAACTACCGCGCTAAGGTCATGTTTGGTTAGGAATTTATACGCGCTCGCCCTGTGGAGACAGCCCTGCGCCGGGGTATCAACCTGAGCGACTTGCGCGCCCGTCTCGTCATACCCGAGGACTTCATCGAGGTTCGACTACCTGCTCGCCATGGATCGGAACAACTTCCAGGATCTTTCCGCCGTTCATGGAGTATGCACCGCACCTGTGCGGATGCGGGAGGTTCCGGATCCCTATTTCAGGGCCACCGGCAGCTTCGAGCGGGTCTTCGAGCTGGTGGAAGCGGCATCCGCCGGCCTCCTGGCCGACATCAAACGCTGGTTTCCCTCGATATTGGGTCCCGTATAATCGTAAGGGATGTGACTATTCCATCGGCTAAGAGGCTGCATGAAAACTAACCAATTGATTTTAAATGTTAAGAGAGATGCGTAAAGATCCCTCGCTGCGCTTCGGGATGACACAACTCGCGTCTTTGTCACTTCGAGCGCAGCGAGAAATCTTTAGATTCAATCGGTTGGCAGGTACCCAAGTTTTTAGACAGCCTCTAAAGCCGGTGGCTTCAAGTTACGGCTAAAAGCCGGATTAATCGGCCATGCGGCCGATGGCCGTCGCGACACGACCTCGAAATTGTCATCCGACTCCTCTTGTCGGTGATCCTGATGTTCCTGCGCGCCTACGTAGACGCTTGGCAGTCCTGAAAGGATGGGCTATATTTCTCTTCAGAAATGGAATCCTTGAAGAGCATGTCGAACCCGACGGCACATCGCAAGGCGCATTCCTTTGCGTCCCAATCCCGGCCAATGGCGCTCCCCCTCCCCCTCCTGCGTCGGCTCCTGCTCGTGCGTCCGTTGCTGCCCTGAGGGGCAAGGATATACACCAAAACCCCGGCGGGGGTCATACGGCACGCACCATCTCCGATCGAACGAAACACGACTGCAGGCGTCCCGAGCGGCGCTTGCGGCGCTGTGAGAGCGAGCACATGAGCGACAAGGAACAATTGATTATCTTCGACACCACCCTGCGTGACGGCGAGCAGAGTCCGGGTGCATCCATGACCCGGGAGGAAAAAGTCCGCATCGCCAAGGCCCTGGAACGGCTGCGGGTGAACGTTATCGAGGCGGGTTTCCCGATCGCCAGCCCCGGCGATTTCGAGGCGGTGAAGGCCGTCTCTGCTAGTGTAAGGGACAGCACTATCTGCGGGCTTGCCCGCGCTTTGGACCAGGACATCGACCGGGCCGGAGAGGCCCTGGCCGGTGCCGCCTCGGCCCGCATCCACACCTTTATCGCCACTTCTCCCATTCATATGGAGAGGAAGCTGCGGATGAGCCCGGACGATGTGGTGGCCCAGGCCGTGCATGCGGTCCGGCGGGCCCGCCGCTACACGGATGACGTGGAATTTTCCCCCGAAGACGCAGGCCGCTCCGAGCATGACTTCCTGTGCCGGATCCTGGAGGCGGCCATCGCCGCCGGGGCCCGCACGGTGAATATTCCGGATACCGTGGGCTACAGCGTCCCCTATGAGTTCGGTAACCTGATCCGTACTTTAATCGAGCGTGTACCCAACTCGGACCAGGCGGTGTTCTCGATGCACTGTCACAACGACCTGGGGTTGGCCACCGCCAATTCACTGGCGGCGGTCCGCAACGGTGCCCGCCAGGTGGAGTGCACCATCAACGGCCTCGGGGAGCGGGCAGGCAATGCGGCCCTAGAGGAAGTCGTCATGGCGGTGCGCACGCGCCGGGATCACTTCGACTGCGACACCCGTTTGGACACGACGCAGATCGTCCCCTGCTCGCGCCTGGTCGCGGGCATTACCGGTTTCCCCGTGCAGCCCAACAAGGCGGTCGTCGGTGCCAATGCCTTCGCCCATGAGTCCGGTATCCACCAGGACGGGGTGCTCAAGAGCCGCGAGACCTATGAGATCATGCGTGCCCAGGACGTGGGCTGGACCGAGAACCGCCTGGTACTAGGCAAGCACTCCGGGCGTAACGCCTTTCGCGCCCGGCTCCAGGACTTGGGGGTGAGCTTCGCGTCGGAAGAGGAGCTCAATGCCGCCTTCGCTCGCTTCAAAGAGCTTGCGGACAAGAAGCACGAGATCTTCGACGAGGATTTGCAGGCCTTGGTGACGGACGCTAATCTGGACGCTACCAACGAACGCGTCAAGCTGACGTCCCTGCGGGTCTGCTCGGAGACCGGGGAGACCCCCAAGGCCTACTTGGTGCTCGCCGTGGACGGGGAGGAAAAGCCCGGTATTTCCATCGGCAGCGGTCCGGTGGATGCTACCTTCAAGGCCATCGAAACCATCATCGCTAGCGGGACCGTGCTCAAGCTCTACTCGGTCAACGCCATCACCAGCGGTACCGATGCCCAAGGCGAGGTTACGGTAAGATTGGAGAAGGGGGGGTGCATTATCAATGGACAGGGGGCAGATACGGATATCGTTATCGCTTCGGCGAAGGCCTACATCAACGCCTGCAACAAGATCCTGCAACCGCGGGAGCGGGCGCATCCCCAGACCGGGGATGTTTAGCCTGTAGGTCTCAGCAGGGCGACGATCCCCGGTGGAACAGGTGAACGAATGATGGATCCGGAGCGCAGCCGTCGCTATCTGCACGCCATGGGCGTGCCGGTGTGGCGGCTGCGAGGTACGGATGTGGATACCCGGGAAGGGCCTGGACCAGGACCTGAAGAGATGGAAGAAATATTACCGCCGACGCATGCGGGGAATACGATGATCTCCGAATCCGCGGAACCTTCCGACCTGGGGCTCGATCCGCCTCCCCAGGCAGTACCCGAGGCCATTCCCACCGCCGGGGTTGCCGGGATAGAGTGGGAGCGCCTGAGCGAGACGGTGGTATCCTGTCGGGCCTGCGAGCTGTGCGAGACCCGGACCCAGACCGTGTTCGGCGTGGGCAACCGCCGGGCCGACCTGATGATCGTCGGTGAGGCGCCGGGGGCCGACGAGGACCGCCAGGGCGAGCCCTTCGTGGGGCGGGCTGGACAGCTGCTCAATCTGATGCTCATGGCCATCGGCCTCGAGCGCGAGCAGGTCTTTATCGCCAACATCCTCAAGTGTCGCCCGCCGGGGAACCGGGACCCAAGGCCGGAGGAGACCCTGCGCTGTGAGCCCTACCTCGGGCGCCAAATCGCGCTGGTGCGCCCGCGCGTGTTGCTTTCGGTGGGCCGCATTTCGGCGCAGAAGCTACTCAAGACCGATGACCCGATCGGCAAGTTGCGGGGGCGCTGGTTCGCGTTCGGCCCCGACGAGATCCCCTTGACCGTCACCTATCATCCCGCCTATCTGCTGCGTTCCCCGGAGCAGAAATCCAGGGCCTGGCAAGACTTGCTCAAGGTTGCACGCCGGTTGCGCGAAGCGGCCGGGGATTCCGATACGGGGACAACAGGCTGATCCGCCTCGATTGCACTTGACCTATCCCGTGGGTGGGCCTGATAGAAAAAAGTAATTTCTAAAATAATAAAATTCTAATATTATAGATACCCGACGGCACCCGAACGCCTTCGCTTGCCACACTAGATTCAATCCTTAACTGAGGAGAAATCAAAATGAAAAAGCTTGCTACTATCGCCGCTGTCGCCGCGCTTCTCGGTGCCTCCGCTACCGCTTCCGCTTGGTGGGGCGGTCCCTGGGGGGGGGGTCCCGGCTCCGGCTGGGGTGACAACAATTGGATGAACGACATGTTCGGTGACGGCTGGGGCGACTTCAACATGAACATGTCCGGTGGCGGACGTGGTTGGGGCCGCGGTTACAACCGCTACCGCGACTATTACGGCTACGGCCCCTATGGTTGGGGTGGTCCGTGGAGTGGATACGGTGCCCCTTACTATGGTGGTGGCTATCCCCATATGCCCTTTGCGGTTCCGCCCGTTCCGACAGCCCCGACTACCCCCGACAAGTCCAAGTAAGGGCTACGCTCTTTTCATGGACACTCCGCACAGGCACGTGCGGCAAGAAACCGCGCCTTCGGGCGCGGTTTTGCTTTGTCGCCGGTGAGTTCGCGTTGCTCCCCTCCCCCGTCAGGACGCACTTTGTCCGCGCAACGAGATGACCGGCCAGCCCCGATCACGGGCATGGCGTCGCAGGCGATCATCGGGATCCGTTGCCACCGGATGGTCTACCCGTTCGAGCAAGGGGATATCGTTGTGGGAATCGCTGTAGAAGGTGCTGTCCGCAAGCTCGGTAGAGGTCTCTTTCAGCCAGTCCAGTAGCCGTTTCACCTTGCCGGCCTGAAAGGCCGGTGTGCCTGCCACTTCGCCCGTGTAGCGACCGTGCGATTGCTCAGGGATAGTGGCAGTCAGGTTGGGTACTCCCAGCCGCTCGGCGATGGGGGCGGTTATGAACTCGTTGGTGGCAGTAATGATGAGCAGGGTATCGCCGGCTGCCTGGTGACGCTCCACCAGCTCACAGGCCAGCGGCAGGATGATAGGCTCGATCTTTTCGCGCACAAAGTCCCAGCGCCAGCGTTTCAGATCTTCCAGCCGATTGTCCCGCAAGGGACGGAGAGAGAAACGCAGGAACTCGAAGATGTCCAGGACTCCTTCCCGGTATTCGCGGTAAAAGCGCTCGTTCTCGCGCTCGAACTCGCCCTTATCCAGAATGCGCTCGACCAGAAAGGCCCCCCAGAGGAAATCGGAATCACCGGCAATCAGGGTATTGTCGAGATCGAAGATAGCCAGGGTCAAGGTATACTCCTAGCGAGGCTTTGCCTCAGACCGACAAGGCGTGAATTTTTTGTATGGAAACCGGACAACCATGAACCGCACGAAAACACACGAACCCTCATGCGGGTGAATTCGTGTTCTTGCGTGTTATTCGTGCCTTTCGTGGTTCCTGTTCCCCGCGCCCGCTGAACTTGGATTCATCATTCATCATTCATCACTACAGGCGAGACGCCTTCGCTACCCGGTACCGGATGTCGCCTCAGCGATCCGGTTGCCGTCGGGATTACACACCAGCACCCGCAGCGCGAACCCATCCGGATAACGCCCGGTGAGGGTTGCCACGACACGCTCGGCTAGGGCCTGATGGAAGGCACCGAGCAATCCTAAGACCTGCATCCGCTCGGCCGCGTAGCGCGCCGTCTTCGCTTTTCGGATATCGTTACAGATTTCCTTCGGTACCCCGATTTCCCCGGCCAGGTCGGCCAACAACCCGGTATCCACGGTGCCGCGACCGGCGTGGGTCATGGTGGTGCCTTGGGCCATCTTGGTCAGCTTGCCGACCATCCCGCCGATCACGACCTCACGGATACCGACCTCGACCGCCGTATCCAAAGCGGCATGCAGAAAATCGCCCATCTGCACGAAGCAGGCCGGCGCCAGATGGGGCATCTGTCGCATCGCAAACTTCTCGGTACGTCGGCCGGTGGTAAGCACGAGGGTGTCCTGTCCCTGTGCTGCCGCAACCTCGATTCCCTGAACCACGGTCGCACAAAACGATGCCGTGGAATAGGGATACACGATGCCGGAGGTCCCAAGGATCGAGATTCCCCCGAGAATACCGAGTCGCGGATTCAGCGTTTTTCTGGCGATGTCCTCACCACCGGGGACCGAGATTCCGATCTCGATCCCCTGATCCACGAGCAACGATCCTGCCGCGGCACGCACGTTATCGGCAATGTTGCGTTTCGGTACCGGATTGATGGCCGGACCGCCGACCGCCAGTCCGAGACCCGGCATGGTCACGGTGCCGACCCCAGGACCGCCCACGAGGAGCAATTGCCCAAGTGCGGCGGGGAGCAGACGGACATCGGCGGTAAGCCGGGCGCCGTGGGTGCGATCGGGGTCGTCGCCCGCGTCCTGATTACGACCGCGTGGGCCTGCCGCTCATCGGAGATTCCCTCGTGCACGGCGAACTCGATGCCTTGTCCATTCGGCAGCTCACAGCGCACGGAATCGGGCACACGTCCTTTGACCAAGCCCAGGGTCGCCGCCCGTGCCGCCGCGGCTGCGCAGGCCCCGGTGGTAAAACCGGTGCGCATGCCCTGTTTATTTTTCCGGGACACATCAAGCCTGTTTCTCGGATTCAGTCGGTCGCCTGCCGGCGCTGCTCGGCCAGGGACAGCAGGGCGTGCAGTACCGCCACGACCAGCGTCGATCCCCCTTTGCGGCCCGCGGTGACGATCCAGGGAATCTCGGCGAGCCCGCTCAATTCCGCCTTGGATTCGGCCGCGTAGACGAATCCCACAGGCATACCGATGACCAGCGCCGGCCGTACCTCTTCCTCTCGCACCAGGCGAACGACCTCCGACAAGGCCGTCGGCGCGTTTCCCACCGCAAGGGTACCGCCCTCCAGCAGGCCATGCTCGCGGGCCTTGCGCACTGCCTGTACGGCACGCGTACTGTCCTGTGCCCGCGCCCGTGCGACGACGTCCGGATCACCGATAAAATGATACGCTTCGATGCCGAAGTGGGTCAGCCGCGGACGTGAAAGGCCGGCGCAGATCATATCTACGTCCGCGACCACGGGTCTTCCGGCAAGGATGGCGGCGACACCGGCGGAGACCGCTCCCGGATGAAAACGGGTAAGGCCGTTGAAATCGAAGTCCGCACTCGCGTGAATCATACGCCGCACGATCGCCCACTGCTCCGGGGCGTAGCCGTACGGACCGGCCTCGCGGTCGATGATGGCAAAGGAGTTATGTTCGATCCGCCTGCCGGTCTCTGTGGCCTGCTCGGTAACGGTCTCATTTCGCATGAGCTGATATGGGGCTCGCATAAAACCTATTGATTTGCACGGGCTATGAGAGGGTGGGCAAAGTCGGGAGTGTCCAACATTCTTGTTTTTCCCATACTCAATCCGACCTGGGCTATACCCTGGCCGACCGCCACGACAGCCTATAATTTCCGTAACCTGCAGACAGGGGTTCAAATATCCACAAGCTCAGATAATCTGGGCCGCTGCCAGCCAGTCTTCCTGGGCCTCGTCCCGACGGACCGGGTCGGAAGCGGCTTCTCCGTAGAGCCAGGCGTCGCGTTTCAGATCTTCCAGATCATCTTCGACGATCGAGAGCTCAGGGAGATCCTGTCTGGCGAGGGATCGGATGATCGGGCTGTACTGGGGGAGATCCCGCGTCAGGGGCGTCCAGTCCACGGCTTCGCCGGACCGCTGCTGGCTGCGTAGGGCGTGGATGCGGGTCACGGTCTCGTAGGCATTGCGGTCCCGCCACCAATCCGCCGCCGCGCCCCATCTATCGTGTATGGCAATCCACAGGCCCTGCTCGGCGTCCCGCTCGGGACCGGCGGGTAACCGACGGATGGCCTGGTTCGCCCGCTCCAGCTCACCGGCGTGCCGAAACAGGGTGCTTTCTCCCAAGGCAGCGGCATAGGCCAATCCACTACCGGCAATGTCGGACAGGGCATCCGGATTACCGGCCAGCCCCACGACGGGGTCCCGGCGGTAGAGGGAAAGCTGCTGCAAACGGCCCGCTTTGGCCAGATCGAGCCGCTCGGCCAACTGGTCCAACTTCGGGTCATGCCCACCGGACCGCGCATTGATCCGCCGTGCCGTCTCGGGTTGCTGCTCTGCCTCCGCAATCTCTCCGGCCTGGATCAGGGCATCCGTGTAGTCGCTGCGCAGTGGGAGATTATCCGGATGGGCTTGGACCCCGGTACGCAACACCGGCAGGGCCGCGTCCGGCCCTTCGAGCTCGTAAAGGGCATGGCCATAGCCCAAGGTCGCGACCGGATCGTGCGGGAAGCGCCGTACCACCTCGGCATAGGCGATGAAGGCCGCGTCGTCCTCGCCGTGGCGCAGCAGGGCTTGGCCGAGTTGGGTGTGGGCGAACGGGTCGTGAGGAAAACTCCGGTGGGCGTGCCAGAAGACCGCCCGTGCCCGCATCCAGTCGCCGGCTGCATCCAGGGCCAGGCCGAGGGCCACCCAGTTATTGTGATTGGACGGCTCCAACCGCAGGGCCTCATGGGGGAGATCCCGGGCCAGACCGGGGTCGATGTCGCGTACCGTTCGGGACAGGCGCTCGAAGCAGCGCACCAGGTAGTAGCTGTCGCCGGTGCGCTCGTAGTATTGGCGCTGATCCCTCGTCAGTCTATCCAGCGAGCCGCAAGCCTTGGCTAGACCGTCACGGCGGATCCAGTTTACGACCTCACTGAGTTCCACCGGCAGCGGTGAGTGCTCGACGACCTGACCGCTCCCTTGTCTGGGCGCCTTGAAGGCCATCGGCACTGCCGATTCCGGCCAAGCGTGGGCGTCTTTGTTCAGACTACGGCTCCGGTCGCTGAGCCGCTGGTTCAGGGCCTTGCGTAGGTGACGACCGATGGCAGCGGGGGTCAGGGACTGCAGGGCGCAAAGATATTCGATCTCATCGTGCAGGGCATCGGGACCCGCGCCCCGACGGGCCAGCCCCTCGGCGAAACGGATCAGGCTGCTGAACAGGGACGTCACCAGGGCCGGGCGGCTGGGGTGGGCGGCCGGCAGCAGCCGCAGGCTGGCCAGGGCCACGCGACCATGGTCCAACGGGGTCTGGCCGTCGAGGCGGGACAACCGCAGCCAGAGGGGTTCGAGTGCCCGGTCCGGCTGGACCGTGTCCAGGGTCGCGAACAAGGCATCCAGCAGGGTGGCCGGGCCGCCGACCTGCAGGGCTGCCAGCCAGCGGTAGTCGGCGGGCGCGTGTTCCCGCAACCAGTGACGGCACGCGGACAGGCCGAGCAGATCCACCGCCCGCAGGGCCTCGGCCAGGGCCTCCACGTAGCGCCGGGTGCGCAAGCCCGGTATCTCGACCTTGCCCCAATGCGCTTCGAGCCAGCGCAGCAGGACCCCATCGAGGGTCCCTTCGGGATGAGCGACGATTTGTCCCAGCGCAACCGCGGGCGGCAGGGTGTTAAAGGTGCCCAAGTGTACCCACCCCGTCAATGCCCCATCCAGTCAATGCCCCATCCAGCGCCTCCAAGGGCTTTTCCCGAAAGCGCGTCAGCCAGCGACCGGCGGCATCTGCCGGGGCAGTTATGCTCGTGGTGCTCATAGTAGGATCCCTTTCCCGAATGTCGGGGGCTCCGCCGCCCACAGGCGGCCCCATTCCAGGTGACAGCCGCGCCGTTCCGGCAACGACAGATCGGCGGTCAAGGGCCGCTCGATATAGCCGACAGCCCAGCAGTGTTGCGGCCGGTAGTCGAAACAGGGATGCAGAAACTCTGTGCCCATGTACTCGTCGTAATTGTTGATGTCGAGCCCCGTACTCAGGTTCAGGGTACGGCCGAACCGCCAGGATGAGCATGGGTAAGGGCTCGCCACTGGTTTTGGGGAGATAAGTGCCAAGCCCGAGGTGGTCACGCAGGTCCGCTACCCAACTCCAGTCGGTCCCGGACCAAGGGTCGGCCGGCAGTATGTCCTGCACGCCCGCTACGTTGGTTGCGAACTGTGGTCTGCGATCACGTTTTCGGTTCCAGGCATCGACGAAGCGATCGAGTACCCTCTCGGCGGCGCGCTGCTGGTCCTTGGTGCCGGTGTGCAGCTTGCAGACGTACTGTTCGATCTCCGTTACCGATAGTGTAGCACCGCTGACTCCGATGGTGCCGTCGAGGGACTCGACCTGCAGGATGGTGATCGGATCCTGGGGTTTGAGATTCCTGGCGTTGCCCCCCCGAAAGGTCCAGGGGTGCTCGGCGTCGGTGGTCAGATTGACCTGTTCGTCGAGGAAATCCTTGTGGAATCCGCACCAATCGTCGAGCGACGAGAGGGGGGTATCGCTGAAGTAACTACCGTAGCTATCCTGTACATCCTTGGGCAAACGCTCTTCCATCCGAAAGTTACCCGCAATGGCCCGTTCATCGGCGGGTGCTTCGGCAACCAATCGGTCGTTCACGAAATCTGTCAATCGCGGCTGCATCAAATATCCTTCATGCGCGCGCCGGCGTAATTGATTAGCGATCCAGGATCGCCGAAGGGCTAGGCGTGATTAGTGATTAGCGAGATACGGATGTGATCTTGTCTGACGTATGAGGAGTTGAGCATAACGAATTGAAAAGGCGGATCCGC
>Ga0056108_1000692_pt1 | contig 10085 bp, 7 predicted proteins | sample WorMetG1BERMUDA1_FD_83875 | JGI IMG/M metagenome (GOLD analysis project Ga0056108, IMG submission 83875) | Marine gutless worms symbiont microbial communities from Max Planck institute for Marine Microbiology, Germany - Inanidrilus... ... | reverse complement strand
TTAGAATATTACTCTTAACAAGTTAATCTTTATCTGTACTGTATACTTCTTCTACATCCAGCGATTCGAGGAAACTGTTGATCTGTCTTTTTCTACAAACTGTTGACCTTTTGATCATTGCTAGATGGTTCTCTAGCGCTCTTGCGACTATTCAACTGTGAACAACAAGTTACGTTTATTGAATTATACAAGATGACACTACATGATAATTTCAAATATAACTGGAATGATAAATCCAAGCCATGATAAGTGAGCGGAGGTCAGTTGGATACTGAGTTTCAGTAAAGCTGTTCAATCAGTGAGTGTTTCATTTCAGTAATCATCATGAGTAATGCCTGTGAGTGAATTTGGGCGTTTTACTGCTCTTGGCTGAGGAAGGTAAAGTCTAAAGAAGGCATTCGTACTACAATCTTATACTAATAATCAGAAGCGTCTGTGCCACTATGAGCATCTGTCTGTGCCATGCTACTTTCTAGCCCCCTGTGACAAGCGTAAACGCACTGGCCACGCCCACCAGGAGGCCGCCAGCCAGGCCAGCACGAATTCCGCTTAGAGACTCCCTGTGTGGCTACCGCACAGTAGTCTCGGTTTACAGCGCCCTGTAGGCTGCCGTAGCTACAGACTGACGCCACAATTGTGGCTTGTATTAGTAAATGTTCAAATTTTCACAGTCTGATACAGATTGATCCATAATTTACACTCCAGAGCAACTTCACAACCGAAAACTACAGACAGTTAGTTGAACTTGAAAACAGTTAAATGTGGCCATCACCAAATTTTGCTGCAAAAATGCATGTTGGTCAGCGCCGGTGATCGATGGTGCGATCAATTGTCTTAGATTCGGTGGTTCCACTGGCACGGATCCAAAATTTTACAACGGAGTTTGTTTTGGGGAAAATAATGTCGAACGTGGAGCAGCAATTAACTTACGCTTTCGTTATAAATCTTTCTTGTTATTATCCACGATGTTAATTGACACGTGGCACTTTCTGTAAAATTTTGTTCGCATGCCATGCCTTTAATTACGAAACAATTTAAACATGTTTGACACGTTTGTACATTTGATTGGAAAATAAATGTCAGTGCCAGGGGCGTAGCGACGGGGGCTATATCGGTATATATACCCTCCCAAAATCAGTCCCTGAAAATTATTTTGTGCACTAATTGCAGCTGATGTCGTCAGGCTGCTAGTATTAGGACTGTAGTGTCGTGCAGTAAAAAAAAATTATACCCACCCAAAATGAATTTCTGGCTACGCCCCTGGTCAGTGCACAGAGTGACAGAGGCGGATCCAGCCACCTTGTTTGACCGTCACGGCGTCTTCCAAAATGTTAGTAAATTACGAAGGCGATCAACAATTTCTGACCGTCTTCTAAAACGAGGAAATTTTGCGTTTCTTAAGTAAAATGTGTATGAAAGAAATCACTGAAAATTTTGACCGTTTTCCGGAAGATGGTCTGAAACCACCAGTTACAAACATCACGTTCTGTATCTCTTCGATTTGGGGCCTATTCATTATTCGCTTACCGAATACCATTGCTACCAGATTATCGTAATTCAGCATACAGTTGTCCAAAACTATCATCTCACTTCTTTTAGTACGGTGTGAAAAATGCGTAGATTTATAGCAGATAGCTGAATCAGAGAGGTGTAAATTTCACGCTACTGTCCATACGTGTAGTTGACTTGCTTCGTACAGCAACGGAAAAGCAGCGCGGCACTCGAATGATATTAGTCTGGAGTCCGGACGCATGCAGTTTCGTGAACGGATGGTTTGCAATTTTCGTCGTCATCGAGCTATGCGACAACACCACATCACCGTTGACAGTCGCATCACACGTTCTACGTGCTCCTACTGCACCGCTGTCCGTCCAGAACGCCGGAGTCCCGGGTGGCTCCAGCAGTCCCAGGCGCAGCCACACCGGACGCCGGCGGACATTCCACCTACAGACATTTCCCTCTTCCGTAGCGACGGCAGAAATGACGATAGTGTTGAAACATCTTGTTAACATTTGCAGTGCTTTTGTAACAGAACTGTTGTTTGTGTGCGCCTGAGTTGTCAGGCCTGTTGTGCGCATCACAATCATTACATTTCCCGTGAGGCGTAGACAGTGGTCGAAGTAAGGGGGAACGCCGTTCCTGGGCCTCTAAAAATTGCTGGCGAGCGTTCCCAGGCCCCACAGAGCCGTTAATGGTATGAACAGGTTGACAGGGGACCCTTCAACTTATAATAGGGCCTCAAATTTTTCAGAGTTCCTGGGCCCCAAATTTATACTTTAACCACTGGGCGTAGCCGAAGCGAAATGTATATTGGTAACGGTCGTCTGTGTGTGTCTATGTCTGTCTGTCCCTCGCCATATCACAACACTACTACACGGACCCGGAAGGCCGGATGTAACTTGGGGGAATGGTAGGGTGCCCTCTAGTTGTGCATTATTGGGCGGATTTGCAATCGATGCACGTGTTTCGTTGCTATGACAACATAGCGCCGAACGCGAAATGTCAGCGAGTGCTTGTACTCGCTCTATGCCTCCTTACTATTGTGAGTAGCTAAAACAGGTAAGTCGCAGGAGACTAGTGACAAATGGACGGCATGTTGTAAAAGTATAGGGTAACCATGCTTTTTACATCGATTCACATAATGTCAATGTCGTAATTTTGTTTGTCAACAGAAGTTATTTTAGCACAAATGAAACTAGAAACCCTAAGCAGTGATCCCCAATCGTTGCAGAATCGGGGAACGAGGAAGGGCCGGAGGGGAGGGGAGGAAAGGGACGGCGAAGGGGAGGAGAGGGAAAGAGGAAGGGGCGAGACGAAGGAGAAAAAAAGGATGGGAAAAGTGAGATAAGGAGAGGAAAGGAAGTGTTGAGTGGAGGAAAGGAATGGGAGAGGAGAGTTCGACTCCTCCATGCCAAATTTCACCCATCAGTGTGCATTAACGTGTCGCCCCTGCGGGACAACAAAATTCAAAATCGCCCTTATGTACAGGCGTATGCGCTGCGAAGCTCAGACGGTTATTTTCTGAACATTCGTTGACGTAGAAGTTCCTGTTGATTAACTCTGTTGATTTTATGCTCATATTTTTGCGTTTACGCACAGATCTTCATTTATCCAGTGACAGCGGTAGAAAACAAACAGCGAACGTAAACGCAAATCGACAAAAATTCACGTTGCAAATGTACGTTTAGCAGGAAAGTTGATGTAGGAATATTCTGGCAGAATGTCTTCTACCGGTTGTGAAAAACTAAACTCTTCAGTCGTTGAGTCAATATAACGGTTATTATCAGTGATGGAATTAATGCCCATTGAAGGTCAAGTTGTTCGTCATTTCTTGTTTCAATCAACAACATCGAATGACGACAGTTTGCGTAGATCATCACAGCAGTAACAAGGAATTAAGATGTTTTTTTGTGTTTTTTATCACTAAAGCACAAACGTTTGTATATTACTAGTTATAAAACAATAGGTCTTTGTGTTACGGTATCGGAACAAGTTGATTATGATAACTGTTATACCGGGTACGTAATGGAATTATTACTTTTGGTGTTGATAATAAAACTGAACAAGTGGTCAAAGTAATTTGACAACAGGCCGCATCAATACCACTGAACCGTCCATGTGCGGCTGCGATGCGGCCTGTTGTCAAATCAGATCTCGCCACTGGAAGGGGCGGGCAATTTTGGGGAAAAGAACAGCCCACTGAGAGTATAGGGACTTTCTGCCGTGAGCTGTTCAAGAACCGCTGAACTGGCTATAGCGTAATAATTTAAATGAGCCTCTCGATCCCTTCCCCTTTTTGGGTGGCTGCTGAACAAAAAGCCGGCCAGGGTTGAGGTTAATATATCGCTAGCCTTCCTTCACTGGGTAAGAGGATAACTCTCCACCTTTGGTCTCTGATATAGCCATATTTGTGCTGAAAAGGGACGTTAAACTCCAACCAACCGTGTGACAGACCGATCACAGACAGACCGACAGACAACGCTATACTCGGTCGGTAACAGTAGACCGATTACGTACGTAGTACGTGACTACGTGCGATGCGGCCTAAAAAGATCAACAAACCACGGATCAAATAGGCCTAGCACGGTTATTGTAGAGAAATAACAGAGAGCGAATGGGGTTTACTTGCAACACTAACTCGGTTATTTCATCAGCAGAACGTAGGCCTACCGTATATTTTAAGGTTGCACACCCACATAAAAGACAACGTAGCTGTGTCTGGGAATGAATTCTCCAGATCAGACTTGGTAATCAAGCACGGCGTTACGAGGTTCGCTGGAAAGGTCGTCGATGATTACTCGAGATCTGCGGTGAACGGTGTGCAGGAGACTGCTTAATTCAATTATGCCGGTAATGCGCTTACGACGCCATGCGACGGCTGCGGTCTCCGCGTCAAGAAAAAAGACGACGGCAATGAAGGGAACGGTGACAACGACTGGTCGCGTCGATGTGACGCCGGTGGTCACCTATGAGGACGGTCGAGTCTCCGAGGACGCAGTGTATGGCATCTCGCCCCGGCCTTGGGCCGTCGACGGAGCTGAGGGTCTATACGTGTCGCCGGCGACGGATTAATTAGAGGACGACCCCGGAATGCCCGGAGCGCGGGCAGATCATACACGGCAGCGAGCCTCGGTGGGCGTCGGTCGTCGTGATTAAAGCGGAACAGGTGCCCGCGCCCGCGCCACGTCTTCACCGGTATCGAATAACCGCACAATAACGCACTGCGGACGTTAGATTAATTTCGAGCGATCAGTAGCACGGACGCCGGTGCGCGGTGGTTCCGAGCACGAGCACGGGAAGCGAAGCGACACCGCTGACGTGGACACGGGCACCTGTCAACGATGATCGCACGGCGCGCTGATTAATATAGTCGCCCGGGCGTCGGTCGATGAAAGGCCGACGAGTCGACAACTCCATTCAAACATCCGTCGATCGACGCGTCAACGCTGTCCGTCGCGGCGCCGCCAAAGATTTGTGGACGCATCCGCCGCCATCGCACGAGTCCCTGCAGGCTATTCCATATGCCGCTCCGGAATAAAGTCCCATCTCGGAGACTGCCCGCACAGATGTCCGACTATTTGTGGAAACCAGGGTACACGTGGATGTTGTATTTCTGGTTGTCATATCTAGGCTGCCGGGTGGATTCGTGCCACCAGGAAATACCCAGAGTCAAAGTGGAGAGTCTTTGGAGAGTCTTCTGTGACTCGATGCTGCTTTGCTTTATTTACAGCTGAGAATCACGACGGTTTTCCTACTTCACATGACTAACTGATGCAAAGTTACGCGCGATCCATGACGATAGAAAGACACGTCACCGGCTGATAGCAATTTATGCTGTCTTCTATTCGTTCTGACGAGTGACTCGTGGTATGTATCGAATATTTATGGCAACATCGTGGTAGGTATGACAACGATCACTTTACTCTTTTTCACGCATCAGCATAACACAGCTGTGCCGTCCACCATACAGTATACATATAGCTCGTAGATGCTTCCTGTCTGTCCGTCTGTCCTATGTCCGTCCGTCCGTCTGTCGCACATTGCTATTGTGTTAAAACGTCTGAATACATTATCAAGCGATCCACACCGGATGGTAGCCGAGCTACTCCAGTTTTTTTGCATCAAAGATCACGGTGAAATTTTAATGGGGTCACGTCACCGGGGGTGTCAAGTCTATGTTGGGAGGGAAAAAATTGCGATTTTTTTCACCAACGTCTCGCTGTCTCTGGGAAACAATACAAGACAAAGACGTAGTTACTAGGGAACGGAACGCCAATAGAAAGTCGTATGTGACAGGAGCGTCGTGGTTTGTATTGCTCTAGACGTATACAGGGTGAACAGGGTATACAGGGCGTACTGTGATCAACGGCGGAATGGCGCCTCTGTATACGTGATTGATCGAAAGGTGACAGTGCCGATTACCTAGATTTGAGCAACCTTTGAAGGTCATTTGAACTACTGAAAACCCCCTGCCCCAATGTGTTGAAAAAAGCACATGAAGAAAGTGTCACACGTCAATTAACATCGTGGATAATGACAATAAAAAGATTCAACGAATACGTATAGCACCGAACGCGAAATGTCAGCGAGTGCTTGTATTTGCTTTATGGCTGGTTTCTATCGCAGCATTTCTGCCAGATCTTACAAGTTGTAGTTCACACAGCACCCGAAATGTTTTGTTCACTTCCCACTAATTGCAGGCCCTCGAAACTGCTGGCCCGTGCCTGGCTTTGGCCCGTGCCACGCGTACGCCCCTATAGTTGCATCTCTGTGGGCGCCGTTCACTACACAGCGGCTGCAGTGACCAGCGCGTTGATCGAGGAGCGAGTGGGTATATAATTGGACGAAACACGGTCGTCATTACGGCGTGCAATGCGTTCATCGTACGCCGATAAACAACAGGACGATACGACAGATGTGTGGCGACGCGAGCACATATTTCAGACGACGGCGACGTCGTCGCGAGAGGCGACGTCGTCGCGAGAGAACGACAAACACGGAGCGTCGACGACGACGACGACCCGCCGTTAATGTCCGACGCCGCCGCGCCGTATTGAGCGCTCCCGTCGAGTACATCTGTCCGTCCTCCACGACGTGGAGCCGCGGCTGGGTCCACGGAGCGTGTCCAGGACGCGTGCTGGCCCCGCGGCGGGAGTGGAAGGCGTACCGCTGTGCGACGACTGCCCGCCGCGAGTTTGTCATTAGTCGATCGACGATTATACAATCACTCGGCAACTAGTACGAGTGTACGTACGACGTACGACGTCACCGGCGCAGTCGAGATGACGTTAAGTCGCCACTAAATACCCGCTTGTCATTGTTTCCTCTCGCATTCTGACAGCTCAGTCCGACCGGTCCTGTTTAAATGAATACAGATTCATCACAGAATCAAATACAAAAGATAAACATGATGTCAAGAATACAACGATGGCCAATGTCAACTGCAATATCAAGTTATAGCAGTTTGAGAAACTTAAAATAATTCAGCAGATACTGACAGTTTTGTTTTTGAGATAACTTATACAGTAAATAAATATATTTAGCAATATTATTATTCATTCTGTTAATTTTTACTGAGCGTCAGTATAACAGAGCTATGCCGAGAGCCATATTGCTCTGTTGCAAGCTTCATGTCTGTCTGTCCGTAAGTAAGTAAGTAAGTAAGTAAGTAAGTAAGTAAGTAAGTAAGTAAGTAAGTAAAACGTAGATTTAAAGAGCGCATCGTTGTAAAACCTCTAATGCGCTGTACGTCCATCATTCGCTCGTATTTACTGTGTTGAAATGACTATAGCTAAAGTCATGCGATTTTTATGAATTGAAGTTTTCTCACGTCGCATATGGAACGGATACACTGCGTTTGGGGAATGCAACTTATCCGGAGGTAAATGGAATTTAGTATGGAAAATATGGTGAACCGTACGAGAAAGAGACAGCGTTGCTTCAAACCACTAATAGGAAGTCGTACCTGTCCAACACTGTGGTAGAATTTTTAATTTCATTGAGTGACTTCTTTGCCCAGATTTCAAGGTTGTCAGCGATTGCTGATATCCACGAATGTGTAGGCTATGTACTGACATCACGTGACACGCACCTGCTGTGTGCTGGCTATGAAATTGTGTAGCACGAAAGATATCGATTTGCGTAGCTTTGATTTAACTGAGATTTTCAGTGTTGCTATAGTCTGGTATCGGCGTAAGGCCAAGGAAACTGGCGGCCAAGGATTCAGACTGGACGTCTACTCGTTTTCCAGCTTGTGAATGCGTGGATTAACGTGGATTATTCCGGATATGAAACTGTGTGTCGGACCGTAGGCCTAGCAAAGCGTGACTGGGGAGGCGTGGGGTTTCTTTTCCGAGACTATTATTGTAGCATTCTCTGTCTATTCTAAATTCTAAATTCCTTGTAGTTGAATGATCGTCTGACGGACGACTTGCTACATAGGTGTCAATGATCTCTGCTAGTTTACGATGAGGTAACCAGCCTGCATCAGTGGTGTTTTCAACAGACAAAACATACTTAAGGCAATCACTAGGCAACAAAGCTTTGTAGATGTAGACCAAACCTAGTAGTCCAGAATCAACTCAGTAGAATTTTCAGATGATACGGAACGTCGCGCGGTCTCTGTGCGACAGCTGAACTTTTGTTAAGCTTACCGAGCACTTTATTGGTCGAGGTAGAGCAATCAGTCCGATGTTTGTTTGTTTGTGTGTGTGTGTGTGTGTGTGCGTGCGTGCGTGCGTGGGAGGAAAATAACTATAGAACTAAATGAATTTGATCTGAATCTTTGGCGTGCTGGTTCAACTTGACACTATCCAGGTCATGTTTGAAGGTCAAGGTCATAGGTCAAAGTTCATGATCTCAGGACGGAAATGGTACTACATCGGTCGGTGCGACCTCGAGTGAGCGCTTTCTAGTTGCATGTAGCATTCCGTTGATCGTCGCGGCATGAATAAATACGCCACCAGCGTAACGTTTTGCTGTGTTGAACGGAAATTGTTTCTTCTGCAGGCTGAGTTGGCACATTGGCGCCACCTGGCGAATACGATCGAACGGTGCGGCGCCAGTTGCAGAGGCGGGCAGGCAGTGGTTACAGCGGAATAAAGCCGCTAATACTGGCGACGACGCCACAAACGGTCGGCACTTCGCTCGTATTGCCGGACCTCGCGACTCCGTTTGCCGTCGGACCGTTACTACACTACGCGTCGGATTCGGTCTCGTCGGCGCGAATTACGACCTCGTAACAGTCGCCATCCAACGCGCGGCGGCAGCGGAGGAGACTAGAGCCGAGCGACGCAATGGTTTACGGGCACCGTAAACGCCGGCGCGCCGCGGCCGGACGCGATTGCCGCCGACCAGTAGCGTCGACAGATTTCGACGCGTCATAAATCGGCTTTCCAGCGCCGCGCCGCTCGGCGACGGATCCTTAGTTATACGCGACGGACGCCCGCCCGTCCGCCTGCCGCCGCAACCGGCGCCGTACCGTCTTCATCAGCTAAACGACCACCGCACGCGGCGCTCGCCGCGGTCCCCGAAGACCGGCCGACCGACGGCCGCCATCCATCTCGACCCCGTATACATATAACGCAATACGGTCGACGCCTTCGTTCGCATAAACCGACCACGACGACGACTTGGCTCGCCTTGCTCCCCGACGACCAGTAAACCGCGCCGTTGACATCGTGAAATGACCCTCGCAATATAGACTGACCCAGCTCTCTCGGCTACCACCTGCCGTGCTATACAGCTAACGGTTGTGATAAGACCAACTGGGGTTTATCTAGACTCTCTGACCAGGCGGATGATCGCAATGTTAGGGCTGGGTTAGCAGACCAAACCCATTTTGTAAATGCATGTGCCATTGTAGGCCTACGTACTACAGTCTACACTATCAACAGTGCTTGGTTAGGGGGAGTAGAATTTTTCAGGAAGGAGTACTCCTCCACTATGGGGTGGCTAGATAAACCCCTCGATAAGATAGTAATCTGTGTGGGTATATCAGTATGTACATTCCTGACCTGTTACTCACCTTTGTAACACTTTGCTTCCATGCAGTACTCTGCTGTCTTCCGACCAGCAGCTATACTCGATCCCGTACATGAACACCGGGTTCGGTCAACCTTTGTTAACGGTCCATTTATGAATGGGGTCTTTTTCCCAGTCAACAAGTGCTACTGTTTACCAGCTAAACGGCAACGAATTATAATAAATGCTTCAAAATAATCGCACATAATTTCATCAGCTATCGGACTGTCTAAAATCGTGATCGTTGTCGTTTTTATTGATCTTTTTCTTCGTGTACCTCCTTATACAGCTATACTATGTACAAGGGCTACCGGCTGGCGAAGGAATGCGACCGAGTGGCGGAGGGAGACAGGGCTAATGACGGTGGGTAATGGCTGAGTGGAGATGGTACTGATAGCGACTGATTACTGCTATAGGCCTATAGGAAAGATTTCGGATTGTAGCAGTCGAATAAAATACGAATCATCGCTCTGACTGACAAGTAGCGTACCGTACATAAACCGTGGGTCATAAAAAGGAGCCAACTTATTTTTGTCTGTAACTTCGTCAAAAATCAACGGATT
>Ga0056108_1000691_pt1 | contig 10088 bp, 8 predicted proteins | sample WorMetG1BERMUDA1_FD_83875 | JGI IMG/M metagenome (GOLD analysis project Ga0056108, IMG submission 83875) | Marine gutless worms symbiont microbial communities from Max Planck institute for Marine Microbiology, Germany - Inanidrilus... ... | reverse complement strand
TGTCAGTGGTATCAGCTGGACCATATGCAAATCATTTGCACCTGGCTCCAGATGGATAACCACGCCAGCACCTTATCTCTCAACTTTTTAGAGGCCGGACACTTTTCCTGACATCCGGTCAACAGTGTCAACAGCACTGAAGACATGAACAGCAGAACTGCAGAGTGCAGAACTGAACTGAAAACTGTAAGTGATATCAGCCGCAAAGTGGTCGGTGCGACCTCGAGTTAGGGCTTTTTTAGTTTTTCGTAGTGTTTGAAGGTTTGAACAACTGGTTGGATAAAGAATTGCGGCCGTTGGGCATCCCAACGTCAGTTACCCTTGGGTATGTATAAGGTCTACGTCTGTAAAGCCCCGTTTACACGATACAACCTGTTGACAACCGGTTGTATCGTGTAAACGGGGTATTAGAATGCAAAGGCACGAAGTTCCCGTGATGTCTGCAGATTGTCCCCGCTGAGAATTCTTACTTACATCACTAGGTGTCGTTATCTGTGCAGTGACAGTTTTCCGGCGTAATTGCCCGTCGTTATTACGCTGCGGGGCGCGGAAATGAGTCCGATATAAAGTCATGTTTGTTCGGTTCGGGCTGACATTCGCCAGCTGGATGTGCGTCCACTACGCGGGCTGCAGTTTATTTGCGGCGTGGAAAGGTCACGGAACTCGAACGTAACTGCCGGTCATGGCGTCAGTCGTGACTCACGGCTCAAGATTTGCGGCCCGTAAGAGCTGGGCCGAGTGTCGATTCGAGTCAGATTCGATTATAAGTCGACTCCAGATTCGATTCACGTGTGCGTTAAGTTAATAGCTGCTTGATTCTGGTATGCGCATAAATAACGGTTCTGCTCGGTGTTCAAGTTGTGCAGATCATTTCAAATATTCATTCACGTGTGCTGCGCTACACAGATGCGTCTTTTGTAGTGAATGCCTGCGAATTAAAAATGTTCAGAATAGATAACAGTGAAAAATTAAACTGAATGGTCAACGAAACCTAGAAAAGCCCTCACTCGAGGTTGCACCGACCACAGCATCTAATCAAACAGTGTTTCTGTCGTAGTTTAATTTCATTCGTCAGAGGCCGCCAGCAGTGTGCACGTTGAGCATGTGGAATGCACTAGCTGTTGCTGTTGTTTCATTTTTCTTTCTTTGACCTTGAACATATGACCTTGACCTTCGAACTGGACTTACGTAGGGTGAAGGAGAACCAGCTTTCTGACACACAGTGACAGACACATAGCGGACCGATCGATCGGTCTGGACCACTAAAGTGCTCGGTAACAAGCAGTCAACAGAAGTCACCTACTTACGGACGGCGGAACATGAATTTCGTCTTTATTTGACGGTCATTTTTGTGTTTCGTTATCGAATCAAATTTTTCACTGGTCGCCCATCTCTTCCGCCAACCGTGACGCCTGTCGGCGAGCGAAAGCGCGCCAGTATTTGCACCGGCATTTCTTTCCATGTTTCAGCAGCAGGCATGCGCGTGCGATCCAGTAGAAGTGCAGCCGCTGTGCAACGATACCGGTGTCTGGTAAGCGGATCTGGAAATGATTTAGCAAGTCGAGCGCGATGGACCCCCTCAACGGCTGCACTCGCCGGGTCCGTGTGCGGTATATCTTGAGCGTTATGCAACTGGACGTGTGTGTCAGTCTTGCCGGGATATCAACACCCGGCTGGTATTGCTCGCTGCTGATAAGGATGCCGCCGTTCCAGTCTTGCTTCGCTATCACCACGGTCTCTCAGCTATGCAGGATACAAATCAAGCAGTAGACAGGCTAGCGCAAAAATAGCGCCATTAATCACTGTGACTCAAAAAGGTGCTGCTGTATACTCTTGCCGGTAATTTTTCTAACTGCTGAGAGCTTTTTGGGCGACCGTTTGTAAAACGGTTCGCCCTATGCTGTATGCCACCGTTGTCCTGTCCTATCTGCAACGTTGCTGTGTTGTGGCCAAACGGTTGGATGGATCAATATGCCACTTGGTACGGAGGTAGGTCTCGGCGCAGGCTACATTGTGTTAGATGGGGACCCCGCTCACCCCACGGAAAGGGCACAGCAGTCCCCCCACTTTTCGGCCCACTTTGCTCTGGCACGGTCGCCCATCTCAGCAACTGCTGAGCTGTTGTTTCACAGCTCACGGCAGAGTCTGTTCTGTATACTTTACAACGTGCGTTAAAATGCGATTAACGCGCGATTAAAAAGTTAATCGTTTCATAGCCCTAATATTTTAGCGTCATAACCGCGCTGGATGTCTTTGTCTGGCAGCCTGAGGATTGAGCCATATATACAACAGTAGATCGTTGCGGTTGTTAGATAAACACTACACTGACCGCTGATAAGGAACGTGTTTCGGCTTGATTTTGATTGTATACTTGAAATAGCGCCGTGCGGTGTACGTTTAATGTGTTTAAGGTGACTGTGGTGATTACTTAGTGTACCAGTTGCGCTCTGTAGCAGCCTACACTGTTTAATTTCCGGCTTTGGACTTACACCGCTCCGCTACTGGCAGCCGTCAGTAACGTGAAACATGTTTCTATAGTTCTGCGATTACTGGCTCCAGCTACAGCACCCGGCTGTGTGTGTGGTATTGCTATAGCAACTGCAATGATTGTAGTAATCAATGGCACGTGGAAATTGGAATGTGTAGTTGGATACACCTTACACGCGCCGTACGGTAACATAACAAAACACTGAACTGTATGTGATCTACAGAACGCGATATAGGCCGTTCGGCAATGCGCAGCATTTGCTGAAAAATCCGACGGATACCGCACAAAATCCCAAAATGGAAACAGTTTAGAAAAATACAACTACAAAAAAATGATGAGCGTTAGAAATCCGAGGAAAGGTCCCCGTGAAGAACAGTTGAGCAGGCTGTCGTGCAGTTTGTGTCTGGATTATTGAAATTGGAAATCCATTCCAGCAGCTTTGGATCTTAGTGTCTACTGACTCAACTGTTATCCGGTGGAGCCGGGTTCCATGCCCGCCAACTGAGCCGCATGTCATGCACACTAATCCTGCGCCAGTCCCCTTTGTGATGTGTAGGATCTACACTGGGTAGAATAGAAGGTCAAGGTCGTCCAAAATACCCCCTCCCCGATTCCTGAAAATGTACCCCTAAGAATTCTGATACGATCTGAGCGTAGTCCACTGTGAGCCACGGCGCCTGTACAGTATAGGAGTCATTTGTGGGCGAGAATTGTGCAGATGATCGGGCAGAAGTTGCAGCCCCAATGTGGGCTGTTCATGCCGTCCTTGGCGGCATAAGCAGCGTTACAGTGTGTCTTCTGTGTCGTTGTATGTCCGTGTGTGTGTGTGTGGCAAGGTGTACACGGAGCTCGGTACGAAGGTGTTGGATGCGGCGTTCTTGGGATACAACGTCTGTATGTTCGCCTACGGACAGACCGGATCAGGCAAGACGTACACGATGATGGGAGAGCCGACGGTAAGCTACTCGCCGTACCACGTAAGTAAGTAAGTAAGTAAGTGTTCTTCTAAGGCGCCGCATATCAAAGTCACAGAGCACGTCTTCTTTTGTATGTGAAGCAAGATTACCTGCCCGTTGTTATCGACCACTTCAGTGGTCCAAATAGAGCATTGGTTGGGTGTGTGTGTGTGGATAATAACTTTTGAACTACGTGACCTTTGACCTTTGACCTACGCTGGTTCATGTTTTTTATATGTACGTAGATGAATACTTGTTTCCTAATAAAATCCTAAATAGAGCTATCCTTGCAGTACCGATTCACGCTTTGTGCTCGCTTCCCGCGCTGTGCATCACCGCGTCTCCGCTCAGTCGTCAGCTCCGCCCAGCGTTATCCGTTACCGCACTTGGCAGATTAATAGTACGTAATATCCGTTTAGCTACCGGTATGTGGAGATATACGCTGTCTGAATGCCTTCTGCTATCGTAGTGAATCACCAGCAAATATAATGTCACTGAATGTTTTTTTGGAAGATTTGGCTAGAAAGAAATAGAATGCGTAACAATGTTCACAGAAGATTTTCAAGTGTCCCGTTTGTTTTTTATATACAACAGTGTATGTATTTTTGTTAAGCATGCTTAAAACTGTATGTAGTATTTCATCGTTGGGAGTTAAGCACTGTTGTTTATATATCTGTAGGAAGATCAGCTTGGGCTCGTACCTCGAATATGTGAAGTAAGTACTAGTGACATTTGGTAACTAGGCATAGATCGAGTACAAGCATGTACTCGCTAACATTTCACGTTCGCGTTACAACACCCCGCAGTATGGACGAAATGGAACGGCCTCGTTGCAGATAACGTCGCACATGCAGCAGGCGCGTGGATTTTATCGCTGGTCAGAGGAGTCTTCGCCGACATGGTAGTGCGTGCGGTGGGCCTGGCGGATTACCGCTGGGCTCTGTCACGCATTTCTAGTGTTGCCGTAGCAACGCAACCCGTGCTGCGATTGCAAATCCGCCCAATAGTGCACAACTAGGGAGCATTCCATACCACTCCCCCAAGTTACATTCGGGTCCGTGCAGTAGTGTAGGCATGCGGCCGCGGACAGACAGACAGACAGACACATAGACGCGCGTGACCACAATACATTTCCCGTCGTCTACGACTCATGCGAAATGTAATTAGAGCTGGTTGTCTTTCACAGTAGCACTGTAACATCAGCATGAGGATTATGGTGTGCCGGTGAGACTGTGGGTGCGCTGGGCTGCGCCATGTGTTGATACTGATAGACAAAGTGACAGTGCTTGCTTTGATGTGCCCGTGTTGACATGAGCCCTGCATTCCCATAGTAACCAAATGCAGCTGTTAGCCTGTTGCTGGTATCCTGTTTGTTTGCCGGTAGTTGAGTGATGGGTGGCTGAGGCAATGTTTAGTGACCAATGGTGTTACCTGATCAAAAACTGACCTGTATAAGCTATGGTTATCGTCATATTGGTAAATCTGTTCTGATGTTAATGACGTTTGGCAGTCTTTTTCTAAGTCATCTCCAGTAACACAACAACATTCAAACAGCCCATCACTCTGAAGCTACATGAATGCATGACACTGTGACACAGAACAAACCAAAATTGGCTCTGAGCATTGCATTATTTAGCAGACAAGCATTAAAATTAGTGTATTTTGTTTAATTTGTCGACAGTCCAGTATGTCAGACTTTTAGATAAATGACAGCTTGGGACTTACCATTATAATGTTATGAGTTAACTTTAGTGGAAACTTTTTGTTGATGTGTTTACTTTTGCCTGATTATGTTACGATTACAATAACAGTAATTTGCATTTAACAAGTTGATCCCTCACTCGGACGAGTTTGAATGTCAAGGTCAGAGGTCATGGTCACCATGGACAAAAATGCACTGTGCATTCCCATCACCCTCAGCAGCATACGAATGGTACACGCTGCAAACAGCATCATGCAGCAGCAGACAGGACCATTCCGTTGCTGTGGGGAGTAATTTTGGCGGACTGCGTGCATCATGTGTTTGGTAAAACATCTTTAGCTCTAGTTTTGTTTAAATTTAGTACAGCATTAGAGAAAAATTTATCAGTGAATGCAATGCAGATGTTAGTGAGAGAAGCGTATGTACATAATTTATTTTATGTTAGCAGTGTCTTTTTATTTTATTTTGCGCATCATTAATTTTTTTGAGTATTTTGTTGATGTACAGAGCTTATTCAGTCAGATCGACAGCAAAGCATGCCAGTGTGAGAATTCAGAGGAAAAACAGCAGTCGTTTCGAGTGTCTGTCAGGTATAAAAGTTAATGCATTGCTTTGTAGACACAACAATAAAATGTGACAGTGATTACAGTAGTTGCTAGTCAGCTAAAGCAAAGTAGTTTGCGAGTAGTACACAGATTGAAACTTGTTTGTATATTCTGTGTGTTTGTGTGTTATGTATTAGCCTTCACTGCTTTGACGCTGTTGGTTGGGCGGCAGGAAGGGCATCCGGCCTGTAAAAAACTGAGTGGTGAGGTACTGGCATGGTTATCTGTTTGGAGTGAGGTGCAAATGATTTGCATATGGTCCAGCTGATGCCACTGCCACCCCATGATCCCATCATCGCTTGCTCCAGTAAAATCTAGAATGGTTGACCTTTCTGGTGCTGGCTTACCCAGGTTGTCCTGGAGAAAAGACCATTAAATGGATGTAGTAGTAGTAGTAGTGGTGGTGGTGGTGGTGGTGGTAGTATGTTATTTATATTTGTTGCCTTGCCTTGCAGTAATCCATCAACTTCAACAGTGACATTTTACAATGGATTGAATGTGGGTTGTGAATGTCTTAGGAGGTGGCTCTGAAGTCCAAAATCTGAGTTGCCGATTTTGTTACAAATGGGACAGCGGAAAACACTGGTTGTAGGATTTGCAGTGGCATGTCTTGGTCTTCTGCCGCTTGTACCGCAGATGCCGTGAAGCTGGCTGGGCCACTGATGCAAGTGGACTTCCAGATATCACAGTCTGTAGATAACACTTCCAAACTGGAGGGTGGAATGTCACATTTCTTCTGGCAGGTGTTTGGGGCTCGTCTCTTTCAGTGGCTAGTGGAAGGTTTTATGTAGAGTGATCTGTGCTTGCTTACCCAGGTTGTCCTGGAAAAGAAGCTGTTAAACGGGTGTCTGTCTGTGTGAGGCAGATAAGTTGTATATTATAAGCAGGATTAATTTTTCTCATCATGTGTACAGAATTGACCAATAGTTGCTGTGTTTTCCAGTTATGTTGAGATATACAATGAACGACCTCGGGATCTGCTGCTGTCTTCAAAGACTGAAAGGGTTCCACTTAGAATACGTGAGCATCCGAAAACTGGCCCGTATGTACAAGGTTTGTGTGCAAATATTTTTTATTTCATGTTGTAAAGTGGTTGATGCAGAGTCTTGTCAGCGAGTTTGTTTGTTAGAAGTATATATAGTTAACAGTTAGCCGTTCTGTTTGAGAAGAAGACTGACACAGTGCTGGTGGTACTATGCCATCTGTGATGCAGGATTTTCAGGCCTCCTGGAAAGTCCTTAAAAGTCCTGGAATTATTCTTTCACGTGTCGGGGGCCTGAGAAATACAGGAAAATCGTTTTGGTCTTTAAAAGTCCTGGAAATAATATCATACATTACTGGAAAGTACTGGAAAAATGATCTGTTTCAAATTTGACAACGTTTCTTAGTGCTTGGGGTGCATCGTGCAGTTGAAGCAGTTGGTATGTAGTCATATTGTAAAAACATCCTGAAAAAATTGTTTGGGTTCTGGATGAGTGTTGAACAGTTACTGGTGAAAATCCCAGTGATGGCTATGTAGAGATTCAATGGCTCTATATTAAGGCATTGGACTCTTCTCGAGACAGCCTGGATTTATAGTACAGTTTCAGTTTTAGTTATTGGTGATGCCAAAGTTGCTCCAGAGCTGCAGAAGAAGTCCCACCCTATACAGACAGATGTGTACAGCATTACAGCATGGGGTTTAAGAGTACTATACTGTGTGTCATCATTTTATTGTTTCTTATTATGCTTGAAAGTGAGGCTTTTTATGTGGACTCTTGAACTACAGGCTGACAAAGTATGTAGTTTGGGGGATATTTCTGTTTTTTTTTCAGGTCTATCACATCATGTTGTTACTGATAATGGATCATTGCAGATGCTAATTGACAAAGGCAACAGCAACAGGTAACAAACAGCATGATGATCTGCTGGTAAATGCTGTTGTGTACTGTTCTGTAATCTTTAAATGTGCAGAAATATGTGGGTAATATAAAAATGGTAGGCTACGGAGATGGTAACGTAACACAGCTGAGGAGAAATCTAACGTCCTGTGCCTAATCCAAATGTAATGCGCTAGTTGCCATCAGCAAGGGCATGCGGGCTGTAAAACTGCTCTTACAAACCCTCCAGTTCTTAACTGCAGGCGCCGGCTAACACAGGTTGTCCTATGTAATAGTTGCAAAACTGTAGTAATTGCAGCACAGGTAGTATTTAATATAGAATTTTGCACTATTAGTTTGTTGTACTGCTGATCACATTGCTAGCCATTTTCTTCATGGATTTGAAAATAATCTTTGTCATCTCACACACACAAATAAGTTCACCCACTGGCATTAGCTTCCTTCCGTAATTGCCACCATTTTGACTTGAAGTTGTCAACATTAGTGGAAAATATTTTAGCTGATTTTGTTCAATAAGCCTTAAATAATGCTTACTTTGCTCATTTAAGTACTAGGATAATTAACTAACTACTGAGCAGCCCTCTGGTACGGAGACAGTGCAGGTAACACCGTTGAGGAGAACTCTAGCATCTTCTCCCTAATCCGAATGTGCTAGTTGCCTTCAGTGCTTTGACACTGTTGGTTGGGCGGCAGGAAGGGCATCCAGCCTGTAAAAAATATGGGGAGGATGGTGGAGGTAGGCACTGGTTAGTCCGGATAGAGTGGCGCCCATCCGGATGTTCGGTGTGTCTGCCTCAGTAAATCTTCCCTTGCACCATAAAGTCCAGAAGTTTCTCTTCTGGCACCGGGTCACCTGGGTGGTCCCGGAAAAGGGCCAGTTGTGGTAGTTAGCATCCCTCTGATGAGTCACTGGTAGCACCAGGAACTGCATCCAGCCAAAAGTGCTCCAGTCTATCAAAGAAAGTCTGAGCCCTGGAATCACAGTAAAAGGTAAAGGGTACTATAATATTCCACTGGAGCATAGTCGTTGTGCTCATCTCCCTTTCATGGGTCTTGAGCCCGTAGATGGTTAGACCAATGAAGTCTGTAACACATGCCCAGTGTGATGCCTGACCTACGGTGACCTACGGTTACCTTCCCAGCTGCAGAGTTTCACCATCCATTGACCAGTACCAAATTATACTGCTTGGTGACATGTGCACAAGGGTGTGAACAACTTGCACAGAGTTGTTATGCAGCTGTGCCTCGACTGGGAGTTGAACATGCGACATCTTGATCGATGTCTTGATCACAAGTCCAATGCCCAACCAGTTGTGCTGCTGTGCCACTCTCAAATGGTGATGCATAACATTAAACAGCATTTTTCGTGGTAGATTTTATCAGTGAACATTTGTGGACATTATTATATATATTACAGGACAACTGCAGCAACACATGTACACGACAGAAGTAGTCGCAGTCATGCCATTTTTACGATCTCATTTACTCAGGTACTTTTGTATTTAGTTTATTATATATCTGAGTATATGTTAAACAACTTTAGGGCCCTCTAGTAGACTGATGTAGCTTAAGTCTCAGTATAGGCTTATATAATGTGTTTGTGTTTGTAACAATTTCATAAATACAGTTAGAACTGTATTTATGAAATTGTTACAGTTCTTGAGTGTCGTAACCAAGGGCATATGACCTAATGCCAAATCCCATCATCATATTTATTTGGCAACTAGAAAGATTCCAACATGGATGAGCCAGTTGTTAAATCACACTGTGATTCTGAATGAAGTTCAGTTATACCTGATAATCACTGGAGCTTTTCATGATAAAGATGACATTTGAATAAGATTGCATATGAGTGATGAAGAAATGAATATTATTGAATTGCCAGTAGCTTATAGTTGTGTTTTGTCAGTTAACAAGTAGAGGTAATGAAATTGGAAAGTATGTTTTTATATTAAATCAGATGCAGTGAATAACAATCCAATTGTGTAAACTAGAAGCACTGGACAGTGCATACCTCTTCCAAGGCACGTCTTTCCAGTGTCACGATATGGATCCGGATCCGTGATGTGGATCGCCACCAAAATTTAGGCCTAATCATTTGTTCATTGGCCCATTGCCAACCTTCCCTGAAATTTTCATGCAAATCCGTTCAGAAGTTTTTGCACATAGTTGATAACAGACAGACAACAGACAACGACGAAAACATAACTTCCTTGGCAGAGGTAATTATCTAGTTACTGCTTTTCCAACCTTACCGTTCATTGTTAGGTGTTCCTGACTGTAACTGTGGTTTTAATATAGAGCATTCATTATTCCAGCATTATTGTGCTCTTTGAAGGCTACATTGGATGAGATTCATCCGAGTGAAACAGTCAGCAAGATCAACCTGGTGGATCTCGCTGGAAGGTAACGGATGTTACAGAAAAATACTTAACGCTAAACACAGAGTTTACAAAC
>Ga0056108_1000690_pt1 | contig 10088 bp, 6 predicted proteins | sample WorMetG1BERMUDA1_FD_83875 | JGI IMG/M metagenome (GOLD analysis project Ga0056108, IMG submission 83875) | Marine gutless worms symbiont microbial communities from Max Planck institute for Marine Microbiology, Germany - Inanidrilus... ... | reverse complement strand
TGTATGCATATAGATAGATATACCTATAATTTACTGTAAAATATACCTACAAACCTACAGGCACGATATGACCTATTCTGTGTTAAAAGTGCCGTTAAACCCCAACCAACCAACCAACCTCTAGCATTATTGTTCTGTATAATTTGGTTTGCTAAAAATATGTCCACTTTGTTGATTATGTCAACTGCACAGGTACTGGCAGCTAAGCCTGCGACTTGCAAACATGCATTGGTGGCCATTTTTACAGACGAGCATCGTTTAGCCAGTTGCTGTCTTAAGTTTCTTCCTGCACGTGTTCTAAACATGTGCAACCAAGACTTTGTACCTCATCTGCATGATTATGCAGAAACCAAGTCATTTATTTTGTTGTCTGTAACATATATACTAAACAACTGTTTTGTGTTTTTAGTTTGCCTTCGGGAGCGGTGGCGAAGTATTGTGATGAGCACATCTATGTCTGTCTGTATGTCTGTCTGCCGATCTGTACGCCTGAATATCTCTGGAACCACAGGTGCGATCTTTATTTGTGGAAGTATGGCAGACATCAATCTGCGACGGCTGAGATTAGGTGAGGAAAAAAAAGAAAGAAGAAACAAGAAACCACAGGGCAAAAATGTAATGGTCTGCCCTATTCCATAGGGCGACCATGATTAAAAATGTACATTCTGTAGAGAATTTTTTGAATAACAGCTGTGAGTTTTATTACGAGCACTTCAGTGTGATGTTGTGATGTTATTTATAAACATTGAATATGGTGACATTGCTGTTGAAAGCCATCCATGATAAACAGCATTCTGTCATCTGTGGGCAAAAGGACGTAATGGAAATGCTGTTCACTCTAAGATGTGTCTGATGTATGGTAACAAGTGTTTTACGAGACCAGAAAATGTGTTTGAATGCTCATGGTTGAGAAGATGTTGCTGATTAGGAATGGCCTAACCAGGCTGTTGTTTCAGCGACTGATGCAATGATTGCATCTTTCGATTCTCTCATACAGTCTGACCAAAGTGTGTTGATAGATGGGATAAATGTTTAAAGGAATTTGGATGATATAATGAAAAATGAAACATGAATGTTTGATGTTTAAACAGGTTTGCTTGTTGAACTTGTTCATTTTTCTCCTAACTTGCAGTGCTGTTTTAAAGGTGATATGCAATGATTTTTTGGTTGTTAAAGTAAATTGCTGGTGGTATGTTTTTAATATAATCCAATCTATTTGAATATTGAGGAACACCAAAACATAAGAAAATCGCAGAAAAAAAGCGTCTAAAAGTGCACACCGATGATTTGTTTACTTATCGCAAGTGACGATGTCATACCAGGAAAACACAACTAAAGAGCCTATTGAATGTTGAGTGTTGACAACCGATCGCGCAAAAACAAATAGGCATAACGATAAACGTAGAAGTAGGTTATTAAAACATAAACGGGTAAAATAGCTTCTTATCGAATCTTAATAAAATGCAAACGAAACAAGGGCATCCTGATATGACGTCACGCATGACGATGATTTCCGAAGAATAGCTATACTAAAAAGACCACTAAACTTGTTCTTTTTAGCATTTTGCGTCGTAGTTTATCAAAATTTATTACACAGACGGGTTTATATTGCAGTAAGCAGCCAGAAACTACTTTTGCGTCAATTTTGTGAAAAACCGTTGCATATCACCTTTAACACTTGGCAAGTTGTGAACGAAAACCTGAGAGCAAAATACTGCACTAAATGACTATGTTTTAAATACAGTTGACTGTGTCTCAAAAACGTCCCACTTTTGACTTGCTATAGTCTTTACATACACGGTTCGATTGCGACAATTTTTGGCACAGGTGTTGCCAAGAAAGTAGGCAATCAATGTGTACTTTATTTTCCCACCTCACTTAACTATTGCTTCTGCACTACCTGGGGAAACAGGAAACCCGGAAATTGCGTCTTTTCACTTAAATGCTGCATGCTTTTTCACCAAAAACACGAAAGACAGCTAAAAATATCACCTGGTCAGAGCTGAACAACCCTTCACCGTCTAAACGATCGACTGGGTGCACCAGACAGGACCTAGGAAGGAAGCATAGCATCCTGCTGTTTGTAACCCACATGCTCAGTGTTAGCCAAGTCTGTCACGCTGTCAGTCACTGTATGAGAGATGAGAGTTGTTCTTTGTCAAGCCTGGAGTAAACGTCAGAGGACAGTATTAATGGGATATCTTACTATCTTAACAAATGTTAGACGCTATCAAACACATCACAGATGACAGTTTTTTCTTTTAGGAAGACAATACATAGGTGCATTGTGCATGTAACACACTACAATTGAGTGAAAAATGTGATTTTTGTGTTTCTCCATTTTGCCAGGTAGTGCAGAAGCACGAGTTATTTGAGGTGGCATAGTAAAGCGTCTTTTGATTGCCTACTTTATCGGTAACATTTCTACCAAAAATGTCAAAATCCATTATATGCGTCAAAGTTATAGCAAGCCAAAGGTGGGACGTTTTTTTGAAGACACGGTGTAATGTCATCTTGATAGAAAGTTCAGTATATATTGCTAATTAAATTCCATACAAAATGGATATTATGGATTTTTCAGTTCCTAAAAATGACAGAATGATGTCATTTTGTAACTTAATGGTGGAATGACCCTCATACTACAGTAATTAATGATAGTTGCAAAATATCCTATTGCTTGGTTAGTTCTGTCTTCATCAGTGTGCTCCCAGCATACTGTTAAACGTCATTTGAGTTGTTCACTGTCTAGTATGCTACTACACTAAACGAGTGTTTAAGTGCCAACCAAACAGATTCATATATTGGCTGTTGGATGGACAGTTTTCCAGTTTAATGAAGTCTGATGCATATGCAAGAATTCAACAATCTGCCACAAATGATGCACACGTGTTGTACACTGTCCTACTGAAATGTGAACTTGTCCGAATACCTGGCAGCAGTCCAGTTTTCGGAACATTCTCAGTCTGCTTTAGCTCCATGGTGAACAAAGTATTGGAACACGCTAATTAAAGCTTTGGCATGGCATGTTAGTTGTTGAGTTCGGTTACTACTGAGATGGGTGACTGTTGCACGGGTATACTGTCTTAGTTTGTAATCAGCCACCTGAGCACCTTCAAGATAAGCAGCTTGTATTAAAGTGCTATACAAATAAGTCTTACTTTATTTTGTTTTGCTTCATAAAGAACATTAAGCATGAATAATATTGCAAAGATATTATTTTTTAATGTTTTGTTTAGTCCTTTCTGTCTAAAATGCTAAACTCATTGCTGTGTGCATAATTCAGATTCCTAAGAGTTGAAAAACAACAGTACATTATTCTACTACCCTGTACTGCATTGGCAGCTACTGTGCACATGGTAAAGAAAACACATTATAATGCATGGAAGACTTTGACCCAAGACATTGACAGTAATCACTTGTAAGAATAGTTTGTGTGATTCTGCACAAATGTACATTGTACTGCATACAGCAGTTTTGACTGTCTTTCCTCCTCTTCTTAAGAGACTTATCACTGAACTGATGTTAACAGTTGGAGGGAAAGGTTTTTTGAACTGTCTTATATGAATGTGCAATGCAATTCTTTTGCATATTAACAATTTGCAAAATTGCAGTTTATTGCTACATGGTTTGCCATTTCTGTCAAAGCCCAGACAGCAATCTCATGTGAAGCTTAAAACAGCACTGTCCAATTGGTTGAAGTGTCTTGTAATATGTTAAAAAATGTTATTTGATGTTTATTAAGTATAAAAGTACAACCTGGTTTTTGTTTGAAAATTTGTGTACAAATTAGTGATGAATTCATAATTAGTTATTTCTAAGTAAACTGTGTTTTGTTGCCAGTCCCATTTTGTGTTTCGGTTATCAAGTCATATCGCATGTTGATATTGCCGTTATTCTTATTGTCGCTGCTGTTGTTGTGCGATGTACACAATGTTTACTGCCGTGTGTCCTGCATTTTATGACATTACTACACGGTTGCTTGCTTCTGGCCACTACTACATTGTGTTCCACTTGAAGTGATGCAAAATTCAAATTCATGTAAATACAACATAACTTTACAGAAACATATATCATTTTAATACACAATGACTATTTATTTAAAGTTAACTACTAATTTCAAGAAAACATACAGCTTTGTTTCTGAGATATGAAAATTTATAAACTGTCAGTTTGAGAGTCATGTTGCCGGACAGGAAATCGGTTACCCTTTGTACTCCCAGCGTTCGATCAAGTAGTAAACGATCCCATTGCCTATGAGGAAATTTTTTAATAACTAACTGGCACTGTCACATTTATCTTTCCTTAAAATTTTATTGAAATTATGTTCTTTGTCAGTAGCATCATGTCAACAAAAACATAAACACCATGATGTTCTTTGCACAATTCACAGTGGCATCAGTTCAGCAAATATTTGGACCTGGGTCGCAATCGATTCACTGCAGCATGAAGCCCACGATGAAATGTATGGAATCTGTGCATTTTATGACCACTAAATTTTACTTTTTCGTTTCTTGAAAGTCAGTTGACCTCTGGTCCCACTAATGGACGTCACTGGCAACTCGTTCATTAAGCAGTGGGTGTTCACACATTGAAAACTGAAGTTCAACTTTTTAAACTGTAATATTGCGGAAACTAGGCTGTATGTTTTGTTGAAAATTGTAAGAGTTGCGATTACTACTACAACTGTGTTACAGCCCTTTGTCCGAGGCTACCCTGGTGAGCCGGTACCAGAAGAAACATTCACCCACTCACCTGTCATGATCATCATACAACCTTTATCCAGCTTCTTCCATCTACTGCGATCCATAGCATCCTCCCTGTTCAATTTACGTGCTTGACAATCTTTTTGCACAACCTCTTTCCAAGTCCTGTTTGGTCTGCCTCTTGGTCTAGAGTCCTCCACCTTCATGCATTTCTTTACCCTGTCAGTGTCTTCTTTTCGCAACACATGTCCATACTATTGCAGCCTGTTTTGCTGTAGTACCAAGATTATATCGTCTATTTCTAATCTCTCTCTCTCTCAACTCTTCACTTGGGACTTATATCTTTTACTTTAACATCACACATCTGTCTGTTTAAATAGTAATTAGCATGGTTAAAATAAGTATGTTTCTGTTGACTTATGTTATATCTAAACTGATTTGAATTTTGGTGTCACTTCAATTGAGACACAATGTAGATATGAACTGCTTTGTTTCTTACATGATATCATTGTTACATTGCTCTACGAAATGTTGAAAGGCGATTTCCAGTACTCTTTGTGTTGTGAGTTTTGGATGTTGTGTATGTATGCCATTTTGTGGCTCTTGGTATGAAGAATTAATGCATGCATCTTTATTACTTCAGTAGCTGGTGGTGGTATCTGTCACAAATCTTTAGGATATTTTTTGTAATCATTACATTTACGTCACATGTGAAGAGTTAGTCGTGCTGTGTTTGTATTGCTACCTTTACTCGTTGTGCTGTGTGACAACTGAATTAGATGAGACTGGATCAGTGTTGCCAACTTTATACGTCGTAGGTAGATTGTTATGAAGTGCTGTGTGATTTACGTCTAAGTTGTTCGTCACAATTCTTTGTATTTTGCGCATTATTTTGTCGTGTTTTGCTGCAGAGTGTCAAGTTGCTATGAGTGATATTGTGCTTGTGGTAATCTGTTGTTCATTTTGTATATGATTGTCATTGCTGCATTGTGTACGTCAGTGTATCTGATTTGTCGCTCGATCGTTCAATTACCTCAGCTTACTGAGGCAGATTGAGGTTTGTCATTTGGTTACTGGCATTGTAAAGTCGGCGTACAGGGTACAGCATTCCTTTCCTGAGAAGTCACTTTGTGGATCTGGAAAGAATGAGACCCAGTAAGTATTTTCCCAAGTTGGCGTGAGTGCTTTAACATTGTTTTTGGAGCAACTGGTAAGGGCTTCTGACTTGTGAGAAACCTGCTGTAATTATCCCTAAAGATTTTCAGGGACAGAACCCATCCTTTAGTCGTGTGGAAGAGTCTGGTTAAACGAAACTGAAAGTAGTATGTTTAGCATTCGGGTTTTTCTTCGTGTTTGTTTGTCTTAATAATTTTAATATTTTTTTGTTATACCTTCTTCTTCAGTGGCATACCCCTACTGGACTGTTGTTGTGTTGATGATACGTTGCCATAGCATACGGTCATCGGCCTTCCTCCAGGCTGAGTGGATTCCAGTGTTGGCCGATTGTATGTCAGCATTGATTGCCCTCAGCCAGATGGTATGTGAGCAGTCTCGAGGTCTTCCCTAGTGAACTCATGGTTGAAGCGATGCACCTGTGACTCAGAGATGATCCTGCTTGGAATCCACTTATGCCACCTGCCGAAAGAAATTGGGCCAACTGCCTGTAATAAGAGAGAAGAAACTTGAAGGCAACCAGTAGTCTCGCTGTCAGTAGTGTTGGTTACGTGTCTGGTGTATCGGATCTGGAGGATTTTATGTTTTAAAAGTATCCAGTCACCTACTTGCAAAATGATTTGTGTGAAAATCGTTTCTAAATTAACCCAATATTGGTCCTGTGTAGCCAGTCAGTAGTAAGTTTACACGTGTTGTGGCTGTGGACGATTATGCATGGCAGTTTGGCGTAACGGTAATGGCTTTGGGCTCATCATTGAAGTTACTCTACATCGGGCCCAGTTAGTACTGGGATAGGTGACTATCTTCGGACAGGCAAACCACCTCGGCATGTAACCAGCCACCCAGGCCAACTCAACCTCCTGCTCTAAGCAGAACGGGAAATGAATACCGGCCAGAAATGCAGTTATGCTCTGCAGCTGGAGAGTAAAGGCATGCATGGCTCATTCCACGTGTGGATGCACGTGTGGGTGGCAGGTAAAACTGTGTGATCCCTCAGCCATACCTGAGCGCCTTATTAGTTACATAGTATAATGAACCAACCAACTCAATATAAGGCGCTATACAAATGGTTTGCTTACTTGCTTTACTTTGTTTATTTTGATGCCATTTGTTCTCTTTGTCAGCATGGTGAGGTGCAAGTGAACATCGAGAATTTTTGTGCATTGTAATGTTACCGTTAAGAAGTTGAGCCTTCTGCTGATTAGCTTCATTGCTGTTGCTGAATGTTCAACTTCATCTGTTTAAGTCATCGTGTACGTGCATCGTGTGTGAATTCTACGTCTGTTTGTGATATTTGCCAGAATCGATCAATTTTAGTCTTATAATTTTAAATAATTTTCGTACATATTTTGTTAGAACAATGACCAACGGAACACCAACAAGTGTTTTTCTACTTGAACCTGTAGCTGTTCTAGTCAGCGATGCTTGATTGGAAGGAGTTACAAGCTTGATATGGATCAGCTTTCATGGATGTCAAGTCAAGGGCACAATGCATCTGACTAGTGTTGCCAGTGACATTAGTAAATGTACAACTGGGACATGATATGGTTAGGATTTGCTGCATACTCAGATATGTTATCTTCATAGTATCACATCCCTGTACAGTTTGATGCATGATGTTTCCGTTTTTTACAGCCTACCCTTGCTGTAAGTTAATATGTTTGATATCCTTCATAAAATGATAGAAGCTGTCGTGACTGAGGTCATTGTGATTACTGATTTACAGTGTATTCTGAGTGTTTCGTGTTGGTGTACCAGTGTGACTGTGATTGATCAGTCACTGCATCAAACAGCTGTTGACGTTTTATGTATTATCAGTGATGAGAATGGCAGATTGCAGCTGTGCACAGACAGTGTGATCAGTGGTAGACTGTTCTAGTATGGTAATACTCCTGGTGGAGATTCTGTATATTATTAGAAGGTGATGATGATGATGGTCAAACAGATGGGTCTTAAGAAGGCATTATTGAGAGAGGTGAGTGAACACCAATAATGTGCATTATTGCATGTAAATGGTCTGTATTGCTCAGCTGCCAAAGACTAAACTGAAGATTGCAACCTGAAGATGGTTTGCAGAGCTTTGAGACTTACAGTTGAATGATTGAACATTTACTGTTATTTAGTGTAAAACCTTGAAGTCAGTGTATATTAAAATATAAGGGTATCTGCTGCATGTGTGTACTATCAATAGCAAATTTGTGACATCTGGTTTGTTGTGCAGCAGTGTTGCTTGATTATTGGCAGTGGTAAATGGGTGACAGGTGTTTAAACTGTAGTTCAGCGCCTCTGTATCCTCCAGCGCCTATGTATCCTTTACAGGACTTTAAGGTGCTATATAAATACTGTATTATTATTATAATTACGGTATTATTATTATTATAGTTCAGTTGTGAAACATTATTGAAATAGTCGTGGATGGTGCCATTTATCATGCATATATTTATCACTAGTCATTTGTGCTTGTCTTTCTTAGACTTTTTTGCATCTTTTGCATTGCTCTTCATCTTTGCAGCAGTGGAATTAGCTATTTGATGTCAACATGTGCTGTAAAGGCAGTTTGTTTAATTAGACGAGAAGCTTACTATTTGTTTATCATTGAAGTCTGCGATGGTGCTCTTATATTGCACTGTTGCTAGAAACCACAATGTGTTAGTGAATCACATAGATCTAAGTTTTTAACTAGTACAGAGAAACCTGTAGGATGGCCAATTTTTGTACTTTTATTAGTTTCTTTCATGTGATCACATTCATATTTTGTCGTTGTTGTAAGATGTGAAATTTGTTACGGGAATCATTGAAGTGTTGTGTTGTGTGCTGTTGGATATGCAGATGAATTACTGTTTGATGTCAAGCATTGTCAGTTATCTGTATCTGTAGCTTTCAGTTGGCGTGTAAAATATTTTTGGAAACTTTTATTTAACTGGTGAGCTGATGTAAGCTCTTTGATGGAACAAAATTTGAATGTTATGTATTATTTAGCCATCCCTCAAGTAGTTTCAGGGTATGGATTGCATCCTATCTGTTGTGCAATAAGGTAGCTTCTGTCAGCACTGATACTTCGTTTGCTAAAATATAACTTTTATGATAAAATATTACGATCAATTATTACTTTGAAGGCACAGTATGGCCTAAATTGTGTTGAAAGTGCCATTGAACTTCAATGAACCAACCAACTGAATGTTCTGGTATAACTTAGTTGCATAACAAATAACAGTAGTCAAAAATAAACATCTGCCACATAACAGCGTTTAGCTGTTACACAATGGAGTAGGTAGTTTATTATCATGGCAACAAATAAGGTCACACATACCTATAAAGCACAAAGCAGAATTGAAATATTTAAAAAGAATTGCATGTCATGATATGTATAATCTCATACCACAATAAACAATGATGATGTAAAAATTTGTTGAATGACAATCTGACCAGTTTCATTTGCAAATTGGGGAAACAGTTGCAATATGATGGATTTTAAATTTCAATAAAAATACTAACTTACACGATAAATTGTAATTTTCGAGTATAAAAACATCAATTTAAAACAATCATAACTTACTTTTTCCTTAATCTTCATTTTTAGTTTTGTTATATATCATACTTAAATTCTACTCCTATTAATAAATATATACGTAATTATATGTATATATGTATGTTTATATATGTATATGTATACATATAGATACACCTACCTGTAATTACTCTTATAAAACGTATCTATAAACTTACAGGCGCGATATGACCTAACCTGTATTTAAAGCGCCGTTAAACTCCAACCAACCAACCTGCAATATGATGGAATAATCTCTTAACTGATCTTTTTTGTGCTTCTTAATAAATTAACTTGTATGTGATAAAAAGAAATATAAAAGTTAACTCTCCTTTAGTTAACAAAGTTACTGTTAAATTTTGCTCGTCAGTCAATGATATACTTAGTACCAATGAAGTCTACTTAAGCTATGAACACACTATGACAGGAAACAGCATAAAGAGCTACAAATTAAAACCAGTTAGTGCACAGAATTGCGACATTTAAGCTTTTTTTATGGTCGTCCTATGTAATAGGGCAGACCATATATATTTTCATCCTGTCTGTCAGGGGCTCGCAATGAGAGCGGCGCGCGAATCAGCGCGACGCGCCAATCATAAATTAGCCGTATGGCATCGCAGAACGGTGGCGCGGCTAGCCGGAGGCGGGACCGATGTAGCGTCCGT
>Ga0056108_1000689_pt1 | contig 10097 bp, 4 predicted proteins | sample WorMetG1BERMUDA1_FD_83875 | JGI IMG/M metagenome (GOLD analysis project Ga0056108, IMG submission 83875) | Marine gutless worms symbiont microbial communities from Max Planck institute for Marine Microbiology, Germany - Inanidrilus... ... | reverse complement strand
TGATGCGTAGTTTCGCCGCTAGGGGGCGCTGAAAATTTGGGGATAACCAGACCCCGTCAACTTAAAACTCCCATAACTCCGTAACCCCTTGAGCAAACCCAACGAAATTTTAACAGCTAACGCAACTGAAAGGGGGTACAAACTCTGCAAATTTTATGAAAATCGCGCGGGGCGTTTATATTCCACATTTTGATCAAATCTCAGTAAAAATTTCAGTTTTGGGGGTCCCATACCCTAACCGTTGCACCAATGTGGGTGAAATTTGGCATGGAGGTGCCAAATTTCACCCACATCGGTGCAACGTGTCGCCCCTACGGGGCGAAAAAAACTCAAAATCGGCCTCTGAGCAAATTAAATACCGGCGCCTTGCGCTTCGAGCAATGCTGCCGGTAATGACATACTATGATAAACAAGCAGGGACATCAAGGCTCAAACCAGCACTTACAGCTGCCCGTACACACACACACGCACACACACAAACATATATACCAATATACAAACGGTAAACACGTAAATGAGATTTATGCCCAACGCTCGGTATCGAGTATGGGAAACCCTTTACCTTTTTTACCTTTTACACAGGGACCACACTTTGCCGGTGATGTGAACAAAGTTTCTCAGAATTCCATGCAACAGAATTATTAAAATCGATCGGTTCCTTTACAGCCGATGTCCCCTGAGTAGTTACGGTCAGCTGTTATTTATGTGGACTGCGGTCATTTTATACGTTCATAATCATAAACAGGCGGGGCTCAGCTCAGCGGCATGCCGTTGGTGTTTCGTGGCATGAAATATTCAGTTAGTGCATGCAGTGAACGCGTTGTCGTGGTAGTCAGCCAGTCCGTGTACGGCGTGTTAGACTTCATGTTCTTCTTCACGCGTTCATGCTTCTCTATCACAGGACGCTAATAAACTACTAGAACGCCCCCAGTCGAGGCAGCACTGGTTGTTACTTATTTACAGTTTCCAATTCAGGTCTGCTTTCCGTGCATCGGCCAGCCCCGTCACCAACAGTCGTCACCGTCACCGACACTAGTCACCGTCACCGTCACCGTCACCGACCAGCCCAGCCCGCCACGCGCAGCACGTCGTCACCGTCACTCACATTCCTGAACGCATCTGTGGTTTTAATAGTATAGATAAGATGCGATGCCATACGAAGTACAGTAATGTTATCATAACACAGTCTGTCCAACGCTAAGTATACGTATGTCACGTCACTAGGTGAAGACGGCTGAACGTATCCTTTAACTTTTCGCCATCAAGAAAGCCATCGTAATTCATCAAACAAAACATCACGCACGCTAAACAACTGTAAACATCTGGGAAATGGTGCACAACAGAGATGCGGTTACTACAGACGAATGGACAGTTTACCACCGACTGTAAGGGCGACAGAGTCATAGTTCTGAAACGGCAAATATCACTTTCGTAGGACTCCACCTAGAACGTTAAGGATGGTAAGGACCAGCGAAGGTTGTAATAGCCTAAGCGCTCCACTGGGTTGGGGTTAGGGTTAGCCATCCAAACGGCATTTCGATCGGTTCAGCCGTTTTTTGTATGGGTCCCAAATGCTATGCTGTACTATGCATTGCCAATGGAAAGGAAAACCCCCAAAACTGCCCCTTCCGCTTGGGATTTCGTCACTCTGCCGGAAGAGGACCGAGCCACGGCCATAGGCAACATGCACAGAAAATCGGTAAAGATCGCGCGAGTTGCTCCGGAGATATGCTCGCGTACAGACACACAGACACACACAGATGTCCTCATCACAATACTTCTCCATCGCTCCTGCGGGCGAAGTAATAATTTGTGTGAACTTACGGCATTGCAGACGTCGATGTCGACACTGTTGCTGAGATATTCGAGGACTTTGTCGATATGACCAGCTCTGGCGGCACGCAGAAACCCAGTACCGCCGTCCGTCTGACAATCACATCACAACACATCCGCCATCAACTTCAACTTCACCCGTGCATCTCATTATTCGGCTCGCAGCTAGGCTTCGGCGCAATATTGCAAAATACTTTACGATGCGTTTCAACGGTGTTCACGCGTTCGGCTATAGGCTAACTCCGCCAGAAGTGAACCGATTAGATGAAATTTGGGGCACTCTGAGCACATTGTTTGCCGCTGATCCTGGCAGATTTTAGGTACGATCCATGAAGAAGCGACAGCGATAGAGCGAGGCGAAGTTTTGTTTTTTTGTCAGGTAAACAACGCACGACTTTACCGATTTCCGGTCGGCCAAATTTCACGAAATTTGCACACTAGACGTGCATCGGTGAGGTGGTGAATCCTTTCGGAACAGAATTTTGAAAACTTTCCCGTAAGGGTTTTTAAAAAACGCAAATTTTTGGCCAAAATTTCCAACGACTTGCGACTTCAGGCCGCCATTACTCGGCAACATTACAGATCGACGAAAACTCACGACCAAATGGGCCCTCTACGGGACGTCCACTTTCTATTTTTACCGCTGGAATGAACTCAAAGTCATTTTCCTGGACAGCAGACTCCGTACACGGAACGACGTCCATCGAAACCGTTGACGAAGCCGGTGTAGTGCAGACGTGATATCGCACTACTAATAATTCATTCGCGTGGCAGCGCCACTTAACCTTGACGTCGCGTTATTATTCAATTTAGATTAATTTTCGTGTATAATAATTAATCGAATAATCGAATAATTGCTACTGATCGACGTAAGACGCACGACTTTAAACGAAATAATTTACTAAATTCTTAAACGTTCAGATAGCGACTTAATAGTGGAGAAATTGATCGTAGGTACTAACATGAAACGAGTGTCTGGCTTGGCTGTATCCCACACAGTTACGCATTATTATGCCACATCGCACCGAGTAGCGTGGTCTGTCGGTCTGTCTGTCACTCTGTTAGTCTGTCACACAGTCACGCTAGTGAGCCCCACAAAAACGGTTGAAACGATCAAGTTGCCATTTCGGTTCAGGACTCGGGTGGGCCTAATGGACCACGTATTACATGAGGTCCGGATGCCAACATGGGACGGGGCAGTTTTGAGCGGGAAACAGGCAAACCATTGTGAAGTATAGGGACACTGCGCGGTCATCTGTGCAAACACGGCTGAACCGATCGAGGTGCCGTTTGGGTTGTTGGCTCGCATGGGCCCAGGGCATCGTGTTTTACGTGGGGTTTAGATCGCCCATTTGAAGGGGAAATTCTGGTGGATAGGGGCGTCCAATATAAATTATAGGTACTTTCTGCCGTTAGCTGTGCAAAAACGGCTGAACAGATCGAGGTGCCGTTTGGGTTGTGGACTCGAGTGGGCCGAAGAATGCACAAATTCAATCGTATTCGACAGGTGGTACCCATGTGCCATCATGGGAGGACACGTTGCCGTCACCTGTCGAATAACATTGAGCCATCCGTCTACGGTGGCGAACGCGCCTTATGTCAAATTACTTTGACGGTGACCACTTGTCATCTTTGGACACGCCCACTTAGACAGTCGCACAGATATCACAGCGCTTCGAGCCGAATACTGTACTGTGGGCATTTCACACAATACAGCCATCTAGTTTCCAATTGTCGATACATGCCTTCGTTGCGAAGACACAGTCCGACAAAGTTGTGCGATGGTGCCCAGCTGGTGAATTTTTGGCTATTTTTGCGTCCTATTTTCAGCGAGCCGCGTGCAGCACATTTAAGACCTGCATTCTAAATTCGCAGTAAGGCCACATCATTTGTGTAAGTGTCGCAGACAGATTGGATAATCTGCAACCGCTGAGAATGTACGAGGAAAAAAATAGAAACCACAGCTGCAAAATAGAATGTCTGCATCTTCTATGCAGGGTGGCCATGAAGGAAGAAACCACAGCTGTGGAATGCGATCTGTGGAATGCCAGTGAACTATGATCTCTCTAATGACGATGATTTTGAGTAACTCTAAGCACCCATTTTTATAAACTTTGGATCCGCTGCAGCTTAGCACTTAAAATTACCACACATACGTGCTGTGGCAGGTACTAGACCCCATACCCTATGCGAAGGACTGTCCCTGGACCCATCACCAACTGTTATATTGGCTGGTTAACCCAACTTTGAAAGCATCCCACACCAGTGATGGAGTCTTCGTGACCTTAAATGTCTGCTTAAAGTTATTCAAGGTTATTCAGAGTCAAGATACGAAACAAGTAAAAAGGTTTAATACAAAGTTAATGAAAACCATGACACATGATTCCAGTTCGTCATTTGGCCACATTGTTGACTTCTTATGCATAAGAACATTTTAAATAACACGGAGATTTTGGGCGGTTTCTTTTCAACTAAAAGCTGACTGTATGGATTGAATTCAATAATGCAACTATTTAAACAAGAGCTCAGCAGTAGCTGAAATGGGCGACCGAGGCCACAATAGCCATGGGCTGAAAAGAGGGGGGGGGCTGCTGTGCCCCTTTCGCAGAGGGGGAGCTGGGTCTACGTCTAACACAATGTGGCCTGGGCTGAGGTCTACTTCCGTACCAAGCGGCATCTTCATCCATCCAGTCGTTTGGCCGCAATAGACATGGGCCGAAAATTGGGAGCTCCGTCCCATTTTGGGGGAGGGGAAGCTGGGTCCCATCTAGCACAATGTGGCCTGGGCCGAGATCTACCTCCACGCCAAGTGGATCTTGATCCATGCAGCCGTCTGGCCACAATAGACATGGACCGAAAATTGGGGGGCTCCTCCCTTTTGGGGAGGGGGAGCTGGTCCCCATCTAGCACAATGTCGCTTGGGCTGAGGCCTATACCTCCCTACCGAGTGGCATCTTGATCCGTCCAGCCATTTGGCCACAACAGATATGGGCCGAGAATTGGGGGCTCCGCCCCCTTCTGAGGGAGGGGAGCTGGGTCCCCATCTAACACAATGTGGCCGGGGCCGAGGCCTACCTGCATGCCAAGTTTCAACTTGATCCATCCAACCGTTTGGCGACAATACACCAACGTCACAGACAGGACAGACAGACAAACAGGACAGACAACGGTCTGATAGCATAGGCGGAACCGTTTTACAAACGGTCGCCCAAAAATGACAGACTTCTTATCTTCCGAACTGGAGGTAGATTAGGGTATGAAATATCATAAATATTTGAAACGTAGTTTTACATACGTGGCGTTATATAGGCCTAGATACGGACAAAGAGGTGTTTGCACCTGCGTCCGTCAAAGCTTGTTGAGTTGAGTTATCATCCAGCTTATTTGTTTTCTAACACGATTCTTTTCTCTTGCACAATTTCCCAGTTCTATTATGTCTGAAAATCCAATCAGTCTGAGATATTTACGCTATCTACTATACGTTTCATACTGACCACCAGTGACTTCTTGTCATAGTTTAAATCGATGACATACACACAAGGATCAAGTACACACAATGAAGCCACCGTTTTATCGGTTGTCACCAGAAGTATGTATACATGTATGCAGTATGCCTGTTACAAATAGGCCTACTCCACAACCACTCCACTAACTTCAACAGAAACTGAACGACGATTCAGTGTAAACCACTTTTTCAAAAAAAACTTCACGTGACCCACATTTGTAAGGTCAGCCAGCGCTTTTTGTCGTGTCCTCACAAAAATTAACCATGCCATTCTCGAATGTATGCTTTATCACGTTTATGCTATATTTTAAGCTGGCAGTTCTTATACACTGGTTCCATTTAACGCCTCAGATAAGAAGGATTCCCCTAAAATATCTCATCCATATTTGGCGTGCACAGAGTCCAGTGTTAACTGTTTGACGACGGTCTCTGCCGTGTCCATACTACACACGAATTTAACGTTCTCGTCGCCACGGCATACAGTACGCTGCGCTATGCACAAGCGCCGCTGCATACCCCTCCAGCGGTTTTACTCTCCCAGGGGTTAACACCCTCCCAGTTTTCCATGAACATCCCCATCAACGTCAGCTTTTGGAAAAGTAGAACCCGGAACAAAATGACCCAAAGGAATGCAGTCAAAATGAAAACACATTTTCGGATGCACTCAGCGCCTGGCCACGCTTGTCAGAGTGGGCTATGGCTGCGTTCGATGAACTAAAAACGCATGCGTTGACAACTTCAGCCACGCCCCCGCGTCACGCCCCTTTTCCGACGTCCACCAGTTTTGCCGTGTGTGGATGCAGCATGGCGACCAGTCAATCATGCCAAATTTTAGCTCAAACGGTTTAAGGGTTTCGGAGCCCCAGGTTCCTCAAAACTGCACCTCCATTGACTTGAAGTATTGCCACATTGTAATCACTTTAAAACTCCAATATCGAACCATTTCAGGACTATTACTGCAGGGTACAGCAGGAAAACGGGCTTGTGTTATATCATTATTAGCAATGTTCACGCAGACTTTCATAAATCTGGTAACATACTGAAACAGCGCTGCAGTGATGTGATGCGCTGTTTGGTTTTAAAAAAGAACTACGTTTCCATATTCACTGTTGTCTTACATTAAATTTAATCATGATTAACTCACTCATAATGAGCTTTGATGTCTTGCACCAGCAGGATGACTGCAGGGCATATGCCAGTATCTAGGTTACTCAGGGGTCTACTTCGAGGTTTTTCACCCCGATGGAGCTGAAATTTGGCTTGCAGCAGTCAACCTTCAGTCGACTCTTTCACGTCAAATTTCACCACACCACATCGTGCAGAGCTGGTGGTGTTAGCCCTCAAAAATGTAAATTTTACTAAATTTTGAAAAAAAGAATACCCAACAGGGGCACATTGCTTGCAAAATTCCCATAAAATTTTCAAGGTCTGTGTGCCATAGCAAGACGTATCAACGTTTTAAATTTTGAGATTCACTCAAGGAGTTCAGCAATTATGGGGTTTAACCATGGGGTGCATTTTCCCAAAATTTTCAGCCCCCTTGCGGCAAAACTATAAATCAGTTCTTCAAGGGCTTTTCGAGACGCAAAAATGGTACAGACCTCCTCCAACACTGTAACGAGTACGGTGGGGCTCAGACTTACTATTCATTATTATTTGTAACAGTTACATTTCACAAAATTCTATATAACACTCAAAAGCTTCAAAACTGCCAGCATTCTGATGACATAGAAATGTGGGTAAAACAAAATACACAAACTAACTGATTGGGAACACTCCAATACCACCATGATTCTTCAAGTAGAAACTAACTTACGCTTAACAAATAATTAAGTGCAAGATAGTCCAAAAGCTAAGATATTATCATAACTAACGAACACACGAAACAAGAGACTGATGAGAGGCAACTAGGTAAGACAGGTTGATTAACGTTAAAAAGCAGTAAGTAAACGGCTTGCACAAGTCAGTAACATACGTGAAAATCATTATGCACACACGTGGACGGTTTGCACGAATGCCACAACATGATAATTAATAATAAACTAGAATGTGGGCCAATGCCTAACGTGATGGCCGCCCTGCCGAATATAGGTGGCGCCCTCTGTTCAATGCCGCAAAGTTTGGCTGACGCCCACTACTACAGTGCCGTGTAGTAACGCTGCCAAGACGCGAAACCCGTTGAAATTTGCTGGGGTGCCAACTTGCCAACAGATGTCAGCCCTTAGTGGACCATTCACCATATTATGAAGACACGTGGAGGAGGTATTGCTGTTTAACAAGTTTTTTTGCAATTGTCGATATATGCCTTAGTTGCGAAGATACAGCCCGACAAAGTTGTGCGATGGTGCGGAAATGGTGATTTTTGCGTCCTGTATTTTCAGCGAGCGGCATGCAGCACATTTCAAACATGCATTCTAAATTCGTACTAAGGCCACACCATGTGTGGAAGCATGGTAGACATCCAATCTCCGACTGCTGAGATTAGGCGAGGAAAAAAGATAGAAGCAGAGAGAAGAAAGATAGAAATCACAGGGCAAAAATATAATGGCCAGCCCTATGCCATAGGGTGGCCATAATAAATACAACAGAAAAGAACTCATTATTATTTTCCGCATCATAATGACTACTGTACCATCTCACATCATCATCTGAGACCAGTTGCTGCCGCCGCTGCCGCCATCGCAGCCACCTGCAATCGGTATTCAATACAGATACGAATTGCGACAGCAACGATGATCAGAAAGTCGTCAATGAGTCCAAAAATTCCCAGCAGCATCTCGGGGATGAGGTCGAACGGAATGACGAGGTACAGCAGCGCGGCAAGTGTGAACATGACGAAGCGAAATCGAAACATCCACTCAAGTCCGCTGTGTGAAACGACGGCTGAGACGCAGTGTCGAAGCAGCGTCGGCACATCACGGGCTGACTGGTACCACTACACACACATTTATTGACAGCACATTATTCTAGGCATTTTGACTTCAGTGCTTTGACGCTGTTGGCTGGGCGGCAAAAAGGGCATCCGGCCCGTAAAAAACTGACTGGTGAGGTACAAGCGTGGTTATCTGTCTGAAGCAAGGTGCAAATGATTTGCATATGGTCCAGCTGATGCCACTGCCACCCCACCATCTCCTGCTCCAGTAAAATCCAGAATGGTTTACCTTATCTGGTGCCGGCTTACCCAGGTTGTCCTGGAAACAATGCTATTAAATGGACGTAGTAGTTATTCTAAGCAGCTTTCTCACGCAATACAATTCTGACTACTCAACAAGAATCAAAACAGTATATGCAGCAACAGCAGTAAGATGATATGACATTGAGATCAATTACTTATCACAAAACTCGTGACTGGCAATTCACCAGAAAAGAAAATGATTCAGAACAGTACAACAAACTCGCAATCTTTGTCAATAAGCTCATTTCAATCATGAAGTCTGTAATTTAGCCATGGCTGCATTAATTAGGTACAGTATAGTAATATGAGTTCCTATAATCCTATACGGAAAAATGTGCAAAACTGTGAAAACGAAAAACGGAATAAGGAACTGAACCAAGACGGTAAGTTAACTAAGTTTTGATATTCGCCAATAATCTGTAACCATGAACTATGCTGAATCAAAAATTACCCATCCAGTTCGGTTATACACACTCGTTCAAACTTATTTGGTTGCGTAAACTGACCTGAATGGATTTTTCCAACAACTACATAAAACTACATGCAAAGCAGAGGTTCAGTGATCAGTCAACTACAGTACTTACAGACTGTGGCTGTGCAGCATACAGTGTATTGTATCTGTTCACACTGTCAATCACTTGCTGCCGATCTGCTGACGGGGTCCGGTGCTCAGCATTTGTGAATTCATTCAGCAATATAATAACCTGAAAGATGAAACAATACTTAAACATGAATATGCCAGATGAAAATTCCAACCAACTGATAGCAACAATGACTGCAATATGAAAGCATTTCTTATAAAAAATTTTGTAAACCTTCACACCATGTCATACAACTGTATTTAAAACTAGAACGTGGGCCAATGCCCAACGTGACAGCCTCCCTGCCAAATATACGTGGCGCCGTGTGCTCAATGCTGCAAAGTTTGGCTTGCGCCAACTGCTTGAGTGCCGTGCAGTAACGCTGCCAATATAGGAGAATGCAAGACTTGGAGGACGCAAAGTGAATTTTGTATATTTGTAATGTTATTAGAAAAGATGTCAAACTAGAATGTTTTTTGTTTGTGAATGAAATATCTCCGGAATGGTTGAATGGATTTGCGTCAAATTCACAGGGAAGACGTGTTTGGTCCCTCGCTCAGACGAGTTTGCATGTCAAGGTCAAAGGTCCACGTCACCAGAGACAAACAAGTAGCTCAGCCATCGCAGAGAGACCACACACGAGTTACTTCGATTCGCAAAATTGCGATGTGGAATTTTTGAGCCACCCTTTTGGGGGCTTAAGAGAAACGTAGATGCTTCATGTGTACGTCGTTGGAAGGAGCGTGGTCGACTTCCTATAGCTGATAATTGAACATTTTAGCTGAGGAATTGCGAAGTGGCATTTTTGAGCCACCCTTTGGGAGACTTAGGCAAGTTAGGGGAAAGGTAGGTGCTTTATCTATATCCTGTTGGAAAGCGCGTGATTTACTTCCCATAAGTGATAAATGAACATTTAGCTAGCTGTTACAGCTGAGGAACTACAAGCCGAAATATCTCCAATTCAGCGCTTCGTCAAGGGGGTGCATCACTTTGACGCTACATT
>Ga0056108_1000688_pt1 | contig 10099 bp, 6 predicted proteins | sample WorMetG1BERMUDA1_FD_83875 | JGI IMG/M metagenome (GOLD analysis project Ga0056108, IMG submission 83875) | Marine gutless worms symbiont microbial communities from Max Planck institute for Marine Microbiology, Germany - Inanidrilus... ... | reverse complement strand
TGCACGGCATCTAGTAGTGGGCGTCAGCCAAACTTTGCAGCGTTGAACAGAGGGCGCCACCTATGTTCGGCAGGGCGACCATCAGGTTGGGCATTGGCCCACATTCTAGTGTTTATTATTTCTTTCTTTAAGTTTCTCTTTATTATCATGTTTGTCATTATCTTTGTTGTTGCTTGTTCCTTGTCATTACAGTGTTATTATTCTACATGTTATGTACCTGCCCATGTAGTCCAGTGGTCAAATCACTTGGGTGCCATGCGCAGTAGAGCGTGACATTCGCAGTGGCCGGGGTTTGATTCCAGCCTCAGCCCGGGCGCGTCCGCCTCCTAAAAGAATTATTTCAAATAATTCCTATGCACGTGATGGACATGGAGATAATCCCGCGCAGGAAACAGAGGGCTCGACGGTGTCCTCTATAAACTGTGACCGTTCGTCTCTGATATAGCCATATTTGTGCTGAAAAGGGATGTTAAACTCCAGCTGACTAACTAACTAGCTACATGTTATGTAGCTAGTGATGTCTGTGTTGTAGCGGGCACCGACGGCGTGCAGGTCGTTGAGATGCCGATTGTCGACAGTCTTCACCCGCGGCCTCCTTACATGCCGCAAGCCATCCCGGCCGACCTGGCTCCAAGGCTGATGAGGCTGCACGGACATCCGTTTGTCTGGTGGATTGCACAGTTTGTTAGCTACTTGTTCCGTCTTCAGCCTGGGCTCGTCGCCGATATTGAGCAGATACGGCAGAAGCTTGGCTTTCAACACCCCGTTGTTGGGTTAGTGATAGCCATCTCTTTACAGTGCACGTATATGGAACTTATAAATTGGCGTGAGCGTCTGAGCTAAGACAAAATTTCAGTTTGTATATGTCGCTACTCGCTGTCTGTGTCACTGATGTCTGATCACTGGCATTTGCCATTGATGTGCAGCAGTGCAACCTATGATGGATATTAGTCAATCCTGATGTTACTAGATAATGCCAAGTTTCCCAGAAAATTTGTGTATCATGTGTTCATCTCTTGTCTAGGAACTATTATATGCTTCCGTTTCATATTGCTATGTTCATGGCCCGGTGTTGGTCCCGGGGCTGTAAGCAAGTGGGTAAGTGTCTAAGTGAGTGACAAATTTATGAAGTGTCAAAACCAAATCAGGTGTCTCCGTTTCGAGGCCGGATATTGTAGGAGGCAACTGAAACTGCCTTTATTTTTTTGTTATATTTTGTGTTGTAGTACATTTCTTTTGATTGGTGAATGTGTGCTTTTGTTGTGTGAGGTTTAATTTTTCCATACCAAGCCAGAGATTGTCTTGGGGAACGTCTCCGAAATGACCTATTTCGTGTTGAATGGGACATAAAACTGAGTGAAACTATATTGGTGGGCGGGGCCTCTATGAGGATTGTGTGATGTTAAAAGTATTCTTGTGTTGCATGTCTTTTGTGGACCGAGAAATAACAGGGTGTCACGAAAAACCAGACCGTTGGTCACTGTCGTCAAAAAGGTGACCGTAGTTTACTACGAGTGTAGCTGTACATTTATAACATGATGGTTTCTTGAACGATGACTATTACAAATATGCTGCTGCTGTGTCTGAAGTTGAAAGGATTTTGCAAGTAGGTCAGCATTTCGTGATACAGTATGGACACGGTGCAGGTAACACCATTGAGGAGAACTCTAGTGTCTTCTCCCTAATTCGAATGCACTAGTTGCCTTCAGTGCTTTGACACTGTTGGTTGGGTGGCAGGAAGGGCATCCAGCCCACAAAAAATATGGGGGATGGAGGAGGTGGCACTGGTTAGTCTTCGTCTCTGATATAGCCATATTTGTGCTGAAAAGGGACGTTAAACTCCAACTAACTAACTGGTTAGTCTGGATGGAGTGGTGCCCAGCCGGATGGTCGGTGTGTCTGCCTCTGTTAATCTTCCCTTGCACCATAGTCCAGAAGTTCTCTTCTGGCACCGGCTCACCCGGGTGGTCCCGGAATAAGGGCCATAAAATGGTTGTGGTGTGGTGTGGTGGTGGTCAGCATTTAGTGAAGTTATGGGCAGGACTGTAGAAGCTTTGTTTCTGACTGGGAAACAGCAGCCAGTTTGATGGCCTGGGTTTTTTGCCGCGGTGTACGTTGTAAGATTGTTTGCAGGATTCACGTTCGGCGGACGGACAAGGTCGGTGCGGAGGCTGCGTTTCACAGCATTGACGAGTACATGATGCACGTTGAAGACTATTACGATACGCTGGAGAAACGTCGTCACGTCGACCGGCGAAGGGTCTACCTCGCCACGGATGATCCGTCCGTCATCAGTGACGCTAAACGCAAGTCTGTACTCTTTTTCTGCTACTGCTTTTATGCTTGGTTGCACCAGCTATACTTAAATTAAGTACTTCTTAAATCTCCACTTCAGTTAAGCACCGATTTTTGACCACTTAAAAGTTAACTAATGATTTTTGTTGAATGATTTTGATGATCAAAAAAAAAACATTGTGAAAGCTACTGGTGCAGATTGGCATGTATATTGTACTATTGTATTTTTTGTTCCTTTTAAAATTCATATGTCTTATTTTTTACTTAATCATTCTGATAAATTGTCTGTTTCCCATTGTACCTGTGAAATGACAATCAGCAGCTTGACGGAGGAATATCAGTTGAACATTTTTCATTACTTTGCCCGCTGGAGTGGCGACGAAGTATTGTGGTCAGTATGTCTGTGTGTGTTCGTGTGTGTGTCTGTCTGTCCATGAAGATATCTCCAGAACCACATGCGCGATCTTTACCAAATTTTTTGTGCGTGTTGCCTATGTCCGTGGCTCAGTCCTCCTCCGGCATGTTGACAGGGGTGCACAGCGTGGGCGAAGTGTCACTATAATTCCTACTTTTGTAACAATTATAGGCCGCATCAATTCACTGCTGCTCAAGGACAGCATTCACTGTACTTTACAATGGGCTGCCCCTTCTGCCCTCAAAAATTGCCCCTTCCCATGGGAGATCTGGATCTCCATTTAATACATGGTTCCTTGGGCCCACCCGAATCCACAACCTAAAGGGCAACTTGATCGGTTCAGCCATTTTTGCAGAGACCACGATCGTGACAGACCATGCTACTGCTTCGGTACAGTAGGCCAAATCTGCATACATAGTACTTTGATGCACCCTGATAATAACTGACATACCACCCACAGCAGACATGCATGCCTCAGAAAGAATGTAGCAGCAATTTTTCAATTACTACTTTTAATCAATTTCAGTTGGTTAGTTAGTAATTAAAGAGATCCGACTACGTGTCAGGTATCCGAACTATGACGTGCTCGGTGATACGACTCTGTCGAGGTCAGCTGGACTGTCAAGCCGCTACACGGAGGACTCTCTTCGCGGAGTCGTCATTGACATCTACCTGCTGTCACTGACTGACTACCTTGTCTGTACATTCTCGTCACAGGTAAGTCATGGTTCTGTTGTTGGTTTGCTTTGCTGTCCACATTCTGCCTCGTATAACGAATTTGTGGTCGTAGAATGCAGCCACTTCAAGAGATGCATAGATGAACTGCCTGCCTGACTGCAATCTGTGAGATGCCACAATCATACCCACTATGGACAGTTGTGTTTATTATGACAGCCACTGTAATATGCAGACTTAGGCACATGCTGTTTACCCTTACTGCTCCGCCTTTTAACCTCCATGGAATGGTAAAATGAGCATCAGCTTTCAGACTGAATAATAACAATAATAATAAATGGTGATGGTAGATGTAGATGATAGCAGCCTACGGGCGAACTCACAGCCCAAGTTTGGTGGATTGGTCTGAGGGTCAGCCACTGTCTGGCACTGAGTCTACGTTCGTCATGTACACCAGGTGTTATTTCACAGTGGCTGTGTCTTTGTGATAGCGGCACAGATATCATTGTCATCATCGTCTGTCACTGCTTTAGCATCACTTTTTTTGCACACTACTTCAGTTGATTAAGTTTGATGGTTCTTTTGTTGAAATATTCCCCAACAAATCAAGATGTTCTTTTTCAAGATTTGCTTTTACTGCTTTAACGTTGTTGGCTGTTGGATATGGTTGATGGAATTGACCTTGTTGCAAAGGAGGCAGTGTACCACAAAACCTGCTACAGGAGCTATGTGAGACACTATGAGAGCATGTGTGAGGTAAGTCCACTTTCTGAATGTGCAGCAATGGATTCCCTCAGTCTAGAAGACCACATTCCAACCGACATAAAGGATGTGAGGCCAGCACACAATGCAGCATTTCAGTATCTCTGCCAGTATGTGAATGACAATATTAAATCTGTAGTAAATTTTGTGGCAGCCGTGTGAGCTTCATCACAGACCATTTACAGCTTTGCGTGACAAATAAAGTGCATGGAAACGAGCTGATTAAACAAAAGCGTGAGAGTTGTATTTGTGATTCTAGTAGTATTGGCAGTAGTAACAAGCATATCAGCTTTATTGGTGGCTGAGACAGTGCATCTGCTGCCCTCGCGCAGTGAATTTATCCAGCCTGTGAGATTTGTCGGTATCTTCGAAGTAGTATAATGTTGCTGATGATTGGGTCTGGATGATGAGATGGACAGAGTTGTCCGAATGAAGTCGCTGTGATTGATTGCTGGCATGGTGTTGTTTCCACCGGCCGAGGAATAACTTCACCGGGAAAATGATGCTTGGATGTTGCGTTGCTGTGGTCAGACGTGATGGTCCTGATGATAGCGGTGCTGGTTGCTGATGCAGGTGTGTCGCGTGGCGTATGAACTGATGCAAACGATGCACGCGGACGCGTCCCGCTATTTCAAGTCGCTGGACGACATCTACTACTTCGGCGGTCAGAACGGCCACGTCCAGGTGGCGCTGGTCGAGCACCGGCCTCGTCCGGGCACCGACGAACTGGACCTGGTCCCCGGAGACAGGGTGGGCGTCGCCGGAAACCACTGGGATGGGTTTTCCAAGGGCCGATGCGAGCGGACTGGCCGTGTCGGGATTTACCCGTCGTACAAGGTCCGCGAGCATGTAGACATTGTGCAATTTCCGACTTATCCCGAGGCGGAGGCAGTGAACAGCTGATGAAGGACACTGACCTGCCGTAGAATAGCGGTTGTTGGCGACGTTGTTAGGGTGTTTGATGCAGTGTTCCTGGTGCAAGTCACGCGACGCTCAACGGCCAAAGATGTCTTCGGTGCTCAGAGAAGCTGGCAGCCTACTTCTCCATCTGTTCTGGTGCAGCCTTCGTCAAATCATTTTGAGCACAGCATATCATTCGCATGAAACCGTTTGCCGTTAATGTGTTTATTTAGGTTCTGTTGCGGAATATTTTTGAAAGAACGTGTCTAATGCCTAGTTTTTCAGTTTTTTTTCTACAAATGTAGCAAGAACAGTCATTTCTACAGTTGCGTGTTGCATTCATAAATGCAGCCACACCCACTGGCAGTTAGCAATGAGCAGTGCAGAAATGTAAAGCTAAGGAATTTAGCTCCGTCTTTTGTGCAACCAGTGTGGGTGGTTAATGTGGCCCGTGGCAGCAAAGTAGTGAATATCTTTAACAAAAAAGCACTCAGAATCTGTAAACCTGAATCAAACTGTGGACCTAATGGTGATGATATTTTAGTTGTTTTATCTCTGGTAATAAAATTGCAGATTCTGGTGTAGAGCAGTTCGTTGAAGGGAAAGAGAAAGGAGAGGAGAACATGCAGCGTGATAGTGAGAAGGGAGGTCACCTTTGGTGTTGTTTAAAATCAGCAGAACTGGAAAGATGCAGTGTTGACGTTGGCCAACAGATGTGTGGAGTATCTGGTGTCATTAAGTTGTGGCTAGTTGCGATGTTGACCCCACGTGACACCGCCTGAACACTTATGGTATGGGCCGCCACACTCGTTTTGTTTACGTACACTAGATGTCACCAATAGACACTGTGTTCGAAATTTTTTAGATTACTGCCAAATTACAGCACATAAATGCATTTAAATGGATATGATATTGAGGCTGATACTGTATGATTTAGACGCCTTTCGACTAAGAATTTGCCCCGTAAGTAGCAATTGCCATTTTAATGCCAATTTTCCACATGAACCTCTATTTGCCGCCGGCTCATTGATTGCCATTCTGCGCTGGTTCTGAAGCAGACCAAAGCTTCTCATCGGCATCATCTCACCGTGGCTTCCTCAGACGGAAAAGTTGTAAATGTCCTGATGTAAACTTGGAAAGAGCGTTAGAATAAGTTACTGTTGTTTGTGTGCCTCCGAAGGCACTTTGATGCTCAAATTGTCGTCTGTGTGATGATTGTGTCTGGTGTGGTATGTTGATTTAACTATAAGAATCAAACAGTCGACTGTCAGTCAAATCAATGTCGTTGTCTCTCATGTTTGCTTTGACAGCATATTGATAATAATAATAATAATGATGGCAAGTACATTTATGTAGCACAGAAATGTTTCAGATGTGCTGCTTGTGAAATTTGCTTCATTCGTTTACTTTTCTGTGAATGCCGTTATGTTCAGTCAAGGAGAAAATCTCCAGATGCGTTTTTAGTCAATTCGGCTGTTTTGTTCTGTTTGGCTGTTTTGCTGGACTTGATGACTGTTCATAAGTTTCCGTTCTGTTTCTAATTGTCATGTAATATTTTTACAGTGGTTGACCTACGTTGTAGATAAATTGTTTGTGTGGCTGCATTTTAATGTCATGAGTGACACTTGTGCTTCATGCTATTATGACTCACATGGAGTACATGCTGAGCTTGAGCTCCCTACCAGTGGCCTCGTGGTGGTCATATGGTGGTAGATCATGCTTATCTCCCTACCAGTGACCTCGTGGTGGTAGTGCATGCTTACCTTCCTACTAGTGACCTCATGGTGGTAGTACATGCTCAGCACCCTACCAGTGACCTCGTGGTGGTCATATGGTGGTAGTTCATGCTTATCTCCCTGCCAGTGACCTCGTGGTGGTCGTAAGGTGGTAGTACATGTTTATCTCCCTACCAGTGACCTCGTGGTGGTAGTACATGCTCAGCGCCCTGCCAGTGACCTCATGGTGGTCGTATGGTGGTAGTTCATGCTTACCTCCCTACTAGTGACCTCGTGGTGGTCATATGGTGGTAGTTCATGCTTATCTCCCTACCAGTTACCTCGTGGTGGTGGCTATCTGCTGCATGCACGTGCTGCGTGATGGTGGCAGTGGCTTGTTTGGTGTGCATCCAAGACCAGTCTGGCCGTCCATCCAGGGTAGCGTTGCATGGCGCGCGTTGTCCACAGACAGACGCATGCTGTCCACAGACAGACTTAGTGTGAATTATATATAGATTGAGTAGTTTAGAGCATCAAAGCTGCATTACAGCCTGCATCTATATATCGTTCTTTAGCTGTAATAACATATAGGTTGTAAAATATTTAGCCATTGTTGAAATGGATATTAAAACTGCAGTGTACTTTAAGTAGATGTGTCGATGATGAGGACGTCAGATTCTAAACAAGTGGTTAAAGTAATTTGACAACAGACTGCATCACCGTCACACATGGACACTAGTTCCTATACTTTACAATGGGCCACCCCTCCCCTTCTCAAAATTGTCCCTTTCCATGGGGGATCTGTACTCCCATCTAATAAACAGTTCCTTGTGCCCACCCGAGTCCACATCCCAAACGGTATCTCCATCGGTTCAGCCGCTTTTGCAGGACTCACGATCATGACCGACAAATGACGCTACTCCGTCTGTAACAGTAGGCTGCATCTACATAGTACTGTGATGCGGCCTAAAAAGGAGTCGAGGAGGGAGGTAGCCTGCCGAGTCCCGTCCTCATTGTGCCGAGTAGTTCAGTGTGGCACTGTAGTTGTGACTGTACTGCGAGGTTCCACATGAACCACATGCTGGTGCCACTGTGGCATTGTTGTTAATTTATCTATGAATGTTCAGACTTACTTACTTGGAACACATTCAGTTTACAAAAAGCTATCGGAAACTGAGTTTTTTCACATTGTTCTTACCGTGCAGTGCTTTGCTAGCCCTGTGTGCAGCCATCTGTCGCAAGTCAATGTTCTATCAAAACGGCTAAACATATTGTCGCACAAACAGTGCGTCACGATAGCCCGGCGACTCTATTTTTCTGACGCCAAAGATCTCTGTGAAATTCCACTGGGTCACCTCCATCTGGAGTGCCAAATACACATTGGACATTGGTAGAAAAAATTTGCAGCTTTTGACAATTAATTCAAAAACAGTTCGAGATAGGTGCATGCATAGTTTCTGTGAAACGCAAATATGAAGTGATATGCACTGTATCAAATGGTGACGTTGAAGATGACCTTGAGTGACCCCAGTCAACCCTATTTTGGGTCTTCCTTCATATTTTTGTAACGGCTGGAGCTGAAGTCTTCAAATTTTGTACACAGACCATGTTACGTGTTAGTCTTGGGATGACAAACTACCCCCAAATGGGTTTGGTCAATGTCACATGACCCATTCTTTACATTTTCAGTCCAGTAATGTTTAACAGACAGGTTCTCGAGTAGTGAGTTGAGAGAGAAATTACAACTAGGTGATTACTTGAATCACAGACTGTTTTGTTAAACCACAAACCTTCCTAACATTTGCTTTCAGTTGGTGAAATGGTTCGTCATGGGAAGTCTGCTTTCACATTTTTGCTCATTAAGTATTACTTATTGGCATTGCTTGCATTTGTGAACGTCAGCCTACTGAGTCGCTTAAGAGTGTGATTGCTGCACATTTTGAGTGGCAGTCAAGTATTATCGTTAGAAATTATCTGCCGGTATGATACGATATAATACGAAATGTTTATAGTGCACTAAAGGCACTGATCCGTAGTTCATGTTGGTGTTGTCAATTGAATGTGGCTTTACTTACTGTTTGGTAAGTCACTGGATGTTTTGTGTCTATAGTCAGCATTAGTTATGCTTAACACATGCTTGCCGCCTTCCCTCGCATAGACATCATCAGAGCAATGGTGATTGTCTGGAGGGTAATGGGAAAATTATCAGGTCTGTTCTGTGCAATATTGTGTGCAAGAATGGTGCACAGTGCAATGCACACACATATGAACAGACCTAACAGTTCTCTGGATTGAGATTTGTCTCACTGGGCCCATTTCACTGTGCTTAGATTCATTTCTGTATTGTGTATCACTGTATATTGTATGCATGCGTAGGTTTGTAACATGGTGAGGTGGACCTGGTGGGATTGAAGCCTGTCCTTAGGACCACTACTTCCTTCAGTGCTTGGACACTGTTGGTTGGGTCATTTGACCCGTAAAAACCGTCCCCAAAATGACCTATAATGTGTTTAGTGGGACGTTAAACCCTGCTGTATCTATATATCTATCTCTGTCTATCTGGCTTAACACAATGAGAAGTATTAGTTAGATGACGTTGATGCCAATTGTTGTCTGACATGGCTGCTAAATTAGAGCGTTCTGTGACATGGCGTCAGTCTACAGTGTGTGCCACAGGATATGAATTGCGTCAGTTATCGTATCGACATGAAAATAAATGTCGGTGTGTTTGATGTCCACATGTTATTATGTCGTTGTTATTATTACTATTACTACGATTGTAATAATTATCATTTCACTATATGTTCTACGTGGTGCTAGACGGCTGCTGTTCTGTCATTTAGTGGATTATATTGCCAAGTTGTTGTTATGTGAATTTGATAACTAGATGTTGACCATGAATCAGATGCCGACGTTGTTTTCTGGTGCTTCAGTGTTGTCTTCTTTACACGTTACTGTCTATAGCGGAGGTGTCACTTTGTTTCAAAAAGAGACGTTGAAAATTTTTACCGAGAATAAATTAGTCTAACATTTTGCGAGAAGAAATTAACATCTGTTAAGAAACTATGGCAATTATAGCTAGCCACTTCATTCTGTGCATGTAATTTTGGCAGATTTCAGCAATTATTGCATTTTTTAAATTTTTGTATCTGTGATTTAATGCTCAACAACATAGCCCATTTGCACATCCCCAATACTGCTTTCGTGAACTTCAATGGTTTGCGAATATTTAGCTTCAATTTCGATACGTACTGATGAACAATTTCACATATCACATGCCCACAAGCAGTTCATATTTTTCCTTGTCCTACTCGCATCTTTGCGTGTCCTTGTTCCC
>Ga0056108_1000687_pt1 | contig 10099 bp, 9 predicted proteins | sample WorMetG1BERMUDA1_FD_83875 | JGI IMG/M metagenome (GOLD analysis project Ga0056108, IMG submission 83875) | Marine gutless worms symbiont microbial communities from Max Planck institute for Marine Microbiology, Germany - Inanidrilus... ... | reverse complement strand
GGCGCCCTCTGTTCAACGCCGCAAAGTTTGGCTGATGCCCAATACTGGAGTGCCGTGCAGTAACGCTGCCAAGACGCGAAACCGTTAAAATTTGCAGGGGTGCCCCAAACTACCGGACTGATCTCAGCCGCTAGTGGGCCGAAGTTCACCATATTGTGGGAACATGTGGAGGACATATTGTTGCTTAACAAGTTTTTTCCAATTGTCGATATGTGCCTTAGTTGCGAAGATATAGCCCGACAAAGTTGTGCGATGGTGCCCAGATGGCGATTTTTTGACGACTTTTTGCGTCCTGTAGTTGCAGCGAGCCCCGTGCAGCACGTTTCAGACCTGCAACTTAAATTTGCACTAAGGCCACACCATGTGTGCAAATATGGTAGACATCCAATCTGCAATGGCTGAGATTAGGTGAGGAAAGAAAAAAAGAAAGAAGAAAGAAGAACAAACGACAGGATGAAAATATATATGGCCTGCCCTATTACATAGGGCGGCCATAAATTGATGTGCATCTGTGCGGACTCAGCTACAGAGAACTAGTGTAAAAGTGTGCATATGTTTATGGTTTGACATCAGAGGGTTAAAACAGTGCATGTGTGGTTGGTTTTTCCGCTTGACTGCAATGAATTGAGTTGTGACGTTGTTGAGTTGTGCTGGTGTGATGTTTGCTGTGCAGTGCTGGACTGCAAGTCAGCTGTGTCTGCAGTCCAACTTACAAGACATGTCCGTACCACGACGACTCACAACTGAGTCTGTGCTGGTGTCGCGTGGTCCTCTCTACCTGAACAACGACCTCACCATGGGTATTGTGCTTGCCTCTGCAGCTGACTTAGCACTGACTAATTGTTACCTCCGCCAAGGAGGATATGTAATCATCGTTGTTTGTCTGTTTGTCTGTCTGCTAACAACTTTGCGTAAAAACTTCCAAACAGACTTGCATGAAATTTTCAGGGAAGGTTGGCAATGGGCCAGTGAAAAAAATGGTTAAATTTTAGTGGTGATCCAGGTCACAGATCTGGATCCGTATCATGACACTGGTAAGACGTGCCTTGGCAGAGGTATGTACTGTCCCAGTGCTTCTCGTTACCAATGGGATTGATGGAATGGCAAACTGCTGGTACTACATTTACTCGGGATGTTACAGGTTTTTGTTTTTTTTCCGTAGAGGGGCGACACACACACACGTTGCATCATCAAAGTAAGCAATTGGATAGAGGAGAGTGTACATTTTGCTTTATGTTGCAGAATTTTGCCTTCATCAGTGCCGGGCTGTATGCATTGAGGACCCCATAATCTGTGAAAAATGGGGATTTTTTAAATATTATCACCCCAGCGTTGATTTCCTTTTCTTGTCTTTACTACTCCTTGTCGGACATTCAGTGTGACAAGTGATAGACAGAAGTGAGTTGAAGCATTTAACCATCAATTGAGGTTTGATATGTCATAGTACTACTGCTACTACCAATAATAAGAGTAATAATAGTAACTTGCTGCCCCGTGTGGGCCTAGGATGAGTGACCGTATGCTGGTGTACTGTCTTGGTGTGTCCAGCCACCCAGGCGAACTCAGTCTTATGCCCTCAGCAGGATTGAAAATGTGCAGAGACATTCAGTGGCTGAGGAGTTAGGATAGGTATGGCTCGTTGTGGCAGGTAAAACTGTGTGATCGTTTATTAACACATGCCATACCTGAGCGCCGTAGAGATGAGTATCATGTACAGAGCACTATACCTATCTGTGCGTTTACTTACTTTGCCGAGTGACTGAGCGTGGTTGATGTTAGATGCGTCGTCACGGAGTGAAGCACTCCAGCAGTGCACGGCTGCAGTGCGAGTCGTTGGCCTGGAAATCACCGCCGTCGTCGGCATCGCTTTCGCTGCATTCGCCATCGGCATTCTGCTGACTGGCACTCTGTGGCTTATCTACACCCGGACAGGTACTACATCCACTAAGCTCCCACCCCTCCAGTTGACGTCATCTGAGCAATGATGATTGGCTGGACGATAAGAGGGAAGATTATCAGAACTGTTCTGTGCTGTGTTGTGTACGACAGTAGTACACAATGATACACACACACACGTGAGCAGTTCTCTTAAAGTTGAGTGTTGTTTTTAGGTTTAGGTTTAGTTTTTGTGTGTTTGTTTAAGTTTAGCATTTTATATGTTTTTCTGTTTTAGCTTAGACTATTTTGTTCTTGTGTTGTTTACTTTTGTTATGTTAGGTTTAGTCTTTTCAGTACTACACCAAGAGACTGGCTGGGAAGCACGTCTTCAAAATGACCTATTTTGTGTTGAGTGGAATGTAAAATTTCAACTCAGTCAGTCAGTGTGCAAAAACACAGCATAGCCACACTGAGTCTAACAAGGCAGTGCTGGTTTTACAAATGTGAGGCCCTGTTTAATACAGATGTGAGGGCCTGTTTGATACAAGGCTTCCTGTCTTTCAGTTTCCACTATTTAGCGATATCCTTCTGTGCGTGTTGTCCAAAATACTATAGGAATGTGGGCCCCCGAAATTTGTGAGGCTTTGTTCGGCCAAACAGTCTGAACATTGCTACATCTGGCCATGAAGAAAGGTGCCACTGGACTGTTGCCCATGTCTTCACCAAATTCCAACTGGTTTTCAGAATCCTTTTGCTGTCGGCTCGGCAGTAAATTTGTAATAAAGTCGTCATTAAAGATAACCCAGTGTCTGTGAGTGAAATAGATGGCATATCACTGACTGACATTGGCCAGTGACCCCGTCACCCTGCACTGCCGACATTGGCCAGTGGCACCTGCTACGTCAGTCTTTAGTAGACTGTTGAGGGACACCTTGTAACACCTGGTTTGAGGATTTTGTTGCTTATTAAACCATTGCAAACTTCTGTCTTCGCCGACATTTCTAGTGTACTGATAGCACTGACAGTGCATGACGTAAGTAATCAGAACGTGGGTAGGATTGCCATGAAGAGTTGGGGACATGTCCTGGAATTTCACATCTTGGTGTGTTTTTAGTGTCAGGTTGCCAAAGACTGTGATGTTGGTTGGTGGAGCTTACAGTGGAGGCAGAGCAGAGCAGGGTGCTTTGTTGCAGTGGGCAGTGGAACTGTTACGCAATGACTCGTGTACAATCAACAGTGTCGCCAGGATCTGGTGTGGGGGGAGGCACAAAACTACATGAAACTTTTGTTGCACAGAAAATGACACAAAATAATACAGTGAACAAGGATCATGTGGCCACGACTGAACTACCGCAGTTGCTGTTGCAGAATACAAATACATGTATGTTTGGAGAGGTTAGCACACAAAGTTGCTGTCAGAATTGTTCATTTGTGCAGTTGTAAAGTGAACTGCAAAAAATGAAATTGTTGGAAGTCGGGGGGGGGCATGTGCGCCAGTGCCTCATAGCTGGCAAGGCCAGTGTGTATCCCGTACTGGTGTAAAGAGTGGCCGTGTGTGGCTGGGTTGCAGCTGTACCGCCTGCGAAGAAGCGCTGTGCGCACAACACGAGTGGAGAATCGACGTTGAGCTCGAGCACGCCGCTAGCACCACAAGCCCACCGCGTCGTCTGAGATGCCGACGAAAGTCTCGTCACCGATGAATACGTCTCGTCACTTGACAAATACCTCAGCTGCACGTGTTGACGTTGCCGCGCCAGTCGCGTGCGGCCGTCGTCACTGCTTGATTCCTGCTGCCGGACCGACTGGCTTACGGCACGGTCAACAGATGTTCAGCATTTGATTCACCTCTTGACAGTTTCGAACCATTTTGTTGTATAACTTTCAATATAGTGCACGTTTTTAACTACAGAAATTGTTGTAAAATTAGAGAAATTCTTCGTTTTTAGAAGTTAACTAGTTTAGACTCTGTTTAACTGTTATGATGGATGGCTATAATGTTAAGAAATCAGGTACATGAGTGATTATTATGATATTTGTATGTCTTGAGACATGCAGATGTCACGAGTTACAAATAACTGATTGTGTATTATATGCATGTGGCATGTCGTATTTGAAGTTTTATAATATTTGTTATTTTCTGGTTTAAAATGTAGTTTGTTTTTCTTTTTGTTTTTGCTGTTGTGAAGTTGCTGAGTCGATGGTGCTGTTGATTTGTCAGGTTAGAGATAACTGCCGTGATCACTGCTAGCTTGTTTGTAAGTTCACAACTGAAACGCATCCATTTCCCATTCCACCCAAACGAAATCACGCTTGGCGACAAAGTGTAGTTTTGTTTAGTGCTGCCCAAAATGTTTGCTCAAGACAGTTGTAAATGGCTGTGGTGCTTTGAAGTTCAAAATTTACGTGTAAAGTGTAATTAGGATCGCATTTTATCAGTGGTGTGCAGTATCTTAATATAAAATGATTTGCATATGGTCCAGTTGATGCCACCATCACCCTATCATTACTTGCTCCAATAAAATCCAGAATGGTTTACCTTTCTGGTGCTGGCTTACCCAGGTTGTCCTGGAAAAAAGGCCGTTAAACAGAGGTAGTAGTAGCAGTAGTAATAGTACTACTAGTACTACTGCTTAGTAGCAGTAGTAGTAGTACTACTAGTACTACTACTACTACAGCCTTTGTTTAACCTACTTTGCAGTAATTCCAAGTCTTTCTTGGGGTGCAGCTAACCTACTGAAAGCGGTAATCACCGAATAGGTTTACAGCTTGGGATACAGACTAGACAGACATGGACTAGACATGGTGTCATTGTCTAGACAAGACTAGTGTCATCAGCCATGGTCAGCTGCGCTGTGGGAGGTGTGCCGATGGCAACTAGCAACTCTTGCCCTTAATGTACCGCTTTGGAACAGTAAACCCAGGTGGAAACGTACCTTAACCAGCCAAAATTGGGAACTGAGATTCCAGTGTGCTGAACTGGACACATTATTCAGTTGTGCACGTTCTCTGCTCGCACCTCCCATCACTGCATAAAACTGCCGTCTCTACTGCTAGATTGACAAAATATGCTTTGTTTTCTTTTGGAGTACATAACTGTAGTATAATTTGCAGAGGACATCAGCTCTGGGCTCCCCTGCTGGTGGGGCTTGCTCCTGGATCCAGGCCGCTGATGAACTCCCTTCACAAATCCTACAAATCCCTTGCTGCCATATATTTTGAATTTTTGAAAGAGGGTCTTGCTGCCATCTGAAATTAAAATGTCATGTTACTCGTGTTTGTCCGCCGAACATTAGAGAAACCAATTTTTATTTATCACAGTATTTAAAGTATTTAAATATTTCTATCCATTTATTTTAGTTGAAAAGCCTTGGTTTTACTTTTTGTAGTTGTTTACTCTTATCCTGGATATGGTCATTGTTAATATCATGTATGTAACATATTTTTGTTAATATGTTCTAGCTAAACCTCAGTGGCACTGAATAGTCTTATTGTGCTGATGTGCTGTTACTAAACTACTCACTCACTCACTTCCACATTCTGGGAAGTCGGGAAGTTGAGGACATAAGGTCAAGTTGGTGGTCATTGGATTGTTGATGTTCAAAATATGTACAGCACTGCTGTGATGCTGAACGAACTGAATTGTCTCTACTGTTAATTTGCCAAATGATGCAACGCTGGGCGGAGCTGACGATGGAAGTGGAGCTTCTCCAGTAGGTCTGCAGGGTCATGTGCTTTGTTGCAGTGGGCGGTGGGCTTGCAGCAGTAGAGTCGACATGGGCTGTTTGATGCTGAAGGCAAATGCTGCAGCAGTGTGCCTAGTTAGCTAGCGCCAGTGCAGGGTATGTGCATGTCTAAACTGAAAGGTCTACATGACAAAAGTTAAAAAGAGCACAAAACCTTGCAGCAGGTGATGTAGTGAAGAGATGTGGCAATTTCTCCAGCAATGCCTGGCTGTGTAAGCTCACAGTAACACATGCAGCTTCCCACGAATGGTGTCATGAAAGCTGATCTGGTTGGATTTATGGAAAAATTTAACATGAATGTAACTGATAATGTATTGATTACGTTTTCGGCATTCGTAACCGAAGTACACGGGGAAGCGCATAAAAGTGGCCGCTGGCCAGTGTGAGTGAGAAAGGTGCCCAATATTTCACAGAGTAGTGTAGGAACCAGTGATAGTTTAGTTCTGAAATTAATTTTAGTTTTAGTTTTTATTTTATACACTAGCCAGACCACTATAATTCTCGTTCTAGTTTTCTTAAAACGAAGACCAATAATTCTAGTTCTCGATTTAATTTTCGTAACGATAAAATTACACTGGTAGGAACACATGTAAAGATGTGGCAAGGTCTTTAATGACAGCGTTGCACAATGACTTTCTTATAAACTGCTGCCGAGTCTCCTGATGAAAAAGGTTTGAAAATCGTTCGGCATTTTTATGGGCAAGAGTACAATGGCGAGGGAGACCTAAGGTAGCCGCAGCTGCGTCGATCATGATGTTCAATCCACCACGTGTACATTGTGTAAATATGTTTTTCTGCACCCTCGTCTACACCTGCACCGTTGTTTGCCACTGCTGATCGCCGTGATTGTGTCAGTAGATGTTGCTGTCTATCCAGACGGCATCTTTGGTCTGGTTTTCTTGTGCCACTCTTTGTTTGTGGAAACAAGCACAGTCCACACGCAGCAACATACTAAAGTATTTAAGCATTCAGTCCAGGATGTACACGGCAGCACAACACTGACTGTTTTGTTCATCTGTGACAGCTTAGATAACCTTAAAATGAACACACCGTTGTTTTGTTGAGTATATGTTGTGACTTTGTTTGTCGTATTGCTGTTCTAACTTGTCTTGAAATTTGTTGGACTTATGTATTTTGTCGCTGTAGAAAAATATAGCATTTTGTTAGGTTGTGATTTTTTTTTGACGTCAGTTGGCGACATTTTATACTGTGTGTTTTTACCACGCTAAACAGAGAGTAGTAACTTGCTTGTTGTTGACAAAAAGTATTGATGATGTTTTATTAGACAAAGTTCAGTTCCCAGCCTTTTTTGTCCCACACAGAATGCCATTCCCCCTCCCTTTCCAAGACTGTCTCGACCTCAAAATATGCATTCCACATGATACGGGATGTTATGTATAATTCATGACTAAAGTGTGCCGTGTAGATTGGGTAAATGCGCTATATGGAATTTGGCATCAGTAACTTACAGTGCTGACATTTCAACCTGGCTAGACAGTGACTACCAATCTGTGGTCCTATCCCCTGAAGCTGCAAAATTCCCCCCGGGGGAATTTCCCTTGGTTGGGAACCCATGAGCTAAACCTTTTTAATTCTGACGCCTCCACTGCTTGAACGGAGAGCGTCTGAACAGTGATGATTGTCTGGAAGATGAGAGAGGATATCAGAACTGTTCTGTGCTGTACTCTATACCACAGTTTTTGTCACAATGACGTTCACACACATACGAACAGTTCTTATGACTAACTTTTGGTTTAGATTTTCTGTGAGGTTTTGTATTTTTTCTAACATGGGCCAGTTAGAGATGTTTTTGTGTGACTTCAGTGCCATTGCCCCCTTCCTCACCATGTCTAAAAAGTGGAATGGACAAGAGGCGGAATTAACGGATTGGTGTAAGGAGGATCTTCCCTCTCCATTAGGGGTGGAACGGAAGGGGGCACACTCCCCCCAAAATTTGAATTTTCCTCTTTAAAATCTATGTTTTGATGCAGTTTGAGCAGTATTAACCATACTTTTGAGGTTCTTTAGAACGTCTGCACTTGCATTAACTTTGTAGGCAAACTGCAGCAAGTCTGCGTGCGGCCATGTGGAATCAGTTACACCCCTCCTGCGTGACCCGTCAACTCACGAGATCTTCATCTGTCTCAGAAATGCCTTCCGACCAGAGCGCAGCATAGACTTAGGAAAGGGTCCTACTGTCTGTTGAATACGACTCTTGAATGTGAATTTTTGGGCTGATAATTTTTCACAACCTGTACAAAGGGCCAGGGTGCAACGGTCCCCCTAGATGTACCACTGCTTGTTGAACTGTGAACGTTTTTGGTCTTTTAACCTTAGTTTTAATCTTAGCCATTTGTAGTTGAAGTGGAATTCAGTGTACAGGGAATGGAGATTCACAGTAGTATTTGTTGTTGCATGACACACGTTGGCATTAAGTGACTCACAGCATCGGATGTACAAATGTGGGTCCCTCGGTCAATACAGATGTGGGGATGGGCCCTGATCCTTAATTCTTTTCTCATTCACTTTAGCGATGCTCTTCCGTGGGTGCAGCGATGGACAGTGATATAGGAAAAATGTGCACAAGAACCAGAAAAAATTGCTTTTCACAATGGCCAACTAGTCTGAATACTCAGAAATCCGGCGCTGGTGACTCGAACCAACATTTGTGAAGTGATGCTGTTCTTGGTGAAGCTGCCTCGGCAATTCACGGCTGTTGTTTTACGCTCAGTATTACGCATAGGCACTGAATTTGCATATTTTCACAAACTGCGCTGTGGTGAGACGTGTTTCATGTCTTTACGTCGTGTAAAACAGGTTTTTGCTTGCCAACGATGGTGCAGTTGGATTAAAATCCAAAATTTCCTATCGTTACTGGTCATCAACAAAATGTGCAAATGATCGTAGTCCGAAAAATATCTGGTGTCTAGATCATGTGAAATATTACGTTGTTGAATAATGTACTTGCAGCATACTACGTGAAGTTGTTGAGCTTGTTTCGTATGCTGTGTACATTTGCATATTCATGTTCATCTGATTATTCATGTCGAGTCACTCATGATGAGCCACACACTGTACAGTGAACTGCAGCCAGCTGTTAAGCTGTTGTTAGCATTATTTTCGTCTGTATATGAATATTCATGTTTTCTGGCAGGGATTTTTTGTTGTGTATTATTTGATCGTTGTTAACACGGAGCAGCTGTTGTTTTTTGTATAGTGTAGCACTGTGTGGCCTTGTGAGCATTCAAGCTGCGTCTTATCATTTACCCTCTGTACTTTGTATGACGTTGTTTCTTCACCAGTATAGGTTGGTGCAAAAAAACAGTCTGTTGGCTATTGCTAGTCAGGAAGATGGTGGTATTTCACAAGGGAGTGTAACAACGTCTTTAAGGTACGTTGGGATCATTAGTGATGAATTTACTACAAATGCACGGGGGGAATCTAAAATTTTGAAATTCAATTAACGCTTGGCAAAGTTACGGGTAAGAACATACTGGCATCATGCTTGGCTCACCGAGTCCAGTTACTGAGTTTTGTGCACCAGCCTGTACATGTCTCCGCTCTTGTACAACAAGCCGGAACATTAAAAATGAGCACCTTCTGCGACTTTGTGGGACAATTTCGTTGAGGTTAGCAAAAACTACTACAGCACAAGAAACTGTGCATGAAATTTGTGAAAGCAGAATACACGGCTGAATAACAGCTCGAGTTGCTGCTGTGTTTTGTTCAGTGATTTCTGTGTGAGACAGATCAGCAAGCCTTTTAAGTTTTACAATGTACTGAGTATTCAGTTACAAATAGATCACTTTGGAGACATTCTTCCCAGCCAGTGTCTTGGCTTAGTACTGAAGAAACCAAAACACAGCAAAAGCAATCATATACCAGTAACACAAAGGCACTGAAAATAAACAAAAAGCTAAAGCCCGGTTTGGTCCTTTTACAACCTTGGGGGCTTGATTTTGCAGCACCAGAGTCCACAGATGGCAATTGGCACAAGTCAAATTAGTGGTAATGCAACCATACATATCTCGAGCTAGCAGAGAGCTGTACAAGATACCAACCCATGTATCCCACACTAAAAAAACTGCTGACTCAACCCAATGGACAATGCATAGTAGGGCGTGCCCCGTAGCTAGGCCGTACGCAGCACACAGCAACAGACGATACCATTGGAGCCGCCGGGGGTGACGGACTACGCTGGTGGAAAAATCAGCGCATGCTGTCTAGTTTGTGGATCGGTTTGGTTTGCCTTTGACACCATCGACCACAGCATCTTACTCACTCGTCTCTCCTCTTGGTTCGGTATCCATGGCTCTGTCCTCAACTGGTTTGTCCTACTTGTCATCTCGCTCCTTCCGTGTCATATGTAATAACGCTTTTTCGTCCTTGTGTACCTCCTCCTGTGGTGTTCCCCAAGGCTCCATTCTTGGTCCCCTGCTTTTCATCATGTACACTACCCCTCTCAGCACTCTCATCTC
>Ga0056108_1000684_pt1 | contig 10111 bp, 9 predicted proteins | sample WorMetG1BERMUDA1_FD_83875 | JGI IMG/M metagenome (GOLD analysis project Ga0056108, IMG submission 83875) | Marine gutless worms symbiont microbial communities from Max Planck institute for Marine Microbiology, Germany - Inanidrilus... ... | reverse complement strand
AGTACAGACTGTTCATTTTAAATAAGCAAAAAGATAATAGAGTTTGAAGAAACTACTAGAGATGCAGTTTACTGCAGGGCATATGATCCTGTCCATCATTAATACTCTTTTTTTACCTCCGCTAAGAAGGTTATATTTTTGTTGTTTGTTTATTTGTCTGGCTGTTTGTCTGTTAGCAGCTTTGCACAAAAACTTCCAAACTATTTGCATGAAATTTTCACAGAAGGTTGGCCATGGGCCAATGAACAAATGAGTAAATTTTCGTAGCAATCTCGGACCAATTTGCCAGATGGTGGAACTGATATCGCGACACTGGTAAGACATGCCTTGGTGGAGGTATGCACTGTCCTAGTGCTTCTAGTTACTATTTGTATTTGCTTGTTTTCACATTAGGCATAACATTACTGTTTACTGTGTGCAGCAATGACAAGTGCGGCTCAATGGATGAAGGCTTTTTGTCACATTGTTCACATCAGTTTGGTAGTATTTTCAGCTCTTACAGTACAGTTGTTAATTTTGTTTGGTATCATTTAGGGTATACTGATGACTTTGTGTATGTCTGTCAACATTTGTTAATAGAACTATCGGAAAAAAATTCACACGCACTGTTGCTAACTTATGTACGGATTTGTGTTCGCTGTTTTTATTGACAGTTGGAACATTCGTTGCTGTTGGCAGTCGTGTCAGAGTGAAATATCTTGGCTCGCTGTGTGAATTGGAAGTCACCGAAGTTGTTGTTGAGGATGGTGAGACTGTTGGTGATGTTCATTCCACTGATGAATCTCATATCAGCGATAGACTGTCTTCAGTTCATCTTTCATCGGAGCCAAACGAGCGTCAATGCAGAATATCACCACGCTTTTTTCGCTGTGTAAATGGAACCTGCGTAACACTGTACAAGCCTCCGTCTGCAGAGAGAGGAAGTGTCCAACCTGCTGTTACTCTCGACGACGTAGCCGGTCTCGATAGTCAGAGAGATTTTCTCACCCGCCTTGTGTCGTCGATGCTGGACGTTGAGAGAGCTAATGCTATAAAACAGTGCGGTAAGTTGTAATGTCTCAGTAGAGCTGCTGTTACTGCTGCTTTAGGTTTTTGTTAAACCGGCCTTGTTTTCTAGAGTTACTGCAGATTAAGCCAGTCTCTCAAAATCAAACCTTTACAGTATGTTGAGCCGGTATTTTTACATGGCAGATGCCCTTACTGTTACCCAACCATTATGTCAGTGCACTGAGGGAGAAGTTGTAATACTGCAGTGATTTGTCTGTCTGTTTCTGCACTTATATGTAGATGTACACTTATACTGTCGTGCATTTTTCTTTAGCACATTTTGTTTGTGCTGTTTATTAACAAAGTGCTGTATCTTATCCTAATCCTGTGTAATTCTCCTAATTGGTGAATTTAATAAACATTGTGAAAATCACTGCATTGCATTATAGGTATCCAGTTGCCTCGAGCTGTTCTTATCTATGGTCCATCGGGTACTGGAAAGACGATGTTAGTGCGAGCTCTGGCTCATTCGATGAAGCTTCATCTTGTCACCGTTGGAGGTTCTGACGTTCTTAGCCCGTAAGTGCTGCAATATATCTGTTGCGGTTGTTGGTGCCTAAATGGACTCTTCTAGTGTAGCTCTGTATGCATGCTGACTTTGTATCCGTTCCACTAACCTTTTTGATGTTTCTAAAAATATAAAACTACTAAACACAACTGAGCAAAGCAACATGGCAGTTACTATTCTAGGTTTGGTACATAATGAGTGGTTCTATATTCAGTGGCACAGCGGGTGACGTAAATAAGTTGTGTCATTGTGTTTTTGCACACGCAGACAGACCACACACAGGCACAAATTATGGTTAGTTCTAATATTCTCGTAGTCGTGGTGCTGTTACATTGGTGCAGAGTAAACAAATATTGCTGGCAATTATGGTGTCACTGCTGGCCATAAACATGGCCACTGTTTGACTGTAATTTACAACACGTTGTCAGAACTTCTCGAAAATACTAAAACTCAGGAGGGGTGATTGGTGTAAATGCATATGAGGCTATATGTCCTTCCTGACGCCAAAAATGTTTCCAGAAACTAAAAACTTAAAGCAGTTGCTATAAAACTAAATTTAAAAAAACTAAAACTGGATATTTTATTAAAACTAAATGTGTTCCGTACAGTAGTGTAATCTTGAGTAAGTAGAGTCGCTGTCTACACGCCTGACTGCATGTCTGTTATTTGCAAGGTATGTTGGGGAGTCAGAGCAGCAGCTTCGTCGGTTATTTGCCGAAGCATGCCGCAGTGCACCGAGCCTGGTGCTGTTGGATGAAGTTGATGCACTGTGCCCCCGCCAGCGCAGTTCACACAACGACATTGAGCAGCGAGTTGTAGCATGCATGTGCTCACAGCTGGATACCATTGTAAGCTACTACACTACTACTACATCCGTTTAACGGCCTTTTTTCTAGGATGACCTGGGTAAGCCGGCACCGGAAAGGTATACCATTCTGATTTTACTGGAGCAAGAGATGATGAAGTAGCAGTGGCATCAGCTGGACCATATGCAGATCATTTGCACCTCACTCCACGCAGATAGCAATGCCGGTACCTCACCGCTCAATTTTTACAGGCCAGATGCCCTTCCTGCCACCAAACTAACATCGTCAATGCACTGAAGGCATAACCATTGTAAGCTGTATACAGAACGACAGCTTACAATGGTATTCTGACTGGATACAGCTCCCTTGCTGTTTTTACATTGTTGGTTTGGCGACAGATGAGAAGAAAGTCCGGCTGTGGCAAGCCCCAAAGGTTTCTCCAAACCAACGTAGAGAGAGACACGTTAACGACCTGGCCTGACCTTCGGTAACCACGGAAAATTATCTGGTTTAGTAAGAAGCAAAAACAATACAGTAACACAGTAGTAGTGATTGTAACATGGACTCAATACTGGCATCTGAGAGCTGATGTAAAGGGAGCAATGCTCTTTCCTTCAGGAGTCCTACAATACATTAAAAAAGAATGAGGCAAGTGGGTGATTTTTGCTGGTTGCAGTCAGTGTTCCCTTCAGTGCTTTGACCTTGTTGATCGCGTGACAGAAACGGCATCTGGCCTGTAAAAAGCTCGTGCTACTTATTCCCAAAGGTTCTCGCACAAAATAAGCGGAAAAAGAAAATGAGGAGGACCCAGAGTCTTGTGGCAAACGGCCATTAAAACGCAGCAAGAGAAAAGGTAGTAGGAGTGCAGCATAGTGTAAGAGAGAATTAGTAATCTTTGGCATAGCACAATGTTAGATTCTTTGATTTGTAATTAATGGTTACGACATGCACGTTTTGTTGGTGTGACAGTTGACAGAAGACTGTCGCGTGTTCGTTGTCGCTGTGACAAGGAGACGGAACGATGTGAACACGGCATTAACCATCAGCACTCGTATCAGTATTGAGCTTGAGATGTCAGTGCCAAATGCTGCACAGCGATGTGCCGTAGGTATTCTGCCATCCGACATCATTGTTGGCCATTAGTGACAGAAGTAACATTGTCTAACATTGTTGTTATTACGAGAACTTACTGTGTCTATTCAGACAGAGCTAATATATGATCAGTAAAATGTTCTTTAAACAGTAATGTTTTACGTAAGTGCACTTCTCTGAAGTGAATAACCACGAGTATATATAACCAACTACCCATGCCGGGCCTGATCTTGACTATGCATCTTTTATATCCTTATCTCGTATGAAGAAAGATTGATTTTTCACGTGGTTGTAAGAAAACGTTATTTCATGACCCAGCTTAGCTTGATTTATTTGCCATTTTGTGATGGGTGATTCGATACTGTTGGTTGGTTGGCAGGAAGGTACCTGGCTCATAATAAGTCTGTGTCACTTATTCCCAAAGGTTCATTTCCAGCACAAGTGGAAGAAGAAGGCTGAGGTGGGAAGAAGCTGACCCAGTTACACCTGGAAAACGGCTGTTAAAATGGAGAAGGTGGTGGATGAGTGCTTTGATGTCACTTGTTGGGTATTATGAAGGGTACATGGATTGTAAAAATACTTCTCTAGCTGTCTCCAAATTTGTTCTTGAGTCTTGTCCTCTAACCCCAATAAGTGTGAGAGACAGCCAGTAAAGTAGTGTTATGTGTTGACGGTTTGACATTATGATAATGGCGTCCTACAGATCAATACAGTCGAGGCTGGTTATTACTGAGATGGGTGATTATTTGCAGTTGTATTATCTCAGTACCGGGATGTGACCAGCCATCCAGGCCAGCTTAACCTCTTACCTCAGGGGGATAGGAAATAAGTACCAGTCAAAATGTGTTGATGCTGTGTGGCTCCAAAGTAAAGGCAGGCATGACTCCTTCCACTTGTGGATTAAATGTTTGGGTGACAGCCTGGCAGATATAACTGTGTGATGTCTTGTTAACTTATGCCATCCTTGAGTGCCTTAGAAATAAGTATCATATATAAAGATCTGTACAGGTTTACGGGCTTTAACGTTTGCTTTTTTGCTTTACGTGTATGACTCGGTGTAATTTAATAAATGTAGTTATTGTTTTGCCTTGCATGTGCAACGATATAGTATTTCATTTGGTTGCATTAGTACAGCTGGTTCTGAAGCAATGTTTGGTCAAATATTTACCACACAAAACCCGGTTGCAGCTTGCCAGTTCACGGTTGTGATTGGTAGAATGCTGAGTGTTGTTAACAGATATTAGAGCGTCAGTTGAAAGCTGTCAGGCATGAGTTGTCATCAGCTGACATTACCGACGTCGCTAACAGAGCACATGGTTTTGTTGGTGCAGATCTTGCTGGTCTTTGTTATGAAGGTAAAGTTAATTTCTAAAGTGAGTTAATTCATACAGTTAAATAGACATTTTGTGTCTCGTAAATTGTTAATCTTATACAGTAAAGTTAAGAATACCTCTTAACATTGTGAATTACCCTATATGAGGGCGTGGACATTCTTACTTGTAAAATTGGGCTGTTCTGGATTCTTTGGACCCTTCCTTTCTTGTTGCCAACACTGACTTTTAAATGTCTCCATAGGAATCAAATCCAGATCACCTAGTTGAGAGTTCATGCCATCAAACTGTAGAAGAGTGAGATATCACACACACGCGTACTTACAAGTCCCTGTGTCCCATTATACCGGGATTAACATCCATGGCTATTTCCCATATTCCTGATTTAGTGGGGCAGAGTATACAGTGTAGTGTCTTACAGATTGTGTATGAAATGTGCAGTATGGGAGAGGGATAAGACAGCCAGGGAACATTGGGTAAATGTGAAACTGATTGAATATGTCAGTAAGTTTTGTCTTGTTAACACAATACTTTGGAAGTGTATAGTGTTTGTAAATTGTTATGTTCCTGGAGAATGTATTGTATTGATGTTGAAGAGACCAGGTCAGCTGGATTGAGAGATCTATTTTTGCAGGATGATGCAGCAAGACTTTAGATATTTGTAAGTAAGTAAGTACATTTATTGCTATCTTGTAGCAGTAAGGCTACATTAGTTACGTAAAACATATTTTGTTTATATTAGTTTTATATTTAAATGTTTTTATATATTTAAGATTTATTCTATTTGCCTTTTTATTTACCTTTTTTCGTTATTCTACAGCTCAGCAGCACAGTGTTTGCCGTCAAGCCGAGCAGCGATCAGTAACAGCTGATGACCTCTATCATGGTCTGAAGGTCGTTCAGCCGAGTGCAATGAAAGAACTTGCCATTGAAAAGCCAAACGTAAGAGAGTGAATGTCTGATTCTTGTTTCACTCTGGAAGTTGTGAGTCATTTGCTTACTTTGTTGGCACGGTAAATGAAGATGATGTAGGCAACATCTTCTCCCCAGTCCAAATGCACTGTTTGCCATCTGCAAAAGCATGGGGCAGTAAAACTTTACTCGTACAAAGTCCTCTAGTTCTTAACTGGAGGTGCTGGCTAACACAGGTTGACTGGTGTAATTCTACTGGATATCTGATAGAATGTTTCTAGTTTATTCAGGTCTTTTTGCACTATTAAACCTTCATAAACGTTCTTTGTAAATGAAATATAAGACAACTGTGTTAACTGTGAAAATGGCAGCAGCAAAAGTAGGCAGAAGAAGAAGTAACATGTGATAGGTTGATAGAAACTCTGGGTTTCTTGTTAGGATATGTGCGGTACCTCGGACAGCTTCCTCGACAAAAGTTTCAGCATTGCTGTGTGGAATGCTTTACCGCCGTCTTTGTGACAAGACATTAGCTACAGACAGTTTAAGTGATAAATGAAAACATTTTTGTTTTGGAGCTAGATAGCCACGGCGCATAGTGACTGTGGATTATTGTGCCTTAGAAATAGTCATCCTTGCTTGCTTACTTACAAGTGTGGTGCAAAAAACTGGTGCACTGGCTGCTGTGGTTCAAAAAGGTGATGCTATGCTACTCTTGCCCATAACTTTGCTGTCACCGTATAGAGTCGGCAGTAAGTTTTGTAATAGTCGTCATTACAAGTCCCTCACACCTTAAACATGTCACTACAACTGTCTTGTGAAATATGCGTAATCTTTTTGACTAAGAGTGGCCATGGTGCAGTTTTTTTTGCATTTCAGTCGTTCATGATGCAGTCACTGCTCAGAGTCAGACTGCTATAGCAGACAGAAAGGTGATTTTTGAATGCCAGCACTTGTTAAACTTAGAGTTTAAATTTCGGCAAACTGTTCATACAACTGGTTTCTGTGCACTGTGCAAGACTGTAATGGCAATTTTGTTCAGAGTTGATGAATTTCTAGTCGTTCAACCTGTTATTTGCAGGTGCACTGGTCTGATATTGGTGGCGTGCACGAGTTGAAAATGAAACTGGAGCAGAGCATTGTGTGGCCGATTCGACACCCAGAGCTGTTTGCTCGACTCGGTTGTCGACCGCCGCGTGGTCATTTGCTCTATGGTCCGCCGGGATGCTCCAAAACCATGATTGCCAAGGCTCTGGCTACTGAGTCCGACTTAAATTTCATTGCTGTCAAGGTGATGCAGCAACTGGGATATCTCAATATGTTCTTAATGAAAATTGAATTAAATAAAAACTTGAAACTGAAAACTAAATAAAAAGATAAACTTTTTGCAAAAACTGAATAATAAATACTTTTGTTGTAATTTTATGTACCGGTAAGTGGCACATGTAGAAATGCCACAAGGCATTGATGCCTGTGACATAGCTGGTTACACATTGGTAAATGTTGTGCGCATTTTTCGTTGGAGATAATATAATTAACTACAGACGAGTCTGCAGCAGCTGCAACGCTTGTTCACTGAAATCATGGGAGTGTCAGTCACTAAGTCTTTGGTCGTCATACTAGTGTAGTCGTAACATGCCTGACAGTGTGAGAGATCTTACAATTGAATCTCACCGTGGGCAGTTGTGTTTATCATAACAGCGTCTGCAATTACAGTTGTAGATAGGGGCTTCAGAATGCAAATGCTTACTGCAGTGCCTACGTTGACTCAGCTTTGTACCCTTTCCACTGGTAAAGTGAGTATCGACTTTTGGGTTGAGCAGTAATAGTAAATGGCAATGGTGGATGCGGACGGTAGCAGCCTTTAGTTTACCGGCGGACCCGCAGTCCATGTTGGTTGGCTTGGTCTGAGGATTGGCAGCCACTAGTCACTAGGTCTGCATTCATCGAATGAACCAGGCAAACTTTTGTAATGACTGTGATATGACGACAGCACTGTAAACATTATCGTGATATTATTATTATTTATTATTATTATTATTAGACCGCAAAACAGTACTACATATGTGGAATGGCCTATTGTTACAGACAGAGTAGCGTGGTCTGTCTGTCATGATCGTGAGCTCAGCAAAAACCGCTGTACCGATCGAGATGCCATTTGGGCTGTGGACTCCGGTGAGCCCAAGGAACCACGTATTAGATGGGGATCCATATCCCGGTCCTCTGATGTAAAGAGGCAATTTTGAGGGAGGAATGGGCGACCCGTTGTAATGTATAGGGACTCTGTGCCATGATCTGTGCAAAAGCTGCTGAACCGATTGAGATGCCGTTTGGGATGTGGACTCGGGTGGATCCAGGGAAGCATGTATTAGATGGCATGTACATTTGCACAGCCTGGCAAATACGATTGAACCGTTCGATGTGGTCTTTTTGTCAGTTACTTTCACCACTTGTTATATAGTATCTGGCTGAATTGTACTGACAGAAGTGGACATGGCGTTGGATGGCCAGTGATTAGTTTTACTTTGCAAATGGCATTCGAGTTGACCACCACTTGCTACAATAATTAACAGTAATTGCTTGTCCTGTCACTCGATCAATTCTGCTGCGTACTTCCTCGATGATGTTGAAGCACAGCTATCGTGGTCGCAGCCTGGAGAGTAGACCTGTCTAATTAATTTGCCTCGAAGCGTACATGTTAGACACCCCAACACGAAGTACTGAGTGAGCCCAGCCTTGATTTGAATCCAGGTTCCAGAACTGCTGTACGTTCTATAGTCTTTTTTTATTTCGACTGTATAAATCGGCAGTTTATTAATTCCATGACGCAGTCATGATGTACTCGGTGTTTGATGAGTGACCAGTGGCGTGACCCAGTATTGACTGTGTTTGTGTGAGGGTCCTGAGTTGCTGTCCAAGTGGGTCGGAGAGTCGGAGAAAGCCGTGCGTGAACTGTTCCGCAAGGCACGAGCTGCAGCGCCAGCGATCATCTTCTTTGATGAGATTGATGCGCTGGCTGTACAGAGAGGACGGTCAGTTATTGTTGCTTCTCTGGACCATTAATATTGAAAGGTTGTCTTGTATGGGCTGAGTCACACGCTGAGAGTGGAGGAGATATTGCTGTGCTGCAACATTGTAGGTTGACATGTTATGGTTGTGTTTTCAGATAGCATACTGCTGCTACTGCTACTACTACTACTACTACTACTGTCGTTTTACACTCATTATACATGACAACCCGTGTTAGCTGGTACTTCCGGTTAAGAACTGGAGGATTTTGCTGAAGCAGTTTTACTGTCCCTGTGCCTTATTGCCCGCATGCCCTTGCTGACGGCAGCTAGCGCTTTCAGATTAGAGAGAAGAGTTTTCCTCAGCAGTGTTATTTGCACCTTCTCCAATTCGTCCTGGTACCGCTACTACTACTGTTACTGCTACTTTCAGTTTTGTTTTTTTCAGTTTTGTCCTTATCTTAAGTTGCTGCAGACTGGGCTGAGCGCTTGATAAGAGAGCCTTTGGGGATGATTGGAGCACGTTTTTCAGGGCCGGATGCCACTTCTGTTGTGTGAAAGGACTCCATTTCACTGTGTTGTTGAGAATGTTGGTAAGGATAAGTCGCCTGATTCTCGTCTTTTATGGCATCAGTGTTAAACATGCCTGTTAGCATTGTTGTTCCTCCATTTAACAGATCCATGTGTAACAGTGCTGGCAGCAGTAAATGAAGTAATTATTCTAAGCCAGTGCTTAAATTCAGACCTGCCAGCTCACAGCTAGGGATCCAGCACCTCTTGGTTGAGACTGGCACCTAATCGCCATGGTCTGACAATTCCTTCACAGTTTCTAGTAATCTTTTGCCACCTGAAGCGTTTTTGTGGTTCAAAATGCACAAAAATGATTTTAGCTAGGGCTCTGCCCCTAACCCCACTGAGCAAGCTTTTGGTTGGTTTTCAAAGAGAGCAGCTTTGCCACAGGAGGGAACCGAGGAGGAAACCGGATATTGGCACATTGGTGAAGTAATCTGAGCACTGTTCTAAGCCGAAGAGTCTGAATGTTGCCGCTGGTGATTGCTTTCCGATGTGTTGTAAACGCAGTCACGGTGGCGGTGCCGGTGACGTCGTTGATCGCGTCATGGCTCAGCTGCTGACCGAGATCGATGGCGTCGTTGAGCTGAAGGACATCACGGTGCTCGCGGCAACTAATCGCCCTGACCTCATCGACAAGGTCTTGCGGCTGTTCTTTGCTGCAGTGTTACAGTGCGAAATGGGGGATGGTGGAGGTGGGCACTGCTTAGTCCGGATGGAGTGGCGAGTAGGGGCAAAAAGCGGGGATTGACTCTTTTTAACCATTTCTAACCTTCAAACAAGCGAAATCTACTGATCCTAGCTTTCGGCAACCTTCAAATAATTGTGAACGCTACATTT
>Ga0056108_1000683_pt1 | contig 10116 bp, 6 predicted proteins | sample WorMetG1BERMUDA1_FD_83875 | JGI IMG/M metagenome (GOLD analysis project Ga0056108, IMG submission 83875) | Marine gutless worms symbiont microbial communities from Max Planck institute for Marine Microbiology, Germany - Inanidrilus... ... | reverse complement strand
TTTTATATGTGTAAATCGACTTATTATACCAAAAATTCCAGGTCTAACATAAAATTCCAGGAGTTTTCCAGGTTTACAATATTCCAGGAGTTTTCCAGGTTTTCCAGGTGAGTGGGAACCCTGACCCTGCTATACAGCCTCCCTCTCCTAATCAATGATATATCCCTATTGGTAAGCAGTGGTACCAACTGCCTGAATTTATTCAATCCAATTCAGATTCTGGCCTCCACCGCTGCATCAGCATCTCCATCCACACTCAGCATATCACCTAGGTAGCAGAACTTATCCACTACCTCCAGATTTGCACTAGCACCAATATCCATACTTGTATGACCTGTTACCCAACAAATGAGAAAAGGAGGAAACTGCATAAACTGTGCAAGCAAGTACTGCATACCTTTGTTGTTAAGCTCGACATGCTTTGTGACACGTTGTCAAGCAGTTTACCATCTTTCACCTAGAAAGAAGCCACTCAGAGAACGGCACACAAAAAACCAAATAAGCACAAAATAAATAAAAGGCAAATAAAAATAACTTCAAATAAAAACAGAATAATTCATAGATCAAAACAAGTTCCAAGCCATCAAAATATGCACTATATAGATAACAAGCAAAAAACAAATGATAAAAAAATAAACACCAAAAAGAAAACATCAATAAAAAGCAAGCACATCAAAAACCAAAGCAGTACTATATGTTGGTAAAAATGAATTAAAAATAAAATAAACAAAAAAATTCCAAATCAAACGTTACTTTTTCATTGACTGCATGTGTTAGCTCCTTTGTCTTCTGAGATGCACTGACGGCGAGTTTTGAAGCCTACAACAAGTTAACTGTCATTAGATGCAAGGTTAGTCACTAACACTGTCGAAGAACTGTTACACATGTGCAGCAGCTGGCCTTGTGTTCAGTGGTAATGACTAACCAGTGGTATTAATGGTGAACCAGTGGTACAGCTGGAAACAGCAGCTCATATAACCAAGATGGCACTTGGTAAAGTTACAGTGTTAACAGTTCTGCATCAACTGCAGTCTGTTGAATTTACCAACATACTTCACAGAGGCGATGAGATCTTGGGACCACTGATAGATGCCATCAATAAGTTTTTGCCTGTTGCTTTAAGCATACAAATCTGGCCTCCAGGCTCCATATGAGCGCTAGCTTCTATAGTTCCAATATTTCACAGAACAAGGCAATGTATAATTATAAACCGACTATTGCTCGTTATGCATTTATGAAATTCATATAGAAAATTCACCTGGTGGAATATGAGGAATAATACAAGATGGAATTTGTATCTCTTTAGTGGTGTGCAAGAGCTTCTAGACACATTTGGTGATCCTTGGTTACACTAGAAGTGCATTGGACTTAGCAGGATACATAACACTGGAGTGCTGGCTGGTCTATCTACCAATCAGTGGCATTGAGTTACACACTGGAGGAAGCTATTCATGGTTGCCCTATGGAACAGGACAGACCATTATATTTTTGCCCTGTGGTTTCTTCTATCTTCTTTTTTCCTCGCCTAATCTCAGCCACCACAGACTGGATGTCTACCATACTTCCACACACGGTGTGGCCTTAGTGTTTTTTTAGTGCAAATTTAAGATGCAGGTCTCAAACGTGCTGCACGCGGCTCGCTGAAAATACAGGATGCAAAAAAATCTACAAAAATTTGCCAACTAGGCACCGTCGCACAACTTTGTCAGGCTATATCTTCACAACTAAGGCACGTATCGACAATTGGGAAAAAAACTTGTTAGACACCAATATCTCCCCCACATGTCCTCACAATATGGTGAACTTCGGCCCACTAGCGGCTGAGCTCGGTTCGGTTGTTTGGGGCACGCAAGCAAATTTCAACGGGTTTCGCATCTTGGCATCGTTACTGCACGGCATTCGAGCAGTGGGCGCCAGCCAAACTTTGTGGCGTTGAACAGAGGGCACCACCTATGTTTGGCAGGACGACCATCACGTTGGGCACTGGCCCACATTTCTAGTTTCTCATACATTAGCTCAACTCATCTGACACTGCAGACAATCAACAATTTTTGGTACACAAAGTCACAACTCTTCTGCTGCAAGCACTGTGCATCCACAGGGTCCTGTCATGTATATTACAATGCACCACTTTAGCCACATCCTAGCCAGCCACAAGTGAACCATCAGTCACACGGGCACGTCCAACACCATTGCATTGTGCTGAGTTATAACTCAGCCTCAGTGACGGGCAGATGGCCACCCACCACTGAATAACCCTAGGTAATTTACTAGGCGACAAGGAATGAGCATAGAACAAAGAACTGAGGCTTGTACCGTTTCTGATGCTTGGCTGGCAAACTTGGTGGCACCTTGCGCAAATGACGACCAACCCTATAAATGCACAACAAACTAGCTTTCACTGCATGATAAATAAATAAATAAATAAATACATAAATAAATAAATAACTTTCACTGCATGATAAATAAATAAATAAGTAAATAAGTAAGTAAGTAAGTAAGTAAGTAAGTAACTTCACTCTTCCAATTAAATATCAGTTAAGAATTAAGTTTAAACAATCACTAGGAATTTACAATGGCATTGGAAAGCCCGCGTCCCATCACTCAGTGGATGAGAAAAGATGAGGTCCTTGGTCCGTGAGTTTCCTGGGATGACATCAGTGCTCTGAGCTTCCTTCACTGCTGTGACATTGTTGGCTTCGGGACAGAAAGAACGTTTCGCCTAAAGCTAATGACACACTAGAAAGTTTTCTTTTGAAAGTAGCTGTCGAAAGCGACTTTTGAAAAGAATCTTGCACGTGTGTCATGAAAAGTTTTGCAATTTTTCTGTTTTTGAAATAAGCTTTCACGATTAGAACATGTTCCATTCTCACAAGATTTCTTTCACAAGTCACTTTCAACAGCTACTTTCGAAAGAAAACTTCCTAGTGTGTCATGTGGGCATTGGCCCACATTCTAGTTAATTTAAAAGGAATCAGTAATTGGGATGTATGAGGAAGACATGGTGGCATATGACAAGTCTTGGTCTGTCCAGGGAGATGCAGTGTTGTCAAAAAATGATGAATGAAAATCAAGGAAGCAAGTGGCTAGCACAGGTTCGGCTGTGTGCACGTATGTGTGTGTTTTACTGTTAGGATACACGTCACTTACCGACGACCATGAAGACCAGTAGTCGGAGTCTTTGTCTGCAGGTTCTACAGTGTTACCAAACCCAGCGTAGCGACCTCCTTGACTTGGTGGCAAATCACTACACACACATGTACACACACACATGCACTGCAATCAGTATAGACAGCACCAGCTGGTTCCATTCAGTTTATTTCCTCCATTTGTTCTGGAACAGAACTGTTGGTATTAAGTGGCACCATGGGCAGCCCTTCCTATCATCCAACCAACAGTGTCAATGTACTGAAAGTGACTGAAAGCACTGATCTCAAACAAGGAAAATCACTGGCCACTGACCACATGCTTTCTTCATTCACTGCCACAGTCACGAGGGAAAAATGGCCGTCAAAACAAGAGTGAGTGAGTGAGTAGTTTCTTACGGTACATCAGCACATTATAGGCTATTCAGTGCCATAAATGGTGAATAGCAAGAGAACAAGTACGTAAGAATAAACAAGAGCATAGGTGGCAGCAGCAGCAGAAATCAGCTGTTGTTACTGTGTGCATTCATAAGCCATGGACAGTGACATTGTCAACTGAGTGCATACACCGCAGGCAGGCCACCCTACAGTTTGGACACAGGCAGCTGCTGATGAGGTGGAACATCGTTTATTGTTTGCCACGTGGACACCTGTCAGATGCTGCAAGTCCCAGAATCAGCAAACCCTTCTCAGTGCAATCAGACATGATGAAGTCAGTACACTGACACAAACAATGCATTATCAGTAAACCACAATGCCAACATCAACACTACGGCTGCAGTTACTGTTTCCAACAAGTAAAATATTGGCAAAATACCTGAGCACGCATCAAAGATACAGCTGATATCAGACAACTACTAACTGGCCCCAAATACGGCACAGTCTCCAGATGAGACGTGCAATCTCCGTTTTAATGACCACTTAACTAAGTTAGCTGCAAGAAAAAGGTGACAAATGTGGATGTACTGCAAACAGCAAATGAAACTAGCAGTGTCTTCGACACCATCTGGTGCCAGAGTTAGTTAGTTGGAGTTTAACGTCCCTTTTCAGCACAAATATGGCTATATCAGAGACGAATCTGGTGCCAGAAACACCTTGGACATGTTCTTAGACATGACGGCCTTCTGAAGGATATATTCGAAGGTAATAATGATTGGAAAATCAGCAAGACGAAGGAAAAGATTGAACACACTTAGTGACTTAGCCGAAAAAGAAAAGTGCGTGGCACTCAAACGGAGAGCAGAAGACAGGAAAGAGTGGCAGAAATTGAAAAGAGCTGGAAGTCATATACCAAGCAGCAAAAAGAAGAGCTTGCTGTCCTATTGGTTGTCTTCGTCTATTGGTTCTGGAAGGCACAGGTTTTAACAAGCTGGACGCCCTTCCTGACGCCAAGCCAACAGTGTCAAAGCAGTGATGGGAGGAAACACAAGGACAACATACGCGGGTCGTGTGGCGTTCTCCACCTGACGACGACTGAAGAAGTCTTCACGATGTGATGCAACCTCGTCACTGTCACAGACACATGTACACGCTACTCCACAACAGCTCCACAGTTAGTTTCTTTTTAACAGTTAGAACGAAAACAAGGTATCACAGTAAAGCATGTTCACAGACGAGTCGGAAAAATCTTTACACTGGAATGACGTAAACAGTGTCTCCTCATTTTGTTCATGAATACACTCAATATCACTGTTAACAGAGAATGATGAGTGCCTTATATGAAGTTTGAGTGGAAATCTCTCTTCTACTATGCTCTGTGGACACAGCAGGAATTTTAAATAATAAACGGCCCCCGAATGGGGCAGACGGTTATCGCTCAGGACCTTGACCTTGGATCGGGTCAAGGTCATATCAGCATGCACAACACATAGGCCTAACTGTCATTGTGCAGCATCATTTGTTTACATTTTTGTCATAAATTCTCTGAAAGATATCAATGGCTCTAACTCTGCCTGATTGTGCTTTAGCCAGCTATTTTTCTAAAATGCCCTAATTTCAATCAAGAACATTCAGTGCTTTGATGCTGTTGGTTGGGCAGCAGGAAGGGCATCTGGCCTGTAAAATGGTGACGTACTGGTGTGGTTATCTGTCTGGATCGAGAACGGTTTACCTTTCTGGTGCCGGCTAACCCAGGTTGTGCGGGAAAAAAAGCTGTTAATCGGGTGCAGTAGTAGTAGTAGTTAGTATTCAATCAGTGAAGCAGAAGCTACAAGGTTCACATTACCACTACTGTAACAAAGAAGGACTGTCAAAAGTCTGCTTTTGGACAAGCCTACACAAATGAATACATTAACGATGACGATTATGACGACAATAATGAAGACAATGATACAATTACACCTATGATTCACTGAGTTCAGGTTTCATGTCCCACTCGACACAAAACCGGTCATTTCAGAGACGTTCTTCCTAGCCAATCTCTTGGCCTGGTACTGAAGAAACTAAATCTAACACAACAAAATGGAACGACAAGGGCAGAAAATGGCAAAAACACACAAAAAGCAAACCTAAATCTAACGAAAACCTAAACTAACATAACAATCACAGCAGATGACTGTGCACAATTGTAGTACACAATACAGCGCAGAACAGTTCTGATAATCATCCCTCTTATTCTCTAAATAATCATCGTTGCTCTGATGGTGTCTGCTGGACGGGAGGGGAGGATTACACCTACGACTACTGCCAGCAGCACTTGTCAGACCGTGTGAAGCCAAAAGACTCCTCCAAGCTGCTGTTGGCTGTCGACGTGAAGCTGCGTGTGGACGTCATCTTTGCGGTGCCGCCTGGAGCAGATGACTCGCGACCTGCGGATGTGTTGAGACGAGGAGAGCTTGACGATGTTGTCAATCTGGCTGGCACTGAGTGTGGAACGTAGTTACGTGCTGGAGACAACTCCGCGGACCACGACTTGCCCTGCGCCTCCGTCGATATCTACCCACCAAAAACACACTTCCAGTTCTCGTTCAACCGGCCTATGTAGATTTTTGGCAGAATTCTAAGTTAGGGCCCGTCTCAAACAGCAAACTTTAGAATTTATATAGCAGATTTTACAGGCACCGAACAGGTTTGATTTACAACAATAATGCTAACTAGCGCTTTGCTCTAGCCCACGCCTCTTGCAATCCCTGTCTGTTGCCAATTGCCATATCGCCCGCCGTTACAATGTGACACCGGCAGCAGCTAAGCTAGCTTGCAGCTTAGCCTGCCTCGGGTCAAAGTACACGTTGCTGCTGTGACTCGCGATTTGTTGTCTATATGCCATTGTTTTATTCTACAGATTTCTTGTAAATACAAAACTGTCTCTTAACGAACTACGCCTGTATACTGTGCTCTCTTAAGCGACGAATGGCTACGGAGATTTCGGTACCTGCATTACATGTACGAACGCCTTACCGCTTTTAAATAGGTAAGATAATAATACTGATACTAATGCTATTGACAGTGTTTATGGTGATGTTATCATGGCGAAGACACTGCGACAGTTCACCCAGTTCATATGATGAATGCAGACTGAGGCGCCACATGACCGCCAGCCCTCAAACCAAGCCAACAGACTTGGCCTGTGAGTCCATCGGTAGACTGCTACCATCCACATCCACCATCGCTATTTATTAGTATTACTCAGCCCGATTTTACATGGAGGGCGGAAGGCTAAGTCGACCTACGCACTGCACTAAGGATGTTCAGCCCATGCCAAAGGCTGCATATCGCAGTGGCTGTCGTGATAAGCACAACTGTCCACGGGAGCGACACTGCAGTAAGGCATGCTGCCACTACAACATTGCTACCTGTAGAGGCAAACTGGTGTAAACAACTTACCTAAGGTTGTTACTCGACAGTGCGGCGGCCGGGAATCAAACTCGCAACCATCACATTGCAAGTCCAATGCCCTAACCACTAGATTACCGAGCCACAGACTATCGAGTCGCAAGCTGCACTCAATCTTAGCAGCTGGTTTCATTCAGTGCTTTGATGCTAATGGTTAGGTGACAGGAAGGGCACCTGACCAGTAAAAATCTGCACCACTGTCCAAATTTTCCGATATGGAACAACTGGAGAGAAAAACGTCAAGTGGAAACCAATGAACTCAGTTTCAGGCAGAACCTCGGCATTAAACCAGTGTCCTCTTGTGCATTTCTACATGCTGGAGGCCGTCCTGTCACTCAACCAAATCTGACAAAACATACACAACCATTTTACGGCCCTTTTTCTGGGACTACCAGGGTGAGCCAGTGCTGGAAGAAAGCTTCTTCTGGACTTTATGGTGCAAGGTGAGATATCAGAGGCAGACACAACAATAATCCAGCTGGGCATCACTCCATCCAGACTAATCAGTGATCCACCTCCCTCATCCCCCCATTTTTTATGCTGGATGCCCTTCCTGCCGCAACCTTCGAATCTATCCTGGTTTGGGACAGGCACCAAATATGCTGGCTTGCATACCCAGTGGCTTGACAAAACACAGAAAAGAAAATCATAATAATAACAATAACACAGAAGCAGAAAGAATCCAAAACACAGAAAACTCTGTGCAGTGGCATACAGGCAAATAGGAGAATGGCACTGTCATCAACTTCCTTCACAAAGGAAATGACAAAAAAATAAATTTGTTGGTCAAACTGGCCACCAAAGTTCCAACACTGATGATCCAACAAAGAACGTTTAATTTTCTGGGGCCTAAATTGTCATTATGACTTACGAAAAACTAACTCATGAACAGTTTGTGATAAGCTGAATACTGGAACTTTCTGAAATTCCCTGTTCCAAATAATCCAGGTAAGAGGTCACACTGTCAACTGGATAGTACCTTGTCACGGTAGAGTGCAGCTGCCTTGCTGTTGTACTTGTCCAGCAGTGACATGGACTTGGAGTAGTCCGGCTGAGACTCAAAGAACACACGTGCCTTCCGGTTTCCTCCAACTTTCATCTTCTCCAGTTCCACGTCTTTCCATTTGTCCATCGACACCGAACGCACAAAGCTGCAACAAAGCGCAACAACACTGACAACTTCATGAGAAAAAAATTCTCTAGAGTTCTCCTCAGTGGTGTTACCTGCGCCATGGCCATACCATCTAATACAGGAAATTTACAAAAAAAATCAAAATACAATAAGCACTTGCAGTCAACAAAATACATAATACACGCAACATATCTAACTTTATGAGGTAAACATGTCTGGAAAAAAGCCTGATATCCCGTATGACCAGTCTGGCTAAGTGGCAAACCAAAACTGGTATAGGGGTGTAGAGCCAGACATAAAACATGCAGTAAACAAATCCACGGATTAGTGACAAGGACAAAGGAACATTTGTGAAGGTGCAGTGATGACATTAATTCACAAACTATGGTTTATTTTACTTCCAAAGTTTCTTTTTTGGAACAAATAGTAGACAAAACTAAGGTGGAATCGACTGATCAAGGTTCAACGGGAAAACAGCGACTATCATCGACGTGGTCTAAAATGGACGTGTGGACTAAAAACTCTGTTTTCGTTCTCAAGACACTGGTACACCATGACATGAGAGTGAACTGGTTACTACTGGATCTGCACTCAAACGGTCTTGGGTTCTACTCATAGCTGTTCCACTTTTTGACTACAGGCAACTCATTCACACACATGCTCTTTTGTACATGATCCATTGTGACACGGGGCACTACACGTACATTCGTTACATTGTTTATTTATTAGTCTTGTGCTGCTTTAGATTATATTAACATATGATACAAGTATGATGATTTCATTTCATCTCCGACTTGCCTCAAGTGGACTCCAAAGCCGCGATGTTTGCCGGCACACTCCAGACAGATCCAGATGCCGTACGTCACGCTGACCCACTGAGGACTGTGCGTCCCACAGTCAAAACAACTCTACACAGACAGACACACTGCTGCACTGCCACTGACTCGTGGCTAGCAATCGTACATACGGTGTGCCTGTCTGGCTCCCTCACAGCTCTGTGGCTGACACTGTTGGTGACGCATGATGTCTTTGTATAAAAGACGCCCGTCCTAGTGCCTAGCCACGTGCTCACATAAATACATACATCTGTTGAACAGCCACCTGTCAGATGAACCTGGCCTTGCCAAGCCAGCTGCTTCCCTCATCCTAAGATGGCTGATGTAAAACATTTTGTGGCTGGATGCCTGTCCTGGTGCTAACAATGGAAATCGCTCACTGGAGCTTATCATTTCTTTGTCCATACAATGACTCCTGAGGCAGGGCCGTTGTCTTCTCACCAACACCCAACCATAACAGCTATCAAACAGCAACATGGCAGTAAGCACTAAAGATAACAACTACATAAACTTGCAATTCCATCATTACCCCACTTTATCACTCTCAGCTTAAAGGTCATTCGCACCAATGACCGCTTTTGGAGGTGTAGCCAGGATTCCAGGTTTGGCAGGCTGGGGTGAGAGAGTGCCAAAAGCACAAGGGCAGACAGGCCACAGACTCTGATGTTATACAAATGTGCACTGTGTGGACACGGTATCCATTTCCCATCCAACCTGGCCAAATGAATGAATTGTGGAAACTGAAGACAAGGAAAGGGCACAAAGCCAGCAACTTACATTGTTGTCGTTTTCAGATCTCAAGTCCTTGAGGACTCGACGTGTTCTAGGACTTGCCATTGTTGCAGATCACCAGTCACTCCTGACTCACAGACATAACAACAACATGTTACAATGCTGTACAACAGACACTGGCCTTGCGCAGTTTCCAGTTGGGTATTCATGAAGATGGTAAATGCAGAATATGGAATCTAGAATATCCACAGCATTTAAAGTACAGAAAGTAAGTGAATAAGTGCTCATGTTACCCAAATGCTGAAACTAAGTATCTCATGTAGTGATCATATCGATTACACGATATCGCGATATCGATCGCAGATTCATCCAGCGTACGATATCGTGGCGGCCATATATCGTACGATATCGTGCACGAACGCACGTCTCACGCGTGCGC
>Ga0056108_1000682_pt1 | contig 10123 bp, 7 predicted proteins | sample WorMetG1BERMUDA1_FD_83875 | JGI IMG/M metagenome (GOLD analysis project Ga0056108, IMG submission 83875) | Marine gutless worms symbiont microbial communities from Max Planck institute for Marine Microbiology, Germany - Inanidrilus... ... | reverse complement strand
TTTAGAATGCAGGTCTGAAATGTGCTGCACGCGGCTCGCTGAAAATACAGGATGCAAAAAAGTCGCCAAAAATCGCCATCTCGGCACCATCGCACAACTTTGTTGGGCTATATCTTCACAACTAAGGCACGTATCGACAATCGGAAAAAAATGTTAAGCATCAATATGTCCTCCACACGTTCTCGTAATATGGTGAACTTCGGCCCACTAACGGCTGAGATCGGTTCGACCATTTGGGGCACCCTGCAAATTTCAACTGGTTTCGCGTCTTGGCAGCGTTACTGCACGGCATCTAGTATTGGGCGTCAGCTAAACTTTGCGGCGTTGAACAGAGGGCGCCACCTATGTTCGGCAGGGCGACCATCACGTTGGGCATTGGCCCACATTTCTAGTTAGAGTTTATTTTACCCTGTCATTTTTGCGGTTTTATAGTGCGTTCAGCGCGTTACGTTAAACATGTACAAACCTCAAAAAGTGCCATCTGTTGTGCACTGCAGTGCTCCATCAGCTGATCACTCTCCGCTGCACCGTCTCCTTCAACAAACGACGCAAGCCACAGTTCGTGCAACGTAGGCTACTAAAAGCAAAAACATTTATCTTTCATGAACTGCATGAGTGTAGCCAGCAGTTCATCTTCCTTCACATGTCTAAAATCTTAACAGCGTCTAGAGAAAAAAAACAAGTTGCACTGAACCTGACGAAACACATTTTCTTTTCTTCTTACTGTTTGTCGATCAATTTAGCAGTTGGTCTGATATCTGTCTGTCTCTGTGCTGGGCCAATAACTTTTGCATTAAATGAACTAGGCATTTGGCATATAACGGTTTACCTTGACACGTCCTTGGTCAAGCTCGAGGGTTCATCGCATAGATCAAAGTTCACGATCACAGGAGGAAAACTGTTGCTGAAGTGGTCGGTGAGACCTCGAGTGAGGGCTTTTTCTGGTTTCTTAGCGAACGTGAACTCGCGTTCACGTTCGCTAATTGCTGTCGCCTGACCGTCTGTCGTCTGTCTGTCTGTCTGTCTGTCTGTCTGTCTGTCTGTAACCTTCGTGCACCCTACTCAGGCGGTTGAAATTTTCGGCAATATTTCTACGACATTTGGTACCTTGGCCATCCGCTGACATGCGCGAAAAATTTTACGGAGATCGTCCCAGGGGAATCCCTCCGCCGGGGGAGTTAAACACAACAGGGGTAGCCAAATAGAGCGATTTTGGTCCTATTGAAGGCTATCTCGGAAACGGTGTAAGACAAGAGGTAAGTTACTATCGCATATGAGCTTTCGACTGGTATCAAAATCGGTGACCTTGAATGACCTTGGACGGCGCAATGACGGTTATTTTGCGTTATTTCAGCGAATTTGGTACCTTTCGGGCCCTCTGCGTAAAAGCGTAAAAGTGGTTTAAGATATACCTAAACTTTCTGTGACAGAAATGTAGCCCAAAGCATCTAGTTTTTAGCGATACGACGACATGATGTAGGGAACGATGTAGGGAACCCCTCCATCGGTGGGATTAAATGGAAGAGGGTAGCCAAAAATAGTGATTTTGGACTTATCGAAGGCTATATCTCGAAAACGGTGCAAGATAGGAGGTAAGATAGTATTAATCACTAATAGGAAGTCGATTTGTACCAAAATCGGTGACACTGAATGACCTTGAACGGCGTAGTAGCCCTTATTTTGCGTTATTTCACCGAATTCGTGTACAATGTCGTCTTAAAACAATTATTAGGCCTACCTCGGTTTCAAAATCTACTTTTGATAGTCTATGACCATATTAATACGATCTGCCAAATTATTCAACGATTATTTGGGCAAAACAAACTCTCATAACTCGGTCTGATGGGCGTATGTGCATAGATGACTAGCTGCAAGGACGTTTGAGAACCAGCTTCTGGTTCACAGCGACGCGTTATATAATGAAGCTGGTACTCGAACGTACAAATTAGGAAGTCGGTTCAATGGGCGTAGGCACTGGCCAATGCCCAACGTGATGGCCGCCCTGCCGAATATACTGTAGGTGGCGCCCTCTGTTCAACGCCGCAAAGTTTGGCTGACGCCCACTAGAGTGCCGTGCAGTAACGCCACAGTATAGACATGTGTGGTAACGCTGCCAAGACGCGAAACCCGTTGAAATTTGCAGGGGTGCCCCAAACTCCTGAACCGATCTCAGCCGTTAGTGGGCCGACGTTCACCATATTATGAAGACATATGGAGGAGGTATTGCTGTTTAATAAGTTTTTTCCGATTGTCGATAATGCCTTAGTTGCGAAGATATAGCCGGACAAATTTGTTCGATGGTGTCGAGACGGCCATTTCTTGCATCCTGTATTTTCAGCGAGCCGCGTACAGCACGTTTCAGATCTGCATTCTAAATTCGCACTAAGACCACGCCATGTGTGGAAGTATGGTAGACATCCAATCTCCGACGGCTGAGATTAGGCGAGGAAAGAAAAAAAGAAGAAGAAAGATAGAAGAAACCACAGGGCAAAAAATATAAATCCGCATCTGCTGCGCAGGGCGGCCATAAAAACGAAATCACATAGAAAGTTCAAATTTGGTACACGTGCCGTACATTGCAGGTGTACAAGTAATGATTTTAAGAGCAAGAGGTCAAAAGTTACGGACAGTTCTCACAGAACTGCAGGCACGCACGAAACGTGCCACGACAGATGGACAACGGTCATACTGTCTTTAAGCTTGAAGAGATAATTTTACATTGAAGAAATGTCGCATACCACGAACTTGCACAGCTTAAAGACTGCCGGTCAACATCAACAAAGTAATATATTGTCTGTCTATGTACTATACATAGTAGCTATAGCCTAACGGGCATTCAATTCACGCGAACTTGAAACTTGGTGAATGTGTTTATATCACGTTAGATAACTCAGTGACAAGATTCACAAAAAAAGATCGCGTCATCGGCAGTGGCAAGACACTACGACATGTACATGCAGCTAAGAGGCTCGGATGTTGTAGACGGCAATGCGACGCTCCATGTCGGTTGAAGAACATAGATGGATTTAGGGAGGAGCAAGGGAACCATTCTCCAACTTGGTCTCAACGTTCTTTTTTTATTTTTGGCCCGGTTACACGCACAAAGACGTTTGGCTCCGCGCCTATACCTGAATTCGCTAGGGAAGCTTACTGCATTGTTGCGGTCAGGATTTCGAGAAGAGCAGGAGAGAAGAAGGAGCAGCGTAAATCAGTGGGATATGGAAAGGAAAGGGTCAGAAGTAGTGACACGGAGTGGATCAGGGGACGGAATGAGAGGAAGCATAGAATTGGGCACATGAAAGGGCGGTGTGTTCCCCAAAATAACGGGCTGGATCCGCCTATGTTTTATTAGGTTGTTAGAGCTACACAAAAACGTTGATAACGACAGTACTTGGTATAATCATTAATCAATGTGAGTACCAAGCTTCAGGTAACTACGTCGCTCGTTCCTAATCACACGTCATCATCATCATCATCATCGTCATCATCATTTGTTCGCTCCAATCACGTGTACAAATGTGCTGAACAAGTAGTGAGCAGGTACAACAAGGCACAATACAATGCACTAATAGTTGCCATAGTAATAGGTGCTAAAATGTACATGTATTTTATGATTTTTCATAACGAACACAAGCGGACGGTATTTTAAACCACTGAACGTTGTCCCAGCACATATCACCTGGGACCGTACGCTTTGTGTAGTATGCCGACTATAAACTGTCGCTAACTTTTATATACGCACAGCGCTGAATGGCCTTAGTGATCGATTTTCCATTTATTCGAATCGAATCCCCTCACAACACAATACGTATGTACGGCGTGTCAAGCATGTGCTGACTCCCAGCTCGATCAGTCGAGCCAAGTTTACACAATATCAGCGTCGGGCGATCAAACATACGCTGAGTCATAGCCGCACACGTCGTGTCTACTGCCTTATACGCATCGCACATTTGAAATGCGTGGCTTCACGTGTTCAGACATAAACAAGATTCCAATATTTACAAAACTGGGTATTTGTAAGTTAGTCAGTTAAGGTCACGGGAAATGGCACCGTAACGTACGACTTCCTATTACCCGGTAGGACGTTCCATAGTAACTATTAAGTATGTCGTTATCTTGTATCGTTTCCTGGATTTAGCAAGATATTGGTCGAAAATTGCCAATTTTACCTTCCTGACCTGCCGACAAGAGTGGCTCCGAAATGTGGACGCTGGTGGCGGACGATTTGCGAAGACTGCAGTCTTTCCATATGAGATGTCAGTGACTAATGATGAGGATGAGATGTATCATCATCTGATATCACAGCCACCACTAATCTGCCAAATGTCATCGATATCACGGCGAAAAGGCGACTTGCCAGTAGTGCACCAGCTCATCAGGTACTGAAACAAGCTATCTATGTGCATTGTGTCCGACCTGACGCCCAGTGGCAGAGACCTCCTGGACGACCACGCAACACCTGGCTACAGCAGAGTGGAGACGGATCACTGTTGGGCATCAGGCTGCAGTGCTCAGGATCGCGATCATCGAGGGTCATGGCTATGGGCCCCGCCGCCTATGCGCTGCATGCGATGTGATACCTGTATCTGCCTGCATTCTCTCATGTCACCTGAACGTAACACTTAAGTCCTCTCCACATCACGCAACACCCATAAATATCCATTACCTTACTCCAGAACAAAAACGTAACATCGCACGTCGCTGTGGTCTGCTTTCTACAGTAGTTTGCATGTACACATCTACATACTGTAGGACCTATTCTTATGTATCTTTATTTTAGCTACTGTGTATGTTCGTTTTATATTGTGTCGTAGGCCAATATTCCTTTTAACTATTTTAACTATAGGCCTACTCTCATTTTGTTTATGCAATTCGCACGTGATTAACTATCGTGTCTTATTCTATACCAATCCAGTTTTTGGCTGCAAAATATTAATCATTATCATCGTCTTCGTTTATTAATTAGTGTGACTGTGACGTACCGCGACTAACTGTCGGGAATGGGTCCACGAGAGTTTCTTCAAGATCTTTGGCACGAGAAAACTCGTGTGAACAATCAGCGTATAACAAACGGGCAGACAGACGGACGGACAGAAATGCTATAACAGTATCGCGCTCTAGGCCCTACATGGCTGTACTTTGCTGACGCGCAATAAAGTCAGTCAAATGCCAAGGTTAACAGATTCTGTTGGGATGAAAGCAATATTGTAATTGCACGGATAGGCGGATACCGCGTCGGCTGTCGGGCCGCATATCTTGTTTCGTTTGTTGTTTCTACCGCTGTTCGGTGAATAAAGATTTTATAAGCCTGTTTGGACTCGTACTAATGACACGGACCAGTCATGTGGAACGAGGCGTGGCTGTATTCGTCCGACGCAGCGAGGGAAAAGCTGATCCGCCGGCGCCGTAGATCGTGCGATAGACACGGTGGACAAATGCGCCAACATCCGAGGTACTAATTGTTACATCACGCACGTGATCGATATGTCATCCCGGCTTCAGCAGCGCCATGAGATGTTCTGCACGCACGGATTAACGAGAAGGCAGTCGCTAGAGCGAATACCTCCGATCACACTCCGCAATTAATGTACACGGCACATGTGTTACTTAAGACGTGGTTCCATGTTAAAATAAAACATTAAGACATTTTAAAATTCTTTAAAATAATTTTGTTTCATTTTATGATGGAACCACGCCTGAAATAAAAAAAATTGTACGGTCGATCGATGGCAACGCACGATTTTACCGATTTCCCGTCCGCCAAATTTCGCGAAATTTGAACACAACACACAGCGGTCGGTGAGGCGATGAATCTTTTCGAAACAGAATTTGAAAATTTTCCCGTAAGGGGTCGTGTTTCCAAAAAACGCAAAAAAAATATTTTTTTCCCAACGTCTTGCGACTTCAGGCCGCTATAACTCCGCAAATCAGTTAATTTAAAGAGATTTAAAGAAAAGATTATACATAGGGTGAAATGACGTCACATATCTGTGGTCGCAATACGATCGCCATTTTGTGGGTCAACACCGTCGTACCGTGCATAGTTAAGTGGTGAAGATTTGTCGCAACGTCGTGTTATTCGAATAAAATTGAATCAGTTGATTCAAGAAAATGTCCGTATTAACGCTATCTTACTAAGAAAGTGATGTCCGAATAAGAAACATTTCGCAGATCTTGCCCACAAAAAATGGCGAAAAAACAGCTGGCATGTTAGATATGATATGAAGAAATTACGTCACCGTCACCCTATGTATACGACAGTTCGACAGTCAGACAGATAGCCGAGCGCTTCGAGCCGAACACTGTATTGTGGGCATTCCACACAATATAGCCATCTAGTTATTTATGCCGATAATCGAAGCAACTGAGCCTCGAGCAAGTCTGACTTGGAATCCACGAGCACTATAGGCTATGCATATAGATGTGTTCGGCATTGACAGAAAACGCATCATATTTCTCTCAGTTGCCTGCCCGAAGGCGCTATGATCGACGTACACGACAGCAAGCTTTCATCACCAGTGACTCTGAAGAAAACAACTGCAGACGATGGTAATAGTTCGCCAGAAATTGTTGGTTGCTAAACACTGTGCACGTAAAAACACCAGCAAGTAAAATTAACATTGTAAGACGTTATTACTTGTCACCATCGCAAAGTAGGATGTTTTGAGATGCTTAAATTTGCCACTCCATCTTTCTGTCGGAACTTGTGGACGAATTTTCACGAAAGTAACTGTATAAGCAGTTTATCTCAACACTGGAAACAGTGAAGTGGATATTGAGGGTAATCTCCAAAAATTGGGAGTTATGCGCCCCGCCACTTAGAGTTTTGCTCCCACGAGCGCAGCTGAATTAAACTACTGTGTGTATCTAAACGATAATGATATCGTTTTGTATGCTTGCCGAGTAGTTGTGTCGGATTCTGTATTGTTTTAGTATTGTATGAAAACGTCGAATTCATATATTGCAACCTTATCCAACTACAATAACTTGGAAATTATGATTCGGAATACTATTGGCTATATATTGCTGTGACATTATGCTACTGCTAACTTCCTTTCATTTATGCGTAGTTTGTTTAATTATGGCCATCCTGCGTATCAGATGCGGACATTATATTTTTGCCCTGTGGTTTTTCTTCTTTCTTCTTCTTTTTCCTCGCCTAATCTCAGCGGTTGGAGACTGGATGTCTACCATACACATGGTGTGGCCCTAGTGCGAAATTGCGAATTTAGAATGCAAGTCTGAAATGTGCTGCACGAGGCTCGCTGGAAATGCAGGACCCAAAAAATCGCCAAAAATTCGCCATCTGGGCACCATCGCACAACTTTGTCGGGCTATATCTTTGCATCTAAGGCACGTATCGACAATCGGAAAAAACCTTGTCAACAGCAATGCTCGCCACATGTCCTCACAGTATAGTGAACTTCGGCCCACTAGCGGCTGAGATCTGTTGGCGAGTTTGGGGCACCCCACCGCATTTCAACAGGTTTCACGTCTTGGCAGCGTTACTGCACGACACTCTAGTAGTCGGCGTCAGTCAAACTGCGGCGTTGAACAGAGGGCGCCACCTATATTCGGCATGGCGGCCATCACGTTGGGCATTCTGCACTGGCTAATAGCTTTATCCCTCGTACATGATCGATATAGGCTTTTGTTACAGCAGCTCTATCTGGATGTCTGTCGGTGTCCAACGGTCGCAGTCGTGCTGTGTCCAAACGGCTGACCAGAACGAGATGGTTTTTGGGGATGGAGGTTCCGTTTCGGTCCTCAAGACAATTAAAGATGATCGGCCCGAGGAGGGACTGATGACTGGCATCTTTTGCTGTCGTCATACAACGCTAACAAAACCTCCCGCATCGTGGCGACATCGTGCTTATGCCAACGTGCAAACTGGGGATTTTTGTCGCCCAAAATGGCGATGGTTCCCAACATAAGACCGACATTGTAAAGTAGCGTCAATACGATAAACATCCACTACAATCGCACTGCGATCATCGTTGGTTCTTCTTCGGGGTTGGAGTTGTAGTGAAAGACTGAGAATAAAGAGCAGTGGAAAAGCTTAATGGTCGAAGTATAGGCACATGTAGAACAGGCGACCGTAATGATACCGAGCGTTTCATGCTCTGCGCATCAGTAGTTCCTGTTTATAGCGCGTAATGACTAGACGACGCCACTGAAAACGTCACGGAGTTGATGCGTCAAAACCGAGCGAGCACACGAGCACTGTGCCGTTACTCGGCCGCGCACCTGTATACGCTGACAGCGATGCCGTCAGTTGACGTCAGTGATGACAGGGATTCTAGCCTGCTAATGACCGCTAATGAACCACACTGAAAAGTCGTACGGCGCCGCAGAGTACACGCAGCGACGTGCAATCACATACGCGTCTATCGCCGACACGTTCGAATGCCTAGCATCACACTTTAATTTCATGTCGTATCGTCGAGTGCGGAAATGATCATCAGAATCGTTACTTAAAACAGTCCATAAACATAGTAACTATACGATAAAATGTTACGCTGCTTGTTTCTCACTTTGCATACCCGTGGAACAAAACGCCAAACGAGAGTCTGAAAAGCAAAAAGAATTAAAAGCTGAAGCTTTTTTGAAAGTTATTAGCGATAAAACCTGCCAGACGGTCACGCGTGAGGACATCTTGTTAAGAGTTTTAAGACGGTAGCATATTAGTATATTTCTCATAAAATATGACTCTTGCAATAACCTTTTGTTCAAGCTTCCTTGGTTGTCCACATTTGATGCTTGGTATGGTCGCCCTATGGAATAGGGCAGAGACCATTATATTTTCATCCTGTCGTTTGTTCTTCTTCTTTCTTCTTTTTCTCCTCGCCTAATCTCAGCCGTCGCAGATTGGATGTTTTGGGCGATTTTTTTGCGTCCTGTATTTTCAGCGAGCCGCGTACAGCACGTTTCAGTCCTGCATTCTAAATTCGCACTAAGGCCACACCATGTGTGGAAGTATGGTAGACATCCAATCTACGACGGCTGAGATTATGCGAGGAAAAAAAGAACGAAGAATAAACGACAGGATGAAAATATATATGGCCTGCCCTATTACATAGGGCGGCCATAAACAAAGGGCTTGGAAACCTCTTACAAGTTGCTACAAAATGCAATATGTAAATATGTGTGATGCACGATAAAAACAACAAACTCGACGTTTACACAGTTCAAGAAATAAAACCACAAACAGCAGAGACGTCAAGTAAACTTGACAATGCAAAAGCTCAACAAAATTTAATCTTTAGTTAACGAAGAACGAAACTTCTGTAAACTAGAAATGTGGGCCAATGCCCAATGTGATGGCCGCCCTGCCAAATACAGGTGGCGCCCTCTGTTCAACGCCGCAGTTTGGCTGACGCCCACTAGTAGAGTGCCGTGCAGTAACGCTGCCAAGACGCGAAACTCGTTGAAATTTGCTGGAGTGCCCCAAACTAACAAAACGATTTCAGCCGCTAGTGGGCCGAAGTTCACCATATTGTGAGGACATGTGGGGGAGATATCGCTGCTTAATAATTTTTTTCCGATTGTCGATGCGTGCCTTCGTTGCGAAGATATAGCTCGACAAAGTTGTGCGATTGTGCGCAGATAAGAAACTTACAACATCAGCGCGTCGGTCATCTGTTTCCCCACACCCGTTCAATGGTAACCATATACCACTTACGAATATTGTTCTTTTGCATTCATAGACGTTTAGAAGCATTGATCTCCGTTATGGGCCAAAATAATACATTTTTATTAAAAAGCAGGAGCGCAAGTTTCTATACGTTAATTTTCGCCGGAACATACTCGTAATAGAATGAAGATATAGGTAGTAACTTACCGAATTCCGCAAGTTCTATCATGACGCAGCGCAAATAACAACTCGCTGCAAGCAGGCATCTGTCATGCACGACCGACTGATGTATTGAGCCAGTTTTAGAAGAGTTTTCAAAACAGTTGTTTTCTGTTTATTCTGAAGTAATCGTTCTAATGAATATAGGCCTACACGCAGTCATTAATGTATACGAAATGACAGTAAAATTCGGTGCTTGAGATGAAAGATAAAATATTTTAGTAATGATAAAGTTTAAAAATAAAAAGAAATTTAACCCAAGAATAATAC
>Ga0056108_1000681_pt1 | contig 10134 bp, 7 predicted proteins | sample WorMetG1BERMUDA1_FD_83875 | JGI IMG/M metagenome (GOLD analysis project Ga0056108, IMG submission 83875) | Marine gutless worms symbiont microbial communities from Max Planck institute for Marine Microbiology, Germany - Inanidrilus... ... | reverse complement strand
GGCCCAATTCGGGCTATATTTGAAGGAATGTGAGTGGCGATTTAACAACTGTGATCCAGCAATCCAATTCGCTCAATTGAGACAATGGGTTAAACGACACATAAGGTAGTTATCTGGGTCAGCATTCACGTCAGCGCTTCGTTCGGCGTCTCGGAACTGGCCCCGGAAGGCCCGCCGGAGGACTCCATCGAACTCGCCGACCAGGCCCTTTACGAAGCCAAACGCGCCGGCCGCAACCGGGTCCGCGTGTGGCATCCGGAAGCGGCTTAGCATTCAACCCGCCGGGCGCGGCGGAACAGGTGTTGCCAGGGCGATACCGCCGGTGATAAATACCCCCTCCCTCGGCCAAACCGACGGATTTCCTCGATTGCGGAGAGGTGCCGGAGTGGTCGAACGGGGCGGTCTCGAAAATCGTTGTACGCTTACGCGTACCGAGGGTTCGAATCCCTCCCTCTCCGCCATTTCATCTAAATCGTCGATGTCGGCCGCAATCGGCCGGCAGCCTCACGCCCGCCAGAAGGTGCGGCTGAACAGCACGATCACCGTGAACAGTTCGAGGCGACCCAAAAGCATGCCGCCGATCATCAGCCACTTGGCGGCGTCGGGCAGGCTCTGGAAGGTGCTCGACGGACCGGTGACCGGGCCCAGTGCCGGGCCGACGTTGGCGATGGAGGTGGCCGCCGTCGACAGGGCGGTCAGGAAATCGAGGCCGAGCATGCCAAGGCCCAGGGCCAGGATGGCGAAGGCAAAGAACCACATGAAAAAGAAGGATAGCACCGAGACGATAACCTCGTCGGTGACCGGGCGTTTGTTGTAGAGGGGCACGAATACGCCGTGCGGCTGCAACAAGTGGTGGACCTGGGCGCGGGCCGCTGCGTAGAGGACCTGAAAACGGAACACCTTGATGCCGCAGGTGGTCGAACCGGCGCAACCGCCGATGAACATAATCAAAAAGAACAGCGGATTGGCGAAACCGCCCCAGATGCCGTAGTCGTCGGTGGCGTAACCCGTGCCGGTGATGATTGAGACGATGTTGAAGGATGCCAGTCTGAGCGCCTCGAACGGGTGTTCGTGATTGATCAGCCACAGCCATCCGGCGGCAAAAAGAATGAGGAAAGCGACCGTCGTCAGGAACCACTTGACCTGGCTGTCGGTCCACAAGGCCCCCCAATCGCCTTGCAGGGTCTTGAGATAAAGGATGAACGGCAGGGACCCGACCAGCATGCCGCCAACGGCGAGAAAGTCGATCAGCGGGTTGTTGAAGTGCCCGACCGAACCATCTGAAGTCGAGAAGCCGCCGGTGGCGATGGTCGTCATGGAATGGGCCACCGCCTCGAAACCGTTCATGCCGGCCATCCAATAGGCACCGGACCAAATGAGCGTGAAAGCAACATAGATGACGGTAATCGCGGTCGTGATCTGAGCCGCGCGAGGCAGGGCCTTTTCCGATTGATCCGAACTTTCCATGCGGAACAGCTGCATGCCGCCAACCTTGAGCATGGGCAGGATCGAGATCGCCATGACGATGATGCCGATACCGCCGACCCATTGTAGGAGTGCGCGCCACATGAGGATGCCGGGCGGTGCCTTGTCGAGTCCGGTGATGATGGTCGAGCCGGTGGTGGTCAGGCCGGACATGGACTCGAAGACCGAATCCGTGAAACTGAGGTTGAGCTCCGAAAAGGCAAAGGGCAACGAGGCGAACAACACCAACGCGATCCAGCTCGTCGTCGTCATCACGAAGGCCTGACGGATGGAGAGCCGCGTGCTGTCGGCTCGACTGGTCAGTACCATGCCGACGCCGACGAACAGCGTCACCCCTGCGGCCACCGCGAAGACCTCCCAATCGGAATGACCGAGCAGGAAGTCGACTGCGGCCGGTACGCACATCACTAGTGCCAGGATCGACAACAGGGTGCCGGTAACCAGGATAATCGGGCGTGGCTCCATGCGTTCGGGGACCGTGGCGCTGTTTCGACGTCCGGCGATGATACCGGGTGGGCTAGAGAAACCCTAACCGCCAGCCGGGTCAACCGTCTACGGCATCTTCCGTGACAGAGGTTTTCGCCGCGTCGTAGCCCTGGGACCGCATAAAACGGACCGTTTCGATCATCTGGGCCGGCTCCGTGACAGGCAGCGAACAGAGCGTTCCGACGCAGACATAGGCAGCAGCCTTACCGTCGACCAGCCCTTTCCCGGACGCAGGATGACCTTTCGGCAGGTTCGTTCCCGGCTCGATGACGGTAACGGTCCGACCAGGGATGGGGGCAGCCATGACGGCGGCATGGAGGTTCCGTGTGTCGGCACTAGCCGGCGCGCCGACGATCACCACCTGGGCACCTGAGAGGAGCGTATCGGCGCTCGCCAGCACGCCGCCAAAGTAGGGTGCCGCCTGATAGGCGACGGCGAGGAAGGCCTGGGCGATGCGCTCGGCCCGTTTCCCGTGGGCCGTCTCGCCGGTCAGAAGGGAGAGCTTTGCCAGATTGTCGGCCATCATGGCGTTGCCGGCCGGGCCCGGTTGGTCCTCGCCGAGGATCAGGGCGGGCAAACCGTCGCGGACGGCTAACTCGCTTTGCCGATAAGCCCCGTCGGTCTCGCTCCACAGGGCTTCGGCTTCCGCGATCCAGGTCTTCGCGTCCGTCAGGTAGGCACGGTTCTGGGTGATGTCCGAAAGCGCCGAGGCGGCTTGGGCCATGGCCGCAAAATCGTCAAGGGTGACAGCGTCGCCAACGACGCCGTCCATCCAGGCGTGGCGCAGTTTGGCGCCAACGGTCATGTTGCCGCGAACGAAGACGTAGGCGGTTTCGGCGGCCGCGATCCATTCGCTGCGCCCGAAGGCGGCGCCAGCCTCGGCAAGAGCGGCAATGGCGGCGCCGTTCCAATCGGCGAGCACCTTGTCGTCTCGCTGCGGGCGCACCCGCCGGGCCCGTTCGAGGAATAGCCGCCCGCGGGAACGCGTAAGGCTGTCGTGCAGATGGGAAAGGTCCATGCCGTGTGATTTCGCCAGGTCCTGCCAGTTCTGACCCGCGCGATTGAGGACGGTGACGCCTTCCCAATTTCCCTCCTTGGTGACGTCGTAGGCATCCCGGAAAAGTGGCGCCGCCTCACCCAGGACCCTGTCGATTTCCGCTACCGTCCACACATAGAAGCGACCTTCCTCGCCTTCCGAATCCGCATCCAGCGACGAAGCAAAGGCACCGCCGTCAAGACGCATTTCGCGCATCAGGAAGGCGACGGTCTCAGCGATCCGTTGGGCCAGTAACGGGGAGCGGGTTTCCCGCCACACGTCGGTAAGCAGATTAAGGAAGAGCGCGTTGTCCAGCAGCATCTTTTCGAAATGCGGGATCTTCCATTCCGGATCGGTGGCATATCGGGCGAAGCCGCCGCCCAAGTGGTCATAGAGGCCGCCCTGGATCATGGCCTCCAACCCCTCGGTAACGGCGGCACCAAGGTCCGGGTCGCCGGTGCGAAGGTGGATGCGCCAGAGCGCACCGAGGCCCGGCAACATGGGGTGTTTCGGTGCCGTTCCGAAACCGCCGTTGAACTGATCGATGTCAGCGAGTGCCGTTCGCGCCGCGGCGGCCAAGGCAGGGCGGGACAGATCGGCCGGGCGGCCGAGGACGGCCTGGTTGACCTGACGGAGTCTGGCCTCGACGCGAGCACCGAAGGCGTCCAGTCCGGCCCTATCTTCGCGGTAGGCCCGGGCGGCGGCCTCCACGACCTGCCGAAAGGCCGGCATGCCAAGCCGGGGTTCCGGCGGGAAGTAGCCGCCGGCGAAGAACGGTTTGCCGTCGGGGGTCAGGAACATGTTGAGCGGCCAGCCGGTTTGCGCCCCCATCAGGTCGGCGGCGCGCATCATCACCGCATCGATGTCGGGACGTTCCTCTCGGTCGACGAGAACGTTGATATAGGCATCGTTCATCACGGCCGCCGTCGCCGGGTCGGTAAAACTTTCGTCCTGCAACACGTGGCACCAATGGCAGGCGAGATAGCCGATCGACAGGAACACAGGCTTGCCTTCCTTGCGTGCCCGCTCGAAGGCATCGTCGCTCCACGGTTGCCAATGGACCGGGTCCTTGGCATGGGAGCGCAGATAAGGGCTCGATTGATCGCCCATAAGGTTGGCCGCCCGGCCCGCACCGCCGAAGGTCAGGACGAGCAGAAATACCCAAACCCCGGCCAGCAGGGCGGCGGTCCGGCATGTACCGGTAAATCGATGCTTCACGCGTTCCCGTTCCCGATTGCGATTGGCACAGGGGTTGAGATTACTACCGATCGGCGTCGGTCTGTCCAATCAACAGAAAGTCATCGGTATACCGGTGGGTCCGGTTCAGCCGAATCCAGTTTCCGTCGAGCCCGGCGTACCGATCATGGCCAGGAACTCGCGCCGGGTCGAGGCGTTCTCCCGGAACGCGCCCAGCATACGGCTGGTGACCATAGTGACACCCGGTTTGTGGACGCCGCGCGTCGTCATGCACTGGTGCGCCGCCTCGATGACGACGGCGACCCCGTCCGGCTCAAGCACCTCATCGATGATGTTGGCGACCTGCGCCGTCATCTTCTCCTGGATCTGCAGGCGCTTGGCATAGACCTCGACGATCCGGGCCAGCTTGGAGATGCCGACGACCCGATGACTGGGCAGGTAGGCGACGTGGACCTTGCCGATGATCGGCACCATGTGGTGCTCGCAATGGGACTCGAAGCGGATGTCGCGGAGCAGGACCATTTCGTCGTAGCCGTCGACCTCCTCGAACGTACGCTCGAGAATCTCCTTGGGGTCGGCGTCGTAACCGTCGAAAAACTCCTCGTAGGAGCGCACGACGCGGTTCGGCGTGTCGGTCAGTCCCTCGCGGGTCGGATCGTCGCCGGCCCAGCGGATCAGCGTGCGCACCGCCTCTTCCGCTTCCTCGCGGGTCGGGCGTGGGGCTTTGTCTTCCGTGCTCAGGTCGACCTTTTCGACAAGATTGATGGGGTTGTCCGCTGTCACTGCCGTGCTCCGTTCCGTATTCCGTTGTTCCTAACCCCTGCCCCTAGCAGATGGGTTCGATCGCACTGCCCGTCAACACCAGGGAATCCCGGTCCTAATGAAGCGCTTTGTCCTGGAACGGACTGTCGAGCGAAAATGCGGGGACGATCGCATCGAACTGACGGCCACCGTCATCGATCATCTGGTACGAGCCCGACATAAAACCCGACGGCGTGGCCAGCGGTGTGCCGCTGGTATACTCGAAGGACTGACCGGGTTCCAGGACCGGTTGGTGCCCGACCACGCCGTCGCCGCGGATTTCCTGGGTCTTGCCGGTCGAGTCCGTGATCACCCAATGGCGCGTCAGCAACTGGACGACCGCCTCGCCGTTGTTCTCCACTTCGACACGATAGGCCCAGACATAGTGGTCATCGGACGGTTCGGACTGCTCTTCCAAGTAAAAACTCTCGACTCGGACGGTGATGCCTTCGGTGGTTTCTTCGAATTGAGACATTGTTTTCCGTTTCCCGTTGCACCGGTTAGATCAGGCCCATTCGGCCGAACAGTCAATAGGTAGGTCGGCAAGACCGTGTTTCAATCCTTGATGCTGCGATCAGCCAGGCGGCAACACGGCCCGGCCGATAGTGCCGGCGTCGGTGCCGAACCAGACGACCTTGGGTTTCGCATCATAGACCATGTGGCGGATGGACCCGCCGCCCGACGGCACCGGTGTCACCGAGACGGTCTGGTTGCCCTCGGGCGAGAATCCGATGAAAAAATTGGGCCGCTCGCCGGTCTCCACGTACCAGACGCGGTCGGCACCATCGACGGCCATGGCATAAGGCCCGGAACCGCCGCCTGACGGTGCAGCCCATTCGCCGGCCTTGCCGGTCTTGGGATCGAGACGCCCGAGGCTGCCCCGCGAATAGTCCGTGTAGTAGATGCGCCCGTCGCCGGTCGCCCCGATACGCCGGGGCGCGGCATCCAATTCCGGCAACTCATGCTCGGTTAGTGTCAGGGTCTGGGGATTGACCGACGCCAGCTTGTTGGTGCCCAAGAGCGCGATCCAGGGCGTACCGTCGGGGGCGACGATAATGCCGTAGGGTCGGCTGTCCTCGGTCGGCACGGGAACCAAATCGACCTTCTTATCGGCGAGACGCAGGCGGCCGACGAAGTTGCCCCACTGCACCGTGAACCAGATGTGCTTTTCGCCCTGATCGAAGATCAACGTGTGCGGATCGCGGGCCGCACCGTCCGGCATGCCGATCTTCTCGATCCGGTCCGTCTTCGGGTCATACCGGCCGATATAACCGCGTCGGTTGCCGGCGTACCAAACGATGCCGTCGGAACCGACGATCAGGTTGTGTGGGCCGGCGCCATCACCCAGTTGGCGTTGGGTGAACTTCTTTGTCTTCGGATCGAAGCGGGCCAGGTAGCTGTTCTGTTGGCCGACGAACCAGATCGAACCGTCCGGAGCCACGCAAGGATCGCGCGGTCGGCCCCTTTCGAAAGGCACCGGCCATTCCTCGATGGTGATGGGGCTGACCGGTTCAGCCGCCGATCCCGGTGATATGAAACTCAAGAAGATGAAGAGACTGAGCACCGTCCGCATGGTTCTTACTCCCAAACGTCTTCCATCGCCCCAATCGATGGGTTATTGCGCCGCTGTCATTCGCGGGTTCCCGGTACCACCGTCAGTGTAACGCGTTTGCCTGCGCGGATGACCACCATTTCAGTCTTTTCACCGACCTTGAGGCCGGACAACAGCCCCATGAAATCGTGGATGGTCTCGATCTCGACGCCCGATAGGCCGACCAGCAGGTCACCGTTCTGGATGCCGGCGGCCTCCGCTGGTGCTCCCTTCACCGCACCCTGCAGCTTGACGCCTTTCTGGTTTTCGTCCTGGCCGTAGGCCGGGATGGTGCCGAGATAGGCGCGCAGGTGCTTGCGCTGCATGCCTCCTTTCTTGCGCTCGACCTTGACGTAGTCCGGTGCGGTCTCAGTTCGGGCCAGGGATCGGGCGATACCGGCCATTAGTTTGGTGATCCTGGCGATGCCCTCGTAGTTGAGGTCCTCGGGACGGTCCCTCGGTGTCGAATAGTCCTCATGCGCCCCGGTGAAGGCGTTCAGGACCGGCACGCCTTTCATATAGAAAGGCGTCGAGTCTGTCGGCAGGTAAGGGTCGGCCTTGGTGCCGATGGAGAGACCGACCGGCACGCGCCGTTCGATCTCACGCGACCGGATCGAGCTCGATCCGGTTCCTTGCAGGTAGGCCTTGTCGCGAAGATGCCCGATCATGTCGAGATTGAGGTAGGCGGCGACATGATCGCCGAGCCTACCGGTGCCGGTGAGTTGTTCCGTGTAGTGGCCGGACCCCAAAACGCCGATCTCCTCACCGGACCAAGCAGCAAACAGAATATCGCGCTTGGCACCGAGTTTGCCGCGGGTTTGCAGGTCCTTCAGGTACTGCGCCATCTCGAGCAAGGCGGCGACGCCAGAGGCGTTGTCGTCGGCGCCATAATGCACTTGGCCGCGCTCGTCTTCGCGGGCCAGCGACCCGGACACCTGGCCGTGGCCCAGGTGATCCACATGGGCTCCGACGACGATCACGGGGGCTTCGGTCGGGGCGCCGGTGTCGAGGCGCGCAATGACATTGCGCCCGGAGCGCTTCTCCTTTTCGACGTCAATGGTGGCGGCGATCGTGACGCCGGAGATGGCGTAGCCCGATACCTCTTTGCCGCCGTCGAGCCCTTTCTGCACCGCCGCGATGTCCTTGCCGGCCGCTTTCAGGATCGCCGCACCCAAGGTATCGCTGATGCTAAAACCGGCCAGCGAACCGCCGCCGGCCGCCGCGTCGTAACTGAGCCTGACCAACCGCTCCTTGGCCTGCGCCGTCGGTCCGGTCATGACGATAAGGCCGATAGCGCCATTGCGTTTGGCGACGCTGGCCTTGTAGGCGAGGTCGGAATAGCGGACCAGATGACGGCGCCAGGCCGTCGGCACGTCTTCGGGCTGAAATCGGAAGACCAGGACCCATTTGCCCTTAACGTCGAGGCCGGCGTAGCTGTCGTAATCCGGGATGTTATCGATGCCGGGCGCGGTGATTCCATAGCCGGCAAAGACAACATCGGCCTCGACGATGTCGCCGGTGCGCGAGAAGGCCAAGGGTCGCCAGTCCTCGCCGAGAACCGGAGCCTTGTTCTTTGCATCCATATTGACGGTGAGGGAGTTGACGCCACCCAGCTTGACACCAGCAGTGAACGGAAACTCCTGGAAATAGCTGCCGCCGTCACCAGCGGGTGCCAGACCTAACTGTTGGAAAACCGAAGCCACGTAAGCCGTCGCTTTGCGTTCACCCGCTGTGCCGGTCAAACGGCCTTCCATCTCATCAGACGCCAGTCGCACGACGTAGCGCTCGGCATCCTCGGCGCGGATGGCCGCCGCCGTGGCGCCGATATCGGCTGTGACCACCGGTTCCGCCGAAGTCTGTTGATCGAGGCCGAGCGACCGCCGCGCCCCGGCATCGTCCCAGCCGGCCATGAAAATCTGGCTGGTCTTGTCGGCGCTCCGCTTCGACGTCCAGGAGAGCTTTTGGCCATCAGGGGCGAACACCGGCAAACCGTCAAAACCGTCCGTGTAGGTGACGCGCACCGGCTCCTTGGCACCCGCCGCATCGACGATGTAGAGCTCGAAATTGGCGAAGCCTTCCTTGTTGGAGGCGAAGATCAGGTAGTCACCGGAGGGGTGGAAATAGGGTGCCCAGGACATGTGCCGCCATCGTAGCCGGGCGCCGCGGTCAGGCGCTGAACGTCGGAACCGTCCGCCCGCATGCGGTAGATGTCCATCATGTAGGACTTGTCGTGTTCGAAAGTCTTGGCGTCTTCGGCCGTCATTTCCCCGGAATAGGCGAGGCGGTTGGAAGCAAAAACGACCCATTCCCCGTCCGGTGAATAGGCGCCCTCAGCATCGTATCCTTTCGCCTTCGTCAGGTTGGTGCGCGCGCCGGTGGTGAGGTCGTGGGCGTAGATCTCGAACTCCTCGTCGTAATCCCAGGCATAACGCCGTTTCATCCCCGAGGCGCGGAAGTCGAGTTCGGCCTGCATTTCCGATTCCGCCGCCGGATCGTCGTGGGTCGAGGCGTAAAGGGCCAGCTTGTCCGACGGGTGCACCCAGGCGCAGGTGGTCTTACCGATGCCCGGCGACAGCCGCTCCACGTCGCCCGTTTCCAAGTCCATGAGGAATATCTGGTAGAAGGGATTATCGGCGTCCCGCTCCAACTGGAAGATCAGCTTTGTGGCGTCGGCATTGAAATAGCCCTCGCCCGCCCGCTTGCCCTCGAAGGTGAGCTGGCGGACACCGGAGAGCAAGGGCTCGTCCGCTGCTCGCCCGTTCCCCGCCGCCGCTAAAACCAGCAAAAAGACGCAAACGAGGAAAGAAAGACGCATGGTTGGATCTCCCGGCTGCCGGCGGTGATTCGCTATCAGGGGAAATGTGATTGCTGCACGCCTGGGAGACAAGGGGTTTGAACAGCGGAGGGAGAGATCATGGCGGAACGGTCATTCATGATGAACCGTCCCACCAGTCCGGCTGTCAACTTCATCAACACCGTCAAATATCCGGGTCCAACCGGTTTATCGACCATAACTTGTCGGCCACACGGATCGAAGGACGGTGAAAACGGCCAGTCGCGCCCGTCGGACCGGTCGCGCGCATTCGAATTCCGGCTGTCCCAGCATGTAACGCGCATTGACGATCGTTGGCTATCGCAGCAACGAAATGACCTTCTCGATCTCTTCCTCCTTGCCGCCGGCAAAGGAAGCGAGATCGAACTCGCCGAGAACATGGTCGAGATGGGTTTCCCGGAACAGGGCGCGCAACCGATCAAGGTGTTCAGCGTTTTTGTTCCGCCGCCATTCGTCGACCAGATCGTCAATACGGGCAGAAACCGCACGGTGCTCTCGACGGTGTTTTTCCGCATCCGGATAGTCGCAAATCTCCATGATCATTTCCTCGCGCCGAAAATGATATCGGGTAAACGTCACGAGTTCCTCGATATCGTTGATAAACTCGTCCGAAAGAGTGTTTTGGGCGTCCGCTTCTATTAAGAGCGGACGTTTATTCGCCGCCACTGGCAGATGCTGCGGCGGTTTTTGGCTTTGGTTGGCGGT
>Ga0056108_1000680_pt1 | contig 10156 bp, 10 predicted proteins | sample WorMetG1BERMUDA1_FD_83875 | JGI IMG/M metagenome (GOLD analysis project Ga0056108, IMG submission 83875) | Marine gutless worms symbiont microbial communities from Max Planck institute for Marine Microbiology, Germany - Inanidrilus... ... | reverse complement strand
TCCTCCGCATGTCCCCACAATATGGTGAACTTCGGCCTACTAACGGCTGAGATCCATCCGGTAGTTTGAGGCACCCCTGCAAATTTCAACGGCTTTCTCGTCTTGGCAGCGTTACTGCACGGCATCTAGTAGTGGGCATCAGCCAAACTTTGCGGCGTTGAACAGAGGGCGCCACCTGTGTTCGGCAGGACGACCATCACGTTGGGCATTGGCCCACGTTCTAGTTTTTGTCTGTACAGACGTGAGTCGGGCATGCTAACATGCGGTATTGACATGCAGGTTTTGTGTACTGGATTGAGAAACTTTAATCAAAACTACGTCTATTACACCTTATATACGAGGTACATGCATCGGTTAATTATGAGTGTTGTTATTTAAATTTATATCTTGAAAACAGATAACACATTTTGCCCGTTGCAGTGCAAATACCGAAATGTTTTATTGCGGTAAAATGCACGATTTATATTGAGTTAGTTGTTGTTAGCGCATTGTTATTATTAGGCATAATATAATACTGGCGGTAAACACTGACTGAAACGTGGTCATTTAGGTTTAATGATGTTGTGCTTTGGGACTCAGCCTGTTATGTAGACACCGTCACGTTTCACATGTACAAGCTGGCGAGCTTATTAAGCTCGCTAGTGATGCAACAGTTTTCATGTCGTGTAGTGCCTTGGAACGATGCAAAACAGAGACATATTTGCTACAGGTTGCTAATAGAAAGTGATATATATGCCATGGTTCCTCTGCAACAGCTAAACCGCTTGTTCACATTCACTCCACTGTTAACGCCGTGTGTCCCAGCAGTGGATTCACCCTCTTCCACCGTCTTCCGGCGACTGTCAAAATTTTCACTGATTTTATTCTCATATATTTTAAAAATTAAGTACCGGTAACATGAAACTTCTTCATTTTGAAGATGGTCGAACAAGATGGATGGATCAGCCTACGTATACGTCTATATTGTTTGTATGTGAGGCACAACTGGTGACTGCTCGGCTCAGAAGCGTGGCTCGGTGTGAACAAATGAGTTTTTTGTGATGCTGTCGTTTGAAGGAAAGTTTCAGTAATAAGACCGACTCGACTTACTCTTCGTGCTCTTGTTTTACACAAGGCTGTAACTACTACTACTACTACTACTGCTGCTGCCTGCTGCTACCGTTTTATGGCCATTATACAAGACAACCTGTGTTAGCCAGCACCTCCAGTTAAGAAGTGGTGGATTTTGTTGGAGCAAAATAGCGCATTTGGATTAGGGAGAGATGCTTGAGTTCTCACGAGTGTTACCTGCACCATGTAACCATGACCTGCACTGTCTCCCTACCTCCTACATAAAGCCCTTTCTACCGGGGTGGAGGCAGCGAGGCCTGAAGCACCGAGGAGGGGATGGGGTTCTTGGGGATGGTCATCGAGACCCCTCTTCATCAGTTAGGGGTCTGAGGAGCACTGTAAGCTTCCCTAGTTGGGTCCGAGGCGAAGTCCCGGCCGAAATTGATTAGGTACTTTTTCACCCCTGTAGAGACCATCTCCTGAAAGCATTTTACGGGACATTTACTTGTCACTAATAATGAGTAGTGGCGTAATATGAGTCTCATCATTATGGTGTTCCTGAACCTGCAGGTCTGAAGGCGTCTTAGTGAGCTCATCATCAGTCCAGCAGCAGCAGGCTGCGAGAGCAAACTGTTTCATATAATGGACAGATGACAGAGTTCTGACGTCCAAGCACATATCTTTTCCATTCTAGTGATACACGGTCGACTTACAGGGGGAGGCAAGGAAGCCGTGTCCCTCAACAAGCATTTACCAGTTTCCAGCGCATTATTATGCTGCAAGTTACAGGTGCATTCTGAAATGTTGAGGCCAAACTAGCTTCGAGGCCAAAATTTTTGGTCTTGGCACCATTCTTAGAACTTAACAGCTCCGCTTCAAATAGCTGTTGCCATATTTCTTCAGCTAGCACAGTGACTTAGTACTAAGTTACTAACACACTAAATTCTTTGTTTTCTGATAATAAATTGGCAAAATAACGCTACTTTATAAACAATAAGAAGATAAGTAACTAACAACGTTAAGTTACGTTCGTATTGTCAGAAAATAATACGACGAGGATGGGATTCGAACCCACGCGGGGAGACCCCAATGGATTAGCAGTCCATCGCCTTAACCACTCGGCCACCTCGTCATTTTGAAACTCCTGTGATTTTATTGATTTGAATTAGTATGTTATCTATGCATAGGCAAAAACTTTTTATTTATTTTAAAGTGATACTTTGTATTAGTTCAATCGAATATAATTGATTCAAATTGTTGTAAATAATTAATATGCAGATATGTCATCTGTCCTTTTGCTATGTTGAATCCGTTAAATATTCTACGTTATATTTGTAAACAAATCGTGCAGATGCGTTGAAAATGACTTCAAATCTGGATGTTTTCGTTGGTAATGATACGCTGATCGATCCTGACATATATCAGCTGTGGCTCAATGGTCATTCAGGTCGGTTAATTTAGACGTTCAAGCAATTTGTGGCACAGTAACGGCGGTTGAACGCTCTGCCGCTTTAGGCGGGTCTGCCTAAACACTGCAAGTCACAGCATATCGCCACACACCAGCTTCAGGTCACCGCCCACCATTCTCGTATCACTCAAAGTCAGCCTCAGATTACTGTAGTTTACCGTAGTCAGCTTCTACTTACCACACGTTAGTCTCTAGTATCATACCTGGTCCGGCCAGTCATGCTATATGATCGTGAATGTTGAACGTGCGCTAAGAAGCTAGCGGATAGCCAGCTTAATCAGTCATCCTCTATAGTGCTCATGTAGTTACCGTATTCATTGACATCGATGCCAAGTCTTATTTTTTGATGCTGTAAAAATTATTCACATTTGTATGTTGCTGTGCTATGATTTGTCACATTCCGGTAACTGACAGTAGGTAGTAGAACACTGAGAACACTGGGCAAAATTTGAGCATCGATGATTGAAAACAGCGCGAGACATTCATCGTGATGTAGAGGGTGTTTAAAACGAATTCACAAATAGCATCACAAAAAGCTGTCCTGTTATTGCAAGTTTTATTTCGCAATTTTGAAACAAAACTTTCTAGTGTGTCATTACCTTTAGCTGGGCTTGCTGGGTCCCCCACAACTTCCACAAGATAATGTGTCAGGGTAGTTGGAGGAGATTTCTTATGGACCGGATACCATTCCTGTCACCCAGCCACATCAGTGCACTGAAGGGTACTTACAACAAAGACAGAAGAAGTGGTATTTTTGTTATTTTTTAAAAGTAGTGTATAGACTTTGATCAGTGTCAAATATAAAAGATGTACTTGATGCCTAAACTTTATCCAGTTGTGAAACACAACACAGTACAAATTAGAGTTTAGTGTGACTGGGTTGACAACTGAGCCAGTTTCAAGTGCACAGTAAATTGTATAATAACTGGTTCTGCTTATTGTGTGTATCACATTCTGTAACCATGATGATTACGAGTAATCTGTTAGTCGAATAGTCAGTTCATGTATGGTGTGTGATACAGCACAGGAAGCAGCATCTTTACAACAGAAACGCGGCAATCTGCAGCATTATGGCGCGACCTTTGACATGCTGCTCAGTGATATACTTGATCACTATCGAACATTCGGCATGTTGGAACGCTACCTGAAGAACCCAAGCAAGATGGCTGGCCAGCTCGAACTGCAGATTTCTTCACACACACAGGCCCTACTCATTGAAAAGTCTGTGGCGGCTGCATTGCTTATTAACTTGCTATTTGTGATTGGAATTAACTGCTGGTTGCAGTGTTGATGTATATGTTACAAATTGCAAATTTGCAGTATTCTGTTAATATGACTCAGTATGTTGCCACAAGCCTGTTGCTGGTAAATACAGCTTGTATAGGTTTTGGTTGATGATGTGATTAATGTCCGTGTGAGTTAGTGTATTGACTGATTACTATCACTATCACTATCACGGTTACTATCTGAGAACTGCTCATGCATGACTGTTCACTGTAGACAGTGGATTGTGTGCATGTAGGTATTATGAGTTTGATTCCGTGATAGTGCGGGAAATACTCGGCAAGAAGCTGACGTCACGGTTTCGCAATTCGCTGGATGACATCAGTGAAAAAACACACGTTCCTCTTCGCAGTTGTCGGCGGCAGGTGAGTTAATATTGCCAACACTGTGATCTGCTCCATTATATATAAATGAATAGTCAGTGAAGTAACCTCTACTCCCCACATTTCTGGTCATTGACACTGATTGGCTTTTTATACTTGGTACAGTGCCACAAGGGGTAACGATGCCATTTGCAACAGGACATTTGGACATAGGTTAAAATGGCAATAATAATAATAGCAGCTTGGTTATGTTATACATAGCTGTGGGCATTAAAACTACATTTTTTAACTTCTTGATCCTAGTCTTGCATTTTTATTTAGAACAGCATAAAAAGTTAGGGTAAACTGTAAATGCATAGACTATTGGCACCAAAAGCAATTAACAGATGACTTCTGACCTATGCTTCATGTCAACTGAAGTGAGACAACTGTCGTTTGCTCTGTGTACATCTTGTAGCTTACATCGTCACTCATAGCGGCAGATTCCTTGTACAGTTCTTACGAAATGTTCAGCATTTGTGCATCCAAAGGCCTCTTGCATCTGCATAATTTGGTAATGGTATTGTCTGTACATGGTTTGAAATAATAGTATGATAGTTTGCAGTTGTACAGGATCTCTATTGGCATATAATGAGTTATCTCTTGCACCGTGCACTGTGCACATACCAGTCTGGCCTTCTAGCACATGTGAAATATTCCCTATGAAATGATGGCATTGTGTCATCATAGACTGACAGACTTGTACATGTGCTGGTAATTTGTTGTTGGTTGTTAGTTTGACAACATAAAGCGCGTATACAAGGCCGTGGAAGACATGACTGGTTTGCTGGTCGACAACATTCAGACTCACTTCCTGCTCTCACAGTCTCTCGCACAGTTAGTCAGTTGTCTGTCGTTGACCTCATTGGCTCTGTGCTGACTTACACCAGTCATTACGTGTCTACAACAGCCGGTCAAGAACATCGCCTTGAATCAGAATGGAACCGGGTCAGGATTTTTGACCGGTGATCCGACCCGACCTGGTGGCTTTTGACCCGGTGACCTGACCCGACCCGACTCGGTCATTGAGTGTTGTGAAACAAATCCTCAACAACAGCTTGATAGCAGTATCAGTTACGGTACCTGTCAGAAAATCCAAACCGTTTAGTGGCTTAATTTACAGATCTGCAGATTATCAGAATCCGTGCTTTTTGGAGAAGACGGCATGAAATTTTGCAGATATTAGTCTGCCGAGATGGTGATATTCTGTAGAAACAGTGCCACGATAAACGTCCATGTTAAAACTCAAAACCGGGTCTGACACACTAGCCCATGACCCGACCCAACCCGACCCAGCCAAAATCGCTGCCACGGTGACCTGTGACCTGGAGACCCGGTTCCATCTGTGCCTTGAATGCATTGCAGTACCGGTAGGATATGATAGGCAGCTGCCAACTATCACAAAAAATACACTTTCCCACCTATGCACGTTTTCTGGAGAATGACATACATGTATGTGCCGAAAGTATGCAGCATGACATTTAGCATTCCACATATAGAAAAAGCTTTAGTAAGAGTGTGCAACCATAACTTTAACTATACAGGCACACTAAAACTTTTAAAAACTGCATGACTTAATAGCATTTCTGTTAGCATGAGCTGGCCACTCACTTTTGTCCACTTTATGGAGCTACGTGTACAAAGTTGACAACGTTTTTGTGATGCTGCATAACAACCAGGAGCGAAAAAAGTAGGTGCTCATTCTCAGTGCCCATAGTAAAATATTGTTGCAAAAGTTTACCTTCATCTCAGTTATGAATGTTGAAGTACAGTTTTCACAGATTAGATGGTCCTCAGCTCACACTGCTGCACTAATCAAGCAAAACTTGGCTGGAAGAACTGACTTGTCACAATGTTTGACGTATCGTCACATTTTAAAAACACTTCATGACATGGTGATGAAATTCACAGGGATCACCCCCCAAAGAGGCAATAATACAGGTTTGTTAGGAAGAATTATCTGTTTTTGACCAGCATCTTGCTGTAGCTTGGAAATAATGCATTATACAAACACAGTTACTGTGAAACACTAATAAGAAGTCATATACAGTCTATTGAACCTGGTCTGTGAGTAGTCTTTGTGGGTTATTTTTGCTGCTGGAAACCTGCAGCGTGTGAGTGCACATGTGACCACACTACAACTAGGACCACCGGTGCCAGAAGAAAGCTTCTTCTGGACTTTATGGTGCTAGGGAGGATAACAAGAGGCAGACACACTGACAGTCCTGGTGGACGCCACTCCATCTGGACCAATCAGCAATCCACCTCCATCATCCCCCCATTTTACACCAGATGCCATTCCTGCCGCGCCCCTGCCAATTTATCCTGCCTTTGGACAGGCATAGGAATAGGAATATGCTGGATTGCATATCCCATGGCTTGGTTTATCCCCGTGGCTTGGTTGATTGCATATGTAAGATGTGTTAATAGTACTGAACCAAAGAGAAGTCTGGTGTTGTAGACAGTACGCTGCCATCGTCTTCATCGAAAACATTCGCTTCGACCTCAGCCGCAAGAAACTTGCGTACTTGACGTTCGTCGACTTTGTCTACTGCTCCAATCTGATGCTGTCTCATTGGTCGCATGGCTCTCAGGGTCAGAGTCCCATTGCTGTCATTGTACATGCTTGTTATTTGTGTCACAATCTGTACAGAATACTTACAGAATGCCATAACTGCTTTGAACTTGGAGAAACTGTAGTCGCAGAGAGCTAATTTCATATTATATAAATACATTAGACAGACAGACAGACACCCGTTAACGGCCGCTTTTCCAGGACAACCTGGATAGGCTGGTACCAGAAAGGTTAAACCAATCTGGATTTTAATGAAGCAAGAGATGATGGGGTGGCACTGGCATCAGCTGGACCATATGCAAACTATTTACACCTCTCTGCAGACAGATAACCATGCCAGTAGCACCTCGTCACTCAATTTTTACAGTCCGGATGCTCTTCCTGATGCCCAACCGTGGCAAAGTATTGAAGGCAATATATAAATACGTTAGATACATCAGGCACATCTGTTGACTGTTTGAGGCGTTCATTGCGTTCAGTGCTGATGGTTGAGATCTCTGCTGGAAGTCACTGAAATTGTTGTACATAGCAGTATTAGAATTATTATTGTTACATTTCGCGTGACTCGTAGACCACGAGAAATGTATTGTGGTTACGCGCGTCTGTGTGTCTGTCTGTCCGCGGCCACATGCCCACACTATTGCACGGACCCGGATGTAACTTGGGGCAGTTGTATGGGATGCCCTCTAGTTGTGCACTATTGGGCGGATTTGCAATCGGTGCACGGGTGGCATTGTTATGGCAACACTATGGAAATGCGTGGCAGAGCCCAGTGGTAATCCACCAGGCACACCGCACGTATGCCGCACACGCACACTATGCATGCCGGCGAAGGCTCCCCTAGCCGGCGATAAAATCGACGCGCTTGCTGCGTGCACCGTTCCATTTCGTCTATACTGCGCAGGTGTTGTAACGCGAACGGGAAATGTTAGCGAGTACATGCTTGTACTTGCTGTATGCCTAGTTTATTATTGTAATTACTAATTGGTGATTGGTCAGTTTTTCTGATTCATTGCATTCAGTGGCTTCATCAGTCATTATGCTTCGCATTATATCGTATTATTATATTGTTACAAGTATGCACAGCATCGTTCCGATGTCTAGAAGGCTATCAGGTGGGTTGGATGGGTGTTTGCTGGCTTGTTGACCACTTCTAGACTTATCAAAGGCACCATGCGTGCATTCTGCTGCAAAGTGGCGTCTTGCAGTGACTGACAGGTGTCACACGTGGCATATGATAAACAATGCTGCACGTTGTCAGCAGCTGTGCACAGACCAAGCTGGAGGGTGAACTGTGGCAGCTTCACTCAGCTGATGATGTTGCTGCTCAGTGGCTGATGGCCATGACTTGTGAGCTCACAACGTAACATTGTTAGAAGCGTCAGCATCAATAGCATTGGTACGGCAGGGCTGGCAAAGTGCGGCATAACATGTTGTGCCATGGTGGACGGGGTGTGGTAGGACACGATGGTGACACTGCCAGATGAAACGCGACATACAGCTGGAGTAGTTCGCTGGCCGTGCTGTGATGTGCAGACCAGGAACGCACTGACGTGGATCTGGACCGTGAGTTCCTGCAAGGACTTCGTGAACTCAAGTTCTTGTCAGAGAAAGAAATCGTTGACGAACATAAAGCGTATGTTCCAACAAACGTTATCAGCAGCTACTTAATGTGTGTGTGTGTGTGCATGGTCGGCCTTCAGTGTTGGTTTGGCGTCAGGAAGAGCGTCCAGCTTGTAAAAAATTGAGTGATGAGATGCTGGCGTGGTTATCTGGTTATCCTGGAAAGGAGGCCGTTAAACAGGTATCTGTGTGTTAGGTATAAAACTTAACACGAGTGTGAGCGTGTGGACAAGTGTCGATTTAGCTTAGAATGCACACATCTGTGAATAGTGGATGCACGTTGTTTGTTTGAATGAACACGTGCTGTTGCAAGGCGGTGTTCAGTATGAAAGTTGTACGTACTGTCACATTTCACTGCTGCAATGCAGATGTAAATAGTTGATCTATATTACCGATTTGGGTCCTGGTCCACTGTTCTGAGGATCCGCTAACTCTGTAACCCCAAACCTTATCCTAACCCTAACCCTACTAATCCTAAAACTAACTCTACTAAACCTAGACCTACTAACCTTAACCCTAAACCTACCCTACTAACCTTAACCGTAACTCTAACCATAACCTCGGAATAGTGGACCAGTACCGTATTACCTGTATACAGATGTAGCTGTCCAGTGTCCGTGTGTGATCTGCTGGAGCAGTCATGGGTGAAACGTGTATGATTGACATGTTGTCAATGGATAGATCGGTGATGTCGCTGCTTGAAGGACGTCTATCATCGGCTGCCGTTGCTGCTGACGTTGACACTAACTTCAAGGTATTTAACGTCAGCCATTCGTCTGCAGCATGGTGCCAAAAACAGGGCAGAGGGACAGTGTTAGTCAAAAAGGCGCCTAGTATGTAACAGGGTAATGTAACAATGAGTTTAAGATGCCGAATTTACTGCTTGGTCTGATGACGAAAGGATGTTGAAGAATGGTGGGCATTTGGCACACTTACAGGCAACAGTAAAGAGGCACCTTGTGGACTCCTAGCAGCCACTGGTTTGGCTTTTGTTCGACCCTGTGCAGTTTGTCCAGATTTGCCTTCTCTGCTTTGTCACAGTCTGTGTTTATGGTGCATATTCTCTTACACAGAGAACACAATGATGTTGGTCATTGGCCTTGGTGTGTCCTTAAGGACAAATTTGAAGTCTTGACCTTTGTCAGCAAGTGCTTGGTTTTGGCTTTGTGCATTAACCCTTCATAATATCTCTGAGGGAGTGAATCATATGTACTGTCACTGTTTACAGCGACCAAGTGTGCACGATCAAAGTTGTGAATGAATTTTCATTAAACTTTGGGACTGGATGCACTTTGGTACAAGGAAAGGTCAAATTTTCAACGATATGAACCTGAATGCAGAATGGTTCCAGATTGTCACACTTGCCTATTACAGTCCCGACTGTGCTGTATTGTTTTCCAGACAAAATTCACAGCACAGATGAATAGAAACAACAACTGATTGAAGTATCATTCGCTAGGCGGCGCCACCACTGTGTGCCTTCTTTGCGACTTGAACGCCCTCAATGTTTTCTAGTTGGAAAATTGACATCACCAGTTTTATGAAAATGACAATAATAGTTTATTGCATTTTAATATATGTATATTGTCTATTGTCGTAAATGCTGTGTCCGTTGTGTTTGACACTGTCATTTTGGCATTATGACGGACATCTAAGACGCGTTTCGCACTTTCATTTCTACGAGAATCTCGTAGCTGCTAACCTAGGAATGCGTCTCGCACTTTGGCAGCTACGAGAAATAGCTTGCAAAGAATTGTTTAGCTACGACTGACTAAACTCCGCCCACAGAGATGG
>Ga0056108_1000679_pt1 | contig 10164 bp, 9 predicted proteins | sample WorMetG1BERMUDA1_FD_83875 | JGI IMG/M metagenome (GOLD analysis project Ga0056108, IMG submission 83875) | Marine gutless worms symbiont microbial communities from Max Planck institute for Marine Microbiology, Germany - Inanidrilus... ... | reverse complement strand
TGCACATGATGACCAGGGAGATAATCCCGGGCAGGAAAACAGAGGGCTCGACGGTGTCCTCTATAAACTGTGACCGTTCGTCTCTGATATAGCCATATTTGTGCTGAAAAGGGACGTTGAACTGCAACTAACTAACGATTATGAACATTACACATAGGCCTTTATTGACAATAGGCTAACTTCTGCGCAGTCTGTCAGATAAAGAGACAACTTGATGTTAATTGTATTATTTTCACATTTTCTTAAAAGGTAATTTATGGTACAGATGACTTACGGTAATAAGTATAATTATTAAATGGTCATGAGTGGTTGTTATCATGGTGATGCATCAGTATACCTATGGGTGCATTGCTAATGCTGCAGGTGACCACATACTTGACGTCACGGTGCGTGACAGATGCGTGGATGGCAGTCCATTCGTCACTAAAGTATATGACACTGATCAGATCGTCATCGGCAGCATTCCAACGCAGACGATTCTTGGCAAACCCGTCTGTTTTGGAAGTTAGTTTCTTCTGCTGTCTTTGTTATATCACAAACATGCGCCGTTTTCAGTTTTGGTAAGAAGTTAGTTTTAAAATATCAGAAAGATGAGCCACACACGCACTTCGCGCGATTGTAACTCGCGTGGAGTCACAGCGGCGGCATCATGGCAGCGACGGTGACTTATTTGGAGCACAGCCAACACCGCTCTGGCCGTGTGAACAACCGTCCAGCGGTCCAGGGTACCATATTACATGACTCCACGCGTTCGATCTGTTTACAGACGGACTTCTTGTGCGAATTAGTATAAGATTGGCAAACACAAAAATTAATTTTATTTGCCTTTAACCATAAAACACTGTACATGCCGAAATAAAAACATGCATACTGACTCATGAATGCATGGTTGTAACTCCCTGTCCTCTGCAGTAAACGTCATCTGAGCTATGATGACTGTCTAGAGGATAAGAGGGAAAATCACTGGAACTGTTCTGTACGACAGCTGTGCACAATGATATGCACACACATGTGAGCAGTTCTTAAAGATGAATGTTAGATCTAGGTTTAGGTTTGGCATTTTGTGTGTTTTTTTCTGGTTTAGCTTAGACTATTTTGTTCTTGTGTTGTTCGGTGTTGTTGTGTTAGGTTAGTTCTTCAGTACTAAGGCAAGCAATTGGCTGGAAGAATGTCTCCAAAATGATTTATTTTGTGTCAATTGGGACATAAAACATAAAACATGATTTTACTTTTTAACCTTTTTTATAAAAAGGCTTAATGGATTTAGAATTTATAAATTATATTAACAGATCTCAAAATTCTTAAATGCAATTCCTAGTTAAAATGCGGTGTTTACTCGCCTCTTCTTGTCATCAAAATGTCTTAAAATAAATACTAATGTCCAAATATATCTTTAATATTTATATATATCTTACAGAAAAAGAATGCACAGTATTTTTGTTGAATGCTTTTATGAAGATTTGCTTCACGTGTTGCACTACATTTGTGCACTTTGTTTGCTTTGGCTGTGTCAGTTGATGCAACCGAGTCTGGAAGTGGCAAACTGGAGATCATAATAAACGACGGTGCGGTGCCATGCCAAATTGAAAACAGCGGTGCAAAGAAGTTTTTGGCTACGTTTGTGCCAGAAGAACCTGTGGTTCACGTTGTGAGAGTTCTGTTCAATAACACTGAAGTGGCAGGTGAACAGCATTGCTAATACAAGCACAATTCATTTTGCATGGTTACTGAACAAAATGTTGTCACGTATAAGGATCATTCGAAAATTGTCATGCTCTTGAGGGAAGAGGTAAGTCTCAGTGTGACCCGGTGTGATGCAGGGGGAGAGAAATCCATAATTTAGTGCAGAAGTTGCGTGAGGTGGTGGCAGAGTATTTAATTAGGTCATCGCCAGGCGATGACGTAGTAGGTTGGAACTCAGGTGTGTCCGTCTGTCCGTACGTCCACAAAAAGTTTTTCCAATTTCCATCTAATTTGGTGTGTGGGTAGCTCTCCATCACGTATGCGCACCGGTGTGACCTCGACCCAGTCTAAGGTCAAGGTCAAGGTCACGGAGCTTCCGAAGTTGCGAAAATTGCACTTTTCTAGGTCTATCTCCTCCGCCGTTTTGGCGTGGAGCTCAAAACTCATGGTTATTGGTGATAGTATGGGACCTGGACTACAGCTTGTCCGAGCCCGATTTTTGAATTTCCTTCTAGGAAAGATATCACGAGAGTTCAAACTTCGCAGAATGTAACGGTAGATATTTCATGAAATTCAAATGGCCATATTTCGGTATTGTGTGATGCTACAGTCACATGCTTGGGCAGCTGGTAGTCCTACACGTACTGTGTATGTTGATGTGACCTTGACCCGATCCAAGGTCAAGGTCAAGGTCACGCAGCTTTTGTTGCCGAAAACTGTTCATTTCTAGGTCTATCTCTTCTGCGATTTTCGCGTGGAGCTCAAAACTGATGGTTAATAGTGATAGTATGGCACCTGGTCTACAGCCCGATTTTCGAATTTTCTTCTAGGAAAGCTATCACGAGAGTTCAAACTTTGCGGAATGTCGATATTTCACGACATTCAAATGGCCAGATTTCGCTAGTGCGTGAGGCTACAGTCAGATGGTTGGGCATGCTGGTAGTACTACAGGTATTGTGCATGCTGATATGACCTTGACCCGATCCAACGTCAAGGTCAAGGTCACGGGGCTTTTGAACTTCTGAAAATTAGCAAAGCCGTGCTTGCTGGCGGCGATGACCGTCAGCCGCCTTACGGGGCTTTCTGGTTTTGTATTAAACTATGCTGGACTAGGCTGATGACTGATGACCCAAGCCAGCATTAACTTTGACAGTGAACTGATGTGTTACTCCTATGACATAATTTTCTGAGGAGGTAGTTAAGCATGTGACAGTATACGACAGAGGGTACAGAATCCAAAATACAGAAAAAAGTGTGACATAATTATTGAATGGCCCCAATATTGTGCATATGTTGTAATTTAACTCGCTCAATATCGTGTATATGTTGTAGTTCAACTTGGACTATTTATATAATTATTATAATCTGATGTGTGCATTGTGAAGCAGTGTATGTCACATATTTAGTAATTAGAATGCTAAGTATAATTGAGGTGCTGTTTTGAAAACAGGAAGCCCGTGGCGCATTGAGGTTCTGTCAGCCGACGGAGTGCGTACTAATGCTGATGAGCTCGGGATGTTGATGGTTAATCAACCAGCATCATTTGAAATCTACACAGACAGAGAAGCGGAGGCCTCCCTGAGTGTCAGTATTACTGGTGCGTAAACTTCACATTGAATTTAATCGTATCTTGTCTGTTGAAGTGATGATCAAGAAAATAAATAGTGGTGAAAGTCGTATAAATGACCGTTTATTGTTACATCTCAAGCAAGCGTACATTGCATGCAGAAATGTGTGAGTGATTTTACTGAACATCATTGCTTGTGTCAATAACTTTTCAGTGTCTGTAGCATTGTTATTCCAGTTACCATTTGATGTGGTGATGCTTGTTGAAATATTTTGCAAAAATAAAACACAGACATGAAGTATTGTAAGGAAAAAACGCAGTAAACATTGTAAATGCAATCAATAATACAAGAAGTTATTTAATAACAATCATGCCGTGTCGTTGTAGGTCCAGACTGTTGTCCTCTGCAGACTACAATTACAAGAAAATGTGCTTGCTGTTATGAAGTGCAGTTCACACCTAGAAGAATAGGTAACAAATGGCTCAGATGTTTTATAAGAACTGTTGTTTCATCAGTTCTGCTGGTTTTCTTCCACTTACTTTTCATTTATTCTTCTTCATGCAAGTCATACGCTTCTCTGTCCCATTTGTGAATTACCGGTACACATTGCAACTGTGTAAAAAGTATGAAGCAGAGTGCATGCTGAAGACATTTCCTGACAGAAGATGGACTAAAGAGGCCTTGTTTGATTTTCATAAGTAAAACATCCATGTTTGTTGTATTCTGCCAGGTGGTACCACTTTGAGTTATGAACATGATGGGTGAAACGGGATTACAGTGCGTCAAAAATCGTAGATATTGGCTCTGGCATTTTACAAATTTTGGCAGTTAAACGCAATGGTCTTGTTTTCTTGAGCCACCTGTTATTTATTGTTTGTTTATAATTGACATCTGTGGAGTTACTAACCGGTGATACATTTGTTTGTGCTACTGTCAGGTATGTATCAGATCCTAGTGACCTATGAAGGCATGCTGGTCGATGGATCGCCGTATACATTCTGTGTCTTTGATCCAAGTGCAGTTCGTGTCTGTCCTGTTGATCCCGTCGCCTGCAATGAGCTTGTCGAGTTCACAGGTTAATATAGACATTGCCGTGTTTCATAGATTGTTTCGCCATCTCATCTTGGCAGTGCTAAAGTGTTTTATATACAAATTCATAAATTCACTGTAAGAGAAAAAAAACAAAAAATAAAGAGTTTTGAGTTGTCATGTCAGTAATTGAGCCTTTTTGCGGGTGCATTTAAATATGTGAAAAATGTATACAAAGGGTGAAGTGACATCACAGTAACCTGTGCTCACAGTGTGATCTTTTGATGCTGTGGGGCAACATGGCATACTGTGTGAAGTTAATGGTAAAGATTTGTCGTGTTATTAGAAAAAAAATTGAGTCAGTTGGTTTAACAAAGTGACTGCATTATCACTATCTTACTGAGGAAGTGATATCACAATAACACATTTTGCAGAGCTTGTTCCACATCATGGCAGAGAAACAGGTGGCATAGATATGGTATGACGAAATTATATCACTTTCACCCTATGTATACCACGTGTGGACAATAATGCAACACCCTTGTGACTTTTACTAAAATTTCAGCTATCTCTGATAATGTATAAATGAAATTTTACGCATTTGTTTGGTAGTCATTTCAATCCATGACTGCCAAATTTCTTCTTCTCTGCCAAGATTTAAAAAGTTATTGGGCTACCGTTTGTCAAATGGTCTGTCCTGTCTGTGTCTGTGACATTGCTGTACTGAGGCCAAACGGTTGGATGGATCAAGATGAAACTTGACATGCAGGTAGGCCTCGCCACTGGCCACATTGCGTTGTGTTAGACGGAGAACCAGCTCCCCGCGCGAAAGGGGCACAGCAGCCCCCCCCCCCATTTCAGCTACTGCTGAGCTCTTGTTTTACTTGATGTTAAACACAACATCACACCACAATTTTAAAATGTTGAAATTGAAAATGTTTACTGGTATTACAACAAAGATTAGATCGATGTCACACCTGCGACAAAGTTGTCACGCGCATGACAGGGGGTCGCGCGTCAAAGTCACAAGTGTGACAGCGTGTTGCACATTGCATCATGGTGAGTTGCACAGTCGTGTGACTCGTTTTTGGAATAGAACGCTGCTCTATTCTATGCAACTTTGACACGCGTCAAAGTCGCGCATTAAAGATGCGTGGCAAAATCGCAGGTGTGACATCGGTCTTAGTATGACAGAAAAAGATGCATATTCCAACGTTGCTATGAACATGGTTTTGGTGCATGTAAGTTTTTTATACATTGAGCAGCATCAAATTTAATTGTAATTCCATCTTTTTTTTGTGTTAGATGAGACTAACATGTCAGATGCTGTGTATAATTGCAAATGTTCAGGCTAATGTTTTCAATGAGGTCATTATTCCGTGTGCATATGTTACGTGTAGTTGATGCAAACAACGCTGGTTCTGGTGAACTTTCAATTGTTGTCAACAATGGAAGTGTTCCATCATCTGCACGCATGATTTCTCAGAATGTCTATGCAGTGTCGTTCATGCCATATGAACCTGGAATCCACACGGTCGAACTGTACTTCAACTGCGTACCACTGAAAGGTTTAGTCTTCCCATTAACTGCAAAGATTGATGAATTATTAGTGTTTTTGTACACATTTTATAACGAGTGATTTGCTCCGTCACTGTGAAGCACACAGTGACAGTGCACCTCTCCCTGTACCATTCCTTTGGCTCCATAATGTTGAAAATTTTATTTTTTCTAACTCACATTTGTTCAACTACTACTACTGCTACTACATCCGTTTAATGGCCTTTTTTCCAGGACAACCTGGTTAAGCTGGCACCAGCTAACCATGCCAGTACCTCACCACTCAGTTTTTACATGCCGGATGCCCTTCCTGCCGCCCAACCAACAGTGTCAAAGCACTGAAGGTGAGTATGCCCGCCTGTCACATTTGTTCAAGTACACAAATAATTTTCCATTTATTTTTGCTTGACCTTATAATTTTATGAATTGAATTTACAATGCCACGTCAGCTTCTGAGGGACACAGATCCCCTGCAATGACCTTTACTTATGGAAATCTTGCATCCTTCAGACCCACTGAACTTGTTTTTCCCTTCATATTATTCTAAATAAAATGTTGTATGTTACTTTATACATAGGTATTCTTAATGTCAACTTGCCAAGTCAGCGCATATACATATTAGGCAATTAAACATCCATGTATAGTGTGAACATTGACAGTATGGAGACGTTGTAGGTTTATGTAAGACTGTTGGGATGCCTATGCCTTCAGTGCTTTGACACTGTTCGTTTGGCGGCAGGAAGGGCACCCGGCATGTGAAAAACTCGAGTGGTGAGATATTGGCATGGTTATTTCTCTGGCGTGAGGTGCAAATGATTTGCATATGGTTTAGCTGATGCCACTGCCACCTTATCATCTCTTGCTCCAGTAAAATTCAGAATGGTTTACCTTTCTGGTGCCAGCTTACCCAGGTTGTCCTGGAAAAAAGGCAGTTAAACGGATGATGTGTGCTGTGTAGTGTACTTTAACTAAGGATGCCAGCTAACACAGGTTGATTTGAACAATGGCTGTAAAACAGCTGTATTGTGTGTATAGTGCTAAGGTTGTTTATTTATCATAATACTTTAAGTATGTTAAGAAAACAGCTATTATTACTTGTAGCTTGTATGCCCCATGTAGGTCCCAGGGCTGTAAGTAAGTAACAAATTTATTACGTGCCAAAATAAAACTAAACCTGGCTTTAGTTTTTTGTGTTTATTGTGTGCTGTAGCATATTTCTTTTGACCAGTGAATGTGTGCTTTTGTTGTGTTAGCTTTAGTTTTCTCCATACCAAGCCAACAGCGTCTCCAAGCTGATCTATTATTGTGTCGGAAAACCTTGCTCACTTACTCACTAAGGCGTGTATGACATATGATGTATTTCAGACAGTCCACTGATGATTTCTGTGGTCGATGCACGACTGATTACGTTCAGTGGACCAACACTGGTGCCAGTGAGGAAGCTGGCTTCATTGAAGGCAAATACAGAAGCTGCTGGCAAAGCAAATTTGATTGCTACAATGACGTGTAAGCTCATCTCTGTGCACTAGTAGCAATAGATGTAGCTGCATAATGCTCCACTGTGCAGCATATTGTCATCGATATGGAATAGGTTGCCCATGTAAAAGGAGTGCGATAGCCCTTGCCAAAAGAGTCAGTCGGTGTGTCAACAAGTACTAGTCCACAGGGCGAGTTTCCAGGGCTGGGGTGAATGCATTGAGTTTCCTTCAGTGTTTTGACACTGTTAGTTGGGTGATGGAAAGGGCATATGGCTTTTTAGAAATTTGTGTCAAGGTCCTGTTTTGGAATTAATAGAGGAAGAAAATCAAGGGCGCCACTAGCTAACCCAGGTTCACGTGGAAATTGGCCATTAGAATGGTGTATGGGTTGGGTCGGTGTGGTATGATACAACAATATACAATACAATACATCACATTGTCACACTGGTGTGCCATCAGAGTTTACTGAGACCATCGGTACCACTTCACCACTGACTTTGCAGCAAGCTGTACAGTTTCTGTTACCCTTATTTTATTTTAGCAGTCTCTTTTTCTCTGCCTACCTATCCCTCTCGCTGCACCCCTCCCTTCTTTTTCTCTTTCTACCCATTTCTCCTTCCTCTTTTGTTCCGTGCCCCTTGCTTTTCCTGCACGCCTGCTGTGTATAAATGGCAGAGCTCCTCATATAAACATAAAACTAGCTTTAGTTTTTAAAAAAAATATTTATATTGCGTTATAGTGTCCTTCACTTTATTGATGCATACATTTCTGCTTTTGTTGTGTTAGGTTTATTTTATTCAGTTATGTATAGACGTAAATCTTGTGTTTCTCTCCATTGATCTCAGAGTTGTTAACACGCCATTTGTGACACTGTCATTGTTTGCTGGTTGTCTGATATTGCAGCTCCAACGGAAAAAGACGTCCCAGTTCGTGTTGTTGACGCCGATCCGATCGGGTTCCACTTGGATTTCACGCCACTAGAAGTTGGACCTCATAAGTTGAGAATCATCTATGGTGAACAGTGCCCGGTGGTGGAACCGCTGACCATCATGGCATATGATGCATGTTGCATCAAAGTGATGGGAGTCAAAGATGGATTGGTCGGCTGTCGTCCGTCAAAATTTACTGGTACATCACTTTTGCATTAGTTTGTATGTTCTTTTCAGTGGATGCCATCCGTGTTTTGATGCTGTTGGTTGAGCAGCAGGAAGGGCATCCGGCCTGTAAAAAACTGAGTGGTGAGGTGCTGGCGTGGTTCTCTGTCTGGAGCGAGGTGCAAATGATTTGTATATGGCCCAGCTGATGCCACTGCCACCCCATCATTTCTTGCGCCAGTAAAATCCAGAATTGTTTACCACTCTGGTGCCGGCTTACCCAGGTTGTCCTGGAAAAAAGGCTGTTAAACGGATGTGGTAGTATGTGTAGTAGTACTTTTCAGCGGATTAAGAAATTACATCATGATAAGAGATAGTGTTTATTGATGGTAGTAAATACTGCCGCCTGTGAGGTGGCACCCAAGCCCCGTGTGAGTCCGAGGCTGTAAGTAAGTGGGTAAGTGTGTAAGGAAGTAAGTAAGTGACAGATTTATGAAGTGCCAAAACTACAATAGGCCCTTTCCGTTTCCAGGCTGGATGTCATAGGAGGCGACTAAACCTGGCTTTAGTTTCTTGTGTTTATTCTGTGTTGTAGTACATATGTTTTCATTGGTGAGTGGGCCGGGTGACGTTGAAGGAGGTGACTGATAGAGTATGAGAAGTATTGATATCAATGGAGAACAGTGTTTTGTACTGGATGGATGAATTGATGAATGTCTGGACTGGTGGTAGTTAGTTGAGATTTAGGATATACTGTAACCAGGTTTAAAAATGCATATGTAGCTATTCAACTAAGCATAAAACAGTTGTCTAAAAATGTCAATCCACCCCAATTTATGATGCATTAAAAAAATTTTGCAAGACTGGGACTAGGCCACCTCTTTTGCACCTCTTTTTCCCACTAGCTAAACCATTGATGACAGAGAGGGCTTGAACTTGTTAAGAAATCTGGTACTGGCTGACCCACGTTGTCGTGAAACTAGAAAGCCCTCACTCGAGGTCGCAAATTCGCAATGAAATAGACAAACTAACAACATCACATCGTATGTACCCTAACATGCATCCATAAAATGTCACATTTTTCATCTTGTGACCGTGAACTTTGTCCTCTAACCTTCATCGTTGAACTTGACCTCGATAGAGTCCTGATGAACCAGCACGCCAGATATCTGGGTCACAGGTCACTTATTTTTCGAAAGTTATTGTCTGGACACACAGACACACATATGAGTGGCTGTACCAGGACAACCAAAGTGGTCGGTAGTGAATGTTCAACGAGACTGTATTGTTGTTGTTGCAGTGGACCTGAACAAGTGCGGTGAGGGCGAGTTGGACGTGAGCATCGTGTCTTCGTCCGGTGATCCAGTCTGCAGTGAGGTGAGACTGATTGAGGCCGGCCGGCTTGAGGTCGTCTACTCACCCGAGGAAGCCGGCATGCACTTCGCTGAAGTCATGTTCAACAGTGAGCCTGTCAATGGTGAGATTTCTGAATTTGTGGTGCAGTTTGGGCTTGTGTGTGATTTGTTAGTAACACCTTTTGATGGTGCTATTTTCTGATGATTCGTATCATGTTTGAAGGCTGATCATGAACAAAAATAACCATGTTACATTTATTGAAGCCAACATTATAGTATGATTAATGTAAAAAAACTCTAAAGTTTAACAAATAGTGTAAGGGCTCAAATGTCACAGAGGGAAAACAGCAAAAATCATTTTGGGTTTGAATCCTTATGACATCTGTACAGGTGCCCTTAC
>Ga0056108_1000678_pt1 | contig 10173 bp, 11 predicted proteins | sample WorMetG1BERMUDA1_FD_83875 | JGI IMG/M metagenome (GOLD analysis project Ga0056108, IMG submission 83875) | Marine gutless worms symbiont microbial communities from Max Planck institute for Marine Microbiology, Germany - Inanidrilus... ... | reverse complement strand
GCAGCACATTTCAGACCTGCATTCTAAATTCGCACTAGGGCCACACCATGTGTAGAAGTATGGTAGACATCCAATCTGCGGCCGCTGAGATTAGGCGAGGAATAAAAAAAGATAGAAAGAAATTACAGGGCAAAAATATAATGTCCACATCTGCTACGCAGGGCGGCCATAACAAGGAACATAGTAACAGGCTACTCTTGTATGTTTAGTACAGATGACAGCTGCAAAGAAGTGTTCTCAGTACTAAGGTACTCTCAAAGTCCTCAAGCATCATAGTGACCAGTGCTGATCTCTGGCTTACTGGGCAGACAGCCAACAGGTGAAGTTAGTCATAAACTCAGGAGCAGTCTGCCATTACTTTCCGCCAAGCCACAGTTACCTTTCCAGCTTCAGAGCGTCACCGACCTTGGCTGATACCAATTTATATTGCTTGGTGAACAGAGGCACGTGCGTGCGAATGATATGCCTGGTATCGCTGCGTGACTGTGGAACGGTATTAAACTGGCGACCTCTGGATTACTAGTCCAATGCTCTACCTACTGCACCACTATGCCACATGATCCTCATAATAAGTTGTTAAAAACGTGATTGACATTATCATTCAGCAAGGCGCAGGTGTCTCCACCATTTGCTTTTGCCAACAATGGTATATTATGTAGGGTTGCCAAGGTTAATAGTGGCCGAAGTAAATGCGACTGTTTAAGAGTGGAACATAGTAGAGGGGAAAAATCTATTCTCTGCTTGTCTTTCAGTGACATCAGTCAGCTAGAAGCAAACAGGATACCTGCCACGTGAAAAATGTAATGAAATTACAGGTAAGGCACCTGTACACAGTCTCGTTGTTGGTGCTGTCATCGAAGGCATAATCAAATCGGAAATTCTGGTTTTCGAGATAACGTGTCAGATCAACTTTGGTCTTTGGCTCATGCACCAGCACAATGTCTTTAGTTGGAATGGTTATTACGTCAATTTCTTTTGCATTCAACTCTGTGCAGAACAATCATCACACTATCTTCACTGAAAAAAATGGCAATGAATTAATTCACCTAAGCATTTTTCCAAGAAGTACAAAATACACAGTGGGCCATAAAAAGGAGCCAACTAATTTCTGTCTGTTACTTTGTCAAAAATCAACGGATTTTAATGCAGTTTTCACAGACAGATTTAGAAATGAACGGCACATGTAACAGTATGAACTTCACCCACCTCACCTAATTAATGTTGCTACACTACCGTGTGAAAATCAAAACACTGAAAATGTAATATTACAGCGGGATGTATGTATCGTATCCTTCGCGCAAGGGTTCAGCCTACTCTGGACACATACGCTGAGGCCTTTTTATAGCAAGACCATCCCAGAAATAATCTATTATATGTCGAGAGGGACTTTAAGCACCTGCTCACTCACTCCCCACTGTGCTATAAACCTGACGATGTTCTGACTGAATGCAGTTCTATCTTGTTCGTTAAATAACTGCTCACATAATGCTCAAATAACAGTTATAGTCATGTATGCTAAATTAAAACAAACAAAATTTCCACTGACTTCCAAGGCTGAAAAAAATTCATTGGAAAACTGCTCATCTGAAAGACGCCTGTGGCAAGAAACAGTACCAGCTTATCAACCTCTCTACTTCTGTTAAACTGGTAGTAGATAGTCTGGGCTCCAGAGATCTCCAACCAAACCTTTGGACAGTGCTAGTGGGATTTTTTTCACAGACCAGATGCCTTTCTGGATGCATATCAACAGCGTCGTCAAAGCACAGAAGGATCAAGGCACATCTTACCAGCATGCATTTACAATCAGTTTACAAACTTTGTTGGCAATTCATTTACTGAAAACAATCAGTAGGATAGACCTTTACTGTTGAGAGGTCGTTTTCTAACACAGACACATATCTGATGGTCGACAGTTGGTTCTGAAGCTGTTAGTGGAGTGTATTCCAGTCCAGCTCGGAATTCTCTATAAACATCAGAATATTTGTGAATGTGAAATTCATGCTCTCAGCCAAGTTATGATTTACTATATACAAGAACTGCAACAGCTGCTAGACAGCTTATGCAGATGAGTGAAACAAAGACTAAATGGGAAAAGCCACAGATGGAGTGTCTGAGTTTGTCAGAACCAAATGGAATATCAGAAGACTTCGTGGACAACATTCATGAAACATCGACAGGAAACACCACTGATGTGGTTGGTGCCCAATAATATGGGCACCAAAATACCTTTCCTTTATCCACAGAATGAATATCCAATTGAAATGCCATTTCAGTATCATAACTAGTACTACTACTACTATTACATCTGTTTAACGGCCTTTTTTCCAGGACAACCTGGGTAGGCTGGCAACAGAAAGGTAAAACATTCTGGATTTTACTGGAGCAAGATATGATCGGGTGGCAGTTAGTTGGAGTTTAACGTCCCTTTTCAGCACAAATATGGCTATATCAGAGACGATGATCGGGTGGCAGTGGCATCAGCTGGACCATATACAAATCATTTGTACCTTGCTCCAGACAGATAACCACATTTGGGTATCATAAGTAGGACAATATCTAAAACATAATGACTTGTATCAGACCTAATCATGGCTCCGAATTCCCAGTTTGGTGCCGATGTGTCGTACTCCAAGTCCTGCTGTTCACGAAGTGCCTGCTGTGCTGCTCGGCGCTCCTCTCGTTTCAGTTTGATCTTCTCGACTTCCTTCAGGCAAGAACTCGGCTTCTTCTTCACAGCCGCTGAAACACAACACCGTCAGTGCACTGGCACTGCCAACTGTCAGTCATCAATGGCATCCAGAAGAAAAAGATACTATGATGGACGACAAAGCTGAGGTTGTCAGATCTTATGGCAGGTGAAAGGTGAAAGAAGAAAAACAATATTTTGAACAGACAATGAGCCTCAGGTTGATTGATTGCGTTAAAAAGGTTTTACATCCCACTCAACACAAAATAGGTCATTTCGGAGACGTTCCCCAAAGGACTGGCATGGAAAAACTAAACCTAACACAACAAAAGCGCGCATTCATCAATCAAAAGAAATGTACTAAACACAAAACAAACACAAAAACAGTAAAACCAGACTTAGTCACCTCATACAACATCCGATCTGGAAATGGCGAAGGTACATTCTTATTTTGGTGCTTCATAAATCTGTCACTTACTTACTTACTTATACACTTACCCACTTACTTACAGCCCCAGGACCCATGCAGGGCAGACAATGAGGTATGCTGCACAGAAACTCAACTCCTCTGTCGCATTTAAGCTAATATATGGCTGACGTCGGCCAGAATGCTGGCTCAGTGAACAGCCAGTGCCATTAACTGACTAGGTCAGTATGCCAGCAATGGTGGTATGTGTTAGGGTCCACTGTTTGGCAGAAACCAGAGAGATGGCATGGCTGTGTTGGCCTGGGTTGCACGATTAAGTATCAAGACTGCTAATATACATATAAACCTGGAAAACAACTGTCACAGTGTATGTGTCTGTGCTGCTAAAATACAATTATCACATCATATAGTACACAAGTCTATCATCACAAAGTCCTCGACCCATAATACAGGCTAACAAATGGGCCATTTAACATTTAATTACATTTCGTATGAGTCATAGCCGAGGCGAAACGTACATTGATCACGGCCGTCAGTGTGTTTGTCTGTCTGTCCCTCGCCACATTCACACACTACTGCACAGATGCAGATACAAGTTGGGGGAATGGTAGGAGTGCCCTCTAATTGAGCACTACTGGGTGGATTTGCAATTGGTGCACGGGTTTCGTTGCCATGACAACACAGCACTGAACGTGAAATGTCAGCAAGTGCTTGTACTCACTCTATGCCTGGTTTTAATTGTGCAGAGTCATAGCCTAACTTGAGTGACAAACAGACACCTGTTTAACGGCCTCTTTTGCAAGGATGACCTGGGTAATCCGGCACCAGAAAGGTACAACCAATTTGGATCTTAATGACACAAAAGACGATGGCGGTGGCACTGGCATCAGCTGGACAATATGCAAATTATTTGCACCTCGCTTCGGACAGGTAATCATGCCAGCACCTCATCACTCAATTTTTTACAGGCCGGATACTCTTCCTCATGCCCAACCAACAATGTCAAAGAACTGAAGGCAATAAATTGTGAGCGAGTAGTGTTTAATATTCCACTTGACACATACAGTACAGCAATCATTGTAACTGTTAGGGCAAAATGTTAGGTAGAACCCACACAGAGGATGGCCAAGCTGAGTTGGCCTTGACAGCACAATTAGGTACCAAGATAGTATATCCACGAATGGCAACCCATCTTAGTGCTAATCTGGAACTGGCCCAAAGAAAACCTGGACAGAGGTTGTGGAAAAAGATTGTTGGACCTGACAACTAACAAGGAGGATGATATGGACCACAATCGAGGAAATTAATTTAAAATATTGTATATAACTAATGAAGTGAAGTGAAGTGAAGTGAGTAGGGTTTAACGTCCCACTAAACACATTAACTAATGAAGACAGGCAGTATATCAGTGAATGCTTTTTTGGTACTGGCAATACAGCACAGAACAGTCCAGTAGTTACTAATCAGATGTTGACTACCAGAGGGGAGAGGGGCCGAACTTTGATTAACTGCGTAAAAGTATGAGACCAGTTAAACCAAAGTGATCTTAAAGTAGCAGTGGTAGGTATATGTCAGCACAGAAACTGGTACACAAGCAACACAATGTATAAAACCATTCATACCGGCGTGAGGTTTTTGTGGTGGGACATCGTTAGTCTCAGCATTCTCGCAGCCATTCTGCAGCACGGTTGGCAATGACTGTCCAGTAGTGGGAGGCTGCATGCCAGTTCTCTGTGTGCTCTGACGAGCAATGCTTGGTCTGGCAGGTCTTCCACTTGCTTGCACACCAGCTACATGCAGCAAACGACACACTCGCAAGTGCAGAATTCTCAACAACAACCGCTAGTCTGTGCATCAGTAGTGCACTACTGATGTTTGCTTACTTGCACCCTAGAAATATTCTTAAATACTTCATTCTTACTCGTCTATGAAATTGAGCAAGACAAGAAGTGAAGCAAAGCATGTAGACTGTATAGCTCTTTATACATGACAGTAATGACACTCAGCTCAAAGGCATTTGGGTATGGCACGTGTTACTGAGAGATGACACAGTTTTATTATCCACCAGTGGAATGAGTCACAACTGCATTTGCTTCCCAGCTGCTGAGCATCATCACACTTTGGCCAGTACTGATTTCCCAGCCCAATGAGGGTAGGAAGCTGAGTTGACTTGGGTGGCTGTTTACACATCAAGATGGTATACCGGTAGCCACAAACGATCACCCTCTCACTACTAACTGTGCTAAATGCAGAGTAATCTTGTTAATGTGTGCAATGCCATCATCATTAGGCCAAATTGCCATATAAGCTTCAAAATTACCTCAACTCATATATGTAATTTTCATCAGCAGCAAGTGACTGGTTCAGTGGTTAAGGCAGGGGTTCCCAACCAGGGAAATTCCTGTTAGGAGCAATTTCAGGGTTTTGGGGGACATGGAATACAGATCTGCAGACTCAAACTGGTGGAACATTTATAATTTAGCCAATTTAGCTAAAGTAATTCCAGTAATTCCAATCAATGTCTAGAAGGGGGTAAGATGTCAATACTGTGCTGATGGTTAACGTGTACACAACATCTTTTGCTTCTTTTCTGCACAAATGGTCAACGGTTTTCAATAGGAAATAACTTGACCTTAAGAGATCAGCTCCTCAGATTATTTTTTGAAGTTCGGGATAAGGCAGTGTTTTTTGTCTGGCTGGATGATAAGGAATGGATCATGTGCCTTGCCTATTTTGTTGACATTTGAGAGCAGCTGAAAAACGAAATCTTCAGATGCAAGGAAAGCATGCAAACATCACATAATTCACGGATAAAATTCCAATACTGGAAGAGAAACGATAATTATAAAAATGTTGCAGTGTTTTTGTTTTTGAGAAACTGTCATCAGTTGGTGCATACGAAGGGAAGGACAATTTCACCAAGTAAGAACAATTCTTTAACATGCAGTTCAATAGGTCTGAATGACTGATTGATTGAGTAAGGTTTAACGTCCCACTAAACACATTATAGGTCATATTGGGGACGAGTTTTTATGGGTCAAATGACCCAAACAACAGTGTCTGAATGAAGTTATGCATGGAGATGGTGCACGTACCACCATTGAAGAGAACTCTAGCTTCTTTTCCCTAATCTGCATATACTAGTTGTCATCAGCTAGGGCATGCAAGCAGTAAAACTCTGCTCTAAGAGAATCCTCCAGTTCTGAACTGGGAATGCCAGCAAACATAAGGTAATCTGCATATTGCATAATGGCCATAAAACAGCTGTATGTGTATGGAGGTGTGTAGGTTGGAATGAAACAGCAGTATTAATTGGTGTACTAATTGGTCAATAGCTGTAACTCTTATTTGTCACAAAATTCAAACCAAAACACTGGCTAATTTCATGCACAAAACCAACTCAGGACACAACTATAAGAGCCTTACAAATCCTCATGCATGAGATTTCCCTATTACTGGCAATTTTTTTCATGCTTCCTATTATAACATACTATCAGATTATATAAAGCAACACAAAGCATAATGTTTGGACACTAAGTACTGCTGAGAGATGAAACATGCAACATGACTGTGACTCCTAAAAATTAAAAAATGCACTTTACTCACGAATAGAACTCATGGTTCCTGCAGTCACAAATACAAACAAATACTGCTAACTTTCTAAACATAACAATGCAATCTAATTCCAAAGTTCCACAGATTTTTTGACTGGCAGTGAAACCAAATTTCAAAATTGCAGACACTGCTGTTAGATGCAAAACTTGTCAACATACACAGCTGAAGGAACACAAACTGCAACAAAAATTACACATAATCGAGAAAACAAGTGAACACATGATGGAAATTCATACCATAACAAAGAAACATGAGAATCTCCAAAACTATTAAAACATCCTAATATTTTTAAACACTGCCTTTTATACATACGTCTTGAAGTATTCTTCACTGGCTCTCGACTGGCCTGAATACGATGACGGTCTGGTACATTAGATTCCTGGCAATACAGCAAACTTTTTCCAGAGTAAGTAAGCATTTGTTATAAGTAAACTGACGAAAAGAAACTCGTTAAAATGAAAGTACAAACATAGAACTAGCAATTTAGTAAAAAAAATTTTTAAATGATGCAATGCACTTCCACATGAAATCACTCATATTTGGATGGCAATATTCTGGAACTATGAAGCTAATTTTGACAAAATTCCCTTCTTGACATCATCAGTGTTGTCATATATGTTATTATTATCATTATCGATCATACAACAGGCACATTAAAGTCCAACATAAATGTTCCAGCAAGTCGATAGCACATGCATGAAACTGTCAGACAAAACAGTGCTGGATGCAATGTTTATGTTGCCATTTCCGTACGCTTTAACTGTTTTTCATTGTTATCAAAAGATAATTTACTTAAATTATTCATCAAAGCAGGCTGGTTGTTGCTAATGTAAAGACTGAGATGTCCATTGCCTTAGGAGTCACCGAGTGAATGAAGAATGGATGAGTATTCCCATCACTCGCATCAAGAACGGAAACAATGGTCGTAACAATATATCATCCCTCAAGACTCAGGGACAACTGGCTAACCATGGTTCACCTTGTGCAAAAACGGCTGAAAGGAGTTGCACAAAATTTTCAGGGAAGGTTGGCAATGGGCCAATGAACAAATGACTAAATTTTGGTGGCCATCCCCATCACGTACCCCCAGTATCTGGATCGCGACACTGGTAAGACGTGCCTTGGCAGAGGTATGCACTGTCCCAGTGTTTCTAGTTGTTTTTATTATCAAAAAAATAACAATATACAACATTTCTATTGAATAACAATATGCAACAGTTCTATTCTACCGTCCATAAGCTTATGGTAACTTCAGTGGCTCATAGTCTTAAATCGGTCTGTGTGTTTGTGCATTCATTAAATCAGGATATCTACACCGTCTGATTTAAAACATAACTCAGAGATGCTCCAAAACACCTGAATATGTACAGTAATCAACAATTTATTAGAAACAACAGCACCACAGCAAGTGATGGTGAGAACTTTTAGCAAACTGCAAATGTTTGTTATTCGGGTGTTTTTTCCAACAAACAGAAAAGTCTCACTGAGCAATACCATAACATCAGCCATAGAGCAAGTACAAGCACTCGCTGGCATTTCTATAAGCTTACACACGTGTGTGTTGTTATAGCAACGAAACCAGTGCACTCACTGCAAATCCACCGAATAGTGCACATCTAGAGTGCACCCCCTACCATTCCCCAAGTTACATCCAGGTCTGTGCAGTAGTGTGGGAATGCGGCGAGGGACCGACACACAGACAGACACAGATACAGACGGGTGTGGCCAATGTACATTTTGCCTTGGCTATGCCTCACGTGAAATGTAACCAGAAAACCAAAACTTACCCTCAACTTAGTTGGAGGAGGCTTAACACTCTTCGACTGGCTAAGTGGAGTTGTTATCGGATAACTATGAGGCTCTTCATCAGAATCCACTGACATTTCCTCTTCTTCTTTTGCATCACCCTGAAACATCAGCATCTGCCACAGTGAAAGTCTACTAACTCTAACACTAAACCATCTATTGCATAAATCAGAAGTAATAATGACATACGTAGTTGTTATCAATTAAAAAATAAAAGCAACCAGACACCCATTTAATGGCCACTTTTCGAAGGGATTAAACGTGCAGTATGAATTACCAAATGTGACCGATTTTCTTTATATAAACTTGCACACGGTTAATAATATATGTTTTGTCGTATCACACAAAACACTTCAGTAGTATGCAACTGCACAGCATTTTTATCCTACTCTGAACATGCTCCACACTGTTACTTTTCAATAAGGTCAAAATATGCAGATACAGATAAGCAGAATCAGTAAGGCAGCTAGTAAAGACTCAACAGATTAGTTTTTACTGTATTCCAAAAAACTGCAGCCTGAGCAAAACTGAATACAGTTCAAACTGTTAACATAGACATAAATCAGAAAGTGTTTTTCCTGTGTATGTTTGTGAACAAATGAATTATGGCATATTATAACAACATGGCTACTACATCCTCAAAAACTTTGACATTTCACAATTTTTACACAATCCACGAATGTGACAGACAGACAGACACATAATTACTGCAGCACATATCATACTTTGCAATAGCATCAAAAGTTACTGGCTCATGTGTCCACATCACTAGAAAATAAAAGCAACTTCCCGGTATAATAATGATGAAAACTATACCTGACATAATGCATCTTTCACTGACAGCAGGTCAGGATTTAGCTGAAATATTGTATCAAATTCCAGCTAAAAAGCACAAACCAGTGCCTTCTAATGACATGCCTGAACACAGCTTGAAAAAAAACATACGTAAAACACATGCACACACGTGCACATGTGGGCATACACCAGTTGATCAGACACTTTCCCGGTAAATTTCGCTGGGCCACCTGACCCCCCTTTGATGCTTTTCATCCACTTGATCTTCGCTAGGGTTCGAGGTGAACTGGCAGAAGACAAAGGTCCAAGCTTTGGGTACCAGGGTGAATGTGCCATCAATCATCACAGTTCAGGGCCAACAGGTTGCAGTAGTTGATGAGTTTACGTACCTCGGCTCTCTCATCCACTCGTCAACACAAAGCACTCCCGACATCATATGACGCAGTGGTATCACTCGTGCAGCGATGCACAGTCAAGATAATCACTTCTGGAAGTCACGTATCTCTATCCCAACAAACCTGAAGTTGTATAACACTTGTATCCCACCGATCTTTCTATACAGATCTAAATGCTGGGCAATCGCCAATGTGGATGCATGCACGATTGACGCTCTTGATCAGTGGTGCTTGAGAACACTGCTTGGAATCAAATGGCACCAATTTGTTTGCAATGACGAGGTGAGAAGGATAACTAAGCAACCTAACCTCACAGTGATAATCCAGTCACGGCATCTTTCCATACTTCGGCATATTGCACATATGGATAATGATACATACATACATACATACATACTAATTTATATAGCGCCAAAATCGTAGAACGAATCTGAGGCGCTGGCACTGGG
>Ga0056108_1000677_pt1 | contig 10174 bp, 6 predicted proteins | sample WorMetG1BERMUDA1_FD_83875 | JGI IMG/M metagenome (GOLD analysis project Ga0056108, IMG submission 83875) | Marine gutless worms symbiont microbial communities from Max Planck institute for Marine Microbiology, Germany - Inanidrilus... ... | reverse complement strand
TTTACTGATATAAATATCGTTAACGGTGGAAGACTTTTTTGTTTGTGTAGTATTTGTATGGAGTAAATCGAACAATATTGTGGGAGTAGTTAATAACCAAGGGGGAACGGGACTTAGCTGATGAAGTACATAAGTCATAACTGCACTGCCAGTATGTTAAACTGTTTTAGGATATACACAGGAGATAGTAAAGTATCACACATCACGTTGTGTTCCTACCGAATCTACAGAAATGGTTCCTTCAGTGCTTTGAAAACTGTTCATGAGGAGTCACAAGGACAGACATCCAAGGCCCCAGCAATGACAACGATTTCCTTGGAGTTTTCAAAAACAACGGCCAATCCAGCCAAATCTGGAAGTCACTAATTTAAGTGGCTGTGGTGCATATCTATGGAACTAGTACTTAGTAGATCTATAATTTCAAACAACCACTGCAGACAAAGTACCTGCATCTACTGCACATTTTTATTGTAAACACATCTTGTCATTCATCGACTACAACTTAAACTATATATGTACGTTGCAGCATTATCTAGTATTCTGCCTACAAGAGTGGCACTTCGCAAATGGCAAAACGATGCAAATATAGCTACGAACACTGCAGAACAGAAATGTATGGATTGTTATGGCTGGTGAAACTTAAAAAAATTAAAAACTGCTTCTGTAGAGAAGCGACTTGTTGTCGGCTAGACCTTTACAGGTTCCGCCTACTTAGCACAGTTTCATTTCAATTTTTGAAGTACAAACACCTGGTTTGCTAAGGGCAGCAAAACTACGGCCATAATTAAGACTAAAAGCATGGTTAAGAACACTACTACAGCTTATTAAAACTGCAGTCTATATCCGGATGACCACATTTTTCGGCTTTAGCAACAAATGGTACTCTCTCAAGCGCAACAACGGCAAACTTTACTTAACTCTTTACTTATTTATTTAAAACGCTATGCACACAACACAGCAAACGTTACAGATGATAAGACACGTTACGCATCATTCCCAGTCAAAAACTGTCTAGTCATTAAATAGAATGAACACCACAATCAGCAAATTCAGTGATTGTTCACTTTTTTGGCATAATTAATGCAATTAAGTAGACAAAATCCAAAAACATGGAAAACTAAGTAATCGTTTTAACACTATCACGAACAGAGAAGCGATTAACACATTTAATTTAAAAAATGACAAATATTATGAGTCCGGATTAGTGATTATATTTACAATATACTGTTAACAGGACAACCGACGTTTGATTCAGGTTAAGACGTGAACAAGTTATTATCAACATCCAGACAAAACTGTTCCATGTTTCTTAAAGGCGAGCATTTCCAAGTCCTTGTTTTGTTATCAGTAAGGCATTCCAATCATTACTGGCCTCATTACAACATTTTAGTAGGGCTGTCAAACAATTTTTTTTGTAATCATGTTATCATGCGATTAGTTTTTTTGATTGTGAGTTAATCACATTTTAACGCACATTGTAAAAGTGCAGGGAGTCTGTGCCATGAGCTGTGCAAAACGGCTAAACCAATCGAGATGCAGTTTCGGATGCTGAGGCGGGTGGGTCCAGGGTACATGTATTACATGGGGTGTAGATGCCCAATGGAAAGAGAAACTTTTTGGGTGTCTGGCTGACTGAAAAACTTGTAAGCATAGCATTTTGGGAGGCTCGGTGTAAAGGTAAGCTGTGCAAAAACGGGTAGACCGACCTTAACGATCTCTATGTTATATGACGAGTTTTGTGAAAGGAGATGCCTTCTGGGGGTTGCGATGATTGCACCCGTGTTAAAATTTTTAGTGGCGTTAGTTTTTAATCGCAATTAATTCCTTAACGCATTAATGTGTTCATTAATGCGTTAATTTGACAGCCCTAATTTTTTAGTGTCTGACGACAAAATCAAAGTGGGCAGAGTTCAAGTAGGCATACCACATGTTCGACGGCCTGTAAGAGCAGAACAGTGTCACCATGCAAAAAAGGTGTAGTTCAGATAAAACAGACAACCAAAGACAAAGGTACTATGCTCATGCAATCTCAATGCATTTTGTATGTGTCAGCCATAAGCTGACATTAACTCTACAGCATCGCTACATCTATTTCATAAGCACTTGCTTCCATACATCTCATGCATCCAGTTAGCTCAATCTGATCTGTCAACAATCACAACTATTCTGAAGAATATGCTCAGACAAAGTTGACTCAGCATCAGAAAGTGCTTCAGAAACCGTAAAGGTTTGCGTCCTTCATGGGACCTGGACTAACCAGACAGAAACACAGGAATACTGGCCATTATAAGCCGAGAGAGGATGAAAGTCATGACCATGCATGCTGGCAAAGATCTGAGTGCCATCGAAGCACTGGCATACGAAAACTGACATGCCATAGAGAAACTACAGCCAGGCCGACAGACACGTTGGACACGTTGGACCAAACTGCACAGGGCGGGTGACATACACAAAACAGTCACACTTAGAACTGACGTGCCTCGCACACAATGTCGCTTAATCACTATCTTCATCTTCGTCTGACTCCGCTTTCGTCGCCGGTTTCTTGCCATCGGCAGACTTGCCGCCCGACACGATATCGCCGGCAGCCTTTCGCAGGTAGTACGGTGTTTCGTCAGTTGGCGGCAGCACCAACTGGACACCCAGCCTTCCACGTCTCACTAAACATAACAGCCAAAATTGACTTAGTTGAGCTTGAGTATCCCATTTCACACAAAAATAGGCCAGTTCTGAGATGACCTTCCCAGGCAATTGCTTATGAGAGCACTGAAGAAATTAAATCTAACATAACAACGCCAGACATGCACTAGTACAATGAAAAATACTATAGCAAAAATTCAAAATAAAAATCAAACCCACGTTTGGTCATTTTGTACTATGTACAGCCTTGACATTTAATGGGTTTGCTCTTATAACTCTAGGATCATGAGCCAAAAACTGTGTAGAATTAAACAGCAAAGTTACTACTCCTTGCCTCATTAAAATATATACAGTTTGTTGGCAGCAGGAAAAGCATTCGGCCAGAAAAACACTGTGCCTGCAATTACAAAAGGAGTTTTTTCTTTTTCACTTTCAAGTGAGTGAGTGAGTGAGTGAGTAGGGTTTAACGTCCCACTAAACACATTATAGGTCACTTTCAAGGATCCAGTAAATACAGTGATAAACACAGAAACATGTTGGTAAAGGAAGAATGCTGACGGCAGTTGCACTGCTTGATTAGACTACTGCAAATGTCTGCGTTAAAAACTGATCAAGTATTCGTTGTTTCATTAAGAAAAATCACAACTACTCTACTAAAAAACAACAGAACGAGTCGTACTCTCCTCACTAAAATAAATCACACACTCATTAAAATACAAATCACACAGTTAATTAGTAGACTTATCTCACAGTCAATGGAAAGACGAAGTCGGCTTTGGCGGTAAATTTTTCCATAGTGGACAATCCCACAAATTGGCAACCAGGATTCGATTTAGGTAAAGGTTGCTACACTCCTTAGAGGTGTATAGGTGAGGTGCTCACCTCCCTTCTTAGACCATTGAGCACGTAGGTGGATGAACCACTTAACACTGTGACGCATGGCCAGTGAGATGCCAGACCTATGGTTACCTTCTCAGCCGGTACCAATTAATACTGCTTGGTGACAGAGACACACGTGTGAACAGCTACTTGCTACCTGAAAGTGGAACGGCCGGGAGTCGAACCAGCGACCTGTGGGTTGGGTCGCGAGTCCAACATCCTGACCATTACATCTCAAGGCCACAATGTCACTGGTTACTAATAAACTGCTTCCAGACTACCAAAGCTACTGCACATTCTGTCGTAAAAAGTGGAGAGTTGCAACGAGCGACGAGTGTCCATGTGACAAACAACAGATAGTAATCCACATTGTCAGCAGCTGTCCACAGACCAAGATGGAGGATGATCTGTAGCGGCTTCATTCACAGTATAGGATGCACGACAAGGTTCAAAAGTGATAGGTAAGGATTTCGTACTCCTACAGGAGTGTAGGTCACATGTGAACACACCACAAAGTCTGTGATGCATGGCCAGTGTTTCACAAAACCTATGGTTACCTTCCGTTCCCAGTCAAACAGAACTGTCACTGCCCCTTGCCTGATACTCATTTACCATCCCACTGAGGGTTGAAAGCTGAGATGGTCTGAGCGGCTGGTAAAATGCCAACACGGCGTATCTGCAAACGGTCACCCATCACAATACTGACCGGGCTGGACACAGAGCAATGTCACTGAGGCAATCAACGCCGATACCGCCAAGCCGAACTCCCTCTCAACACCAGGCACACAGTAAGTACAAGCACTTGCTGACATTTCGCATTCGACGCTGTTCTCATAGCAACAAAACCTGTGCACCGATTGCAAATCCACCCAAGAGTGCACAACTAGAGGGCACCCACTACCATTCCGCCTACTTACATCCGCGTCCGTGCAGCAGTGTGGGAATGCGGCGAGGGACAGACACGCAGACGGCCGTGACCACTATACATTTCGCCTCGGCTACGCCTCATGTGAACTGTAATGATTGCTGGCATAAAAAAAGGATTGAAATGGTCTGAATTGTCTCACGGTTGTCATTGTTTCGCTGCAAGTACTCGTTGACGTGAACGCGAGCGCAGCGGACTTCGAGGTTGATGCCGAACTTGAGCAGGCTCTTGTTCTCACGCATCAGCTGCGCCAGTCCCATCTCGGTCTTGATTCCAAGCACCGACGGACGCTGTCAATCAAACGAAAGCGGACCTCAAAACAAGGCAGCAGAAATCCCCAACTGTGCAGATGGCTGACGTGGGTTACCAAGGTAAGACCAACTGGATTCTACATAACATCACACCACCATCGATATTTCCATTTTAATGGCCGTTTTCCAGCTGAACGTGGGTAAGCTAGTCGCCTTCCCCCGTTTTCATCCTCCACTTGTGCTGGACAAGAAACTTTGCAGACAAAGATCAGCTGTCGCTGACAAACCCGCGCGACGCACTGCATCACGAGGCACGTGCTGCAAACAAATAAGGCGGACGCTCAGTGTGATAAACCTGCGACCGAGCTAAGCTGCAAAGCTTCACGTTGAAAGTCGCCGATTTACAGCTACCGCACCTGCATTTAACCTATCCCACCTGCATTTGGTGCCTCCGCTGAGGGTGACCCCGTGTGAGTTTTGCCGAGCTTTTTGGCATCAGAAAACTATCGTGTGGTGTCGTTTGTGTAATCCTACATTTAGCCGTTTCAGCAGAACACCGACTTGTGACACACGGACGGACTGACAGACAGACAGACAGACAGACACATGATGACAGCTAATACCCGCTCTGGCTGGCATTGTGCGGGTAAAATGGTACAGGCTTTCACGGGCCAGATGCCCCTCCTGTCACCCAACCAACAGTGTCAAAGCACTGAAGTAAACAGTGTCTATAACTGTAACAATGCTGTATATGTGCAAGTGGGTGGAAGGGCCTATCTCTCTTCAATTTGCATAGCATTCCTTTACAAACATGGTGCAAATCAGTAAATAAATATGAACAATTTTGACAAATTAAAAACGTTAAAGATTAAACAACCATCCGACTGCTGTGGTAACTTGCACAGGTAAGAACTGTGCCCAAACTATCACCAGCATGGACTGGGATTCAATCCCCAGTCTAGTCGGTAATTTCTGTCTGTACAATTTGTGCACGTGTCTTGGGCGGAAAGGGTGTAAGGGTGTCCTTAAGAATCTGCGGCCACTGGTGAGCTTCAAAAATAGTGGTGGTTAAAAGCCATTGCGACTGGACCTCTGTTTATCTCCATGATGATATTGAGCACACAGAGGCCAGGCAATAACTGCAATCTGGTCTAGGCTAGGCAGCTAAGAATGAAGAAACTAAACTTAACGAAACAATTGCAGACATGCACCAATAAACTAAAGATAATATCACACAAAATAAACACAAAAACTAAAGCCAGGTTTGGTCGTATAGTACAACATTCGGCCTGGAAACGGACTGAAACTATTCTTACAGCTCCATGGACTGCATACGACAGCCTGGCTGATACCGCTACTCAATGCCAGATGAGGACGATGATGCATGCAGTCTACCTGGTTGGAGACCTTGAACTCCGTCATGACTTGGTGAACATTGACTGCCGCCAAGATGTTGACGATCGCTTGACCACTGATGTAGTTGCTCTCAATGTTCAGCAACTTCAACGTCTTGTTCTCGTGCAATGCGGCCGCCAACGCCTGCTCAGGTTACGTAAAATAACTTCCACTGCTGGCTGCCGACTTACTTTTTACCATTAAAACACACAAAAACTAGAGGCTGAAGACGTTTTATCAAATGCAAACTGCACACCGGTTGCCGAAAAAGCCGAAAAAGCCATTTTTTGTCCCCGGTGACCTTAACCTTCACCTTCAAGCTCATCCGAGCAAGGCAGCAAACACACCTTCCCTGTGAATTAGGAGCAAGTCCCCGAGATACTTCATACGCAAACAAAGAAACCGCAGACTGACGGCACCAAAAACAGTACCTTCCACAGTTCATTGCGCACAGTAATAACCATTTTCGTAGCAGTCTTCATCGCAGCTTCCCTAGTTTCATCATCTGCCCCATTTAGGAGTTTGTGGCAAATTTTTACATGGTGGAAGTAGAAGAATGGAAATGTAGTAACAGTCTAGTTCAAATTAGACAGCAACTGCTGAAGACTGTTTTCATTTAAGTAACATGTTGCTCTTTATACAAAGTGGTGGGGTGCTAGCACGGGTATCTGTCCAGGGCGAGGTGCAGATTTGCCCATGGCCCAATTGATGCCACTGCCACCCACTGTCTCTTGCTTTAGTAAAATCCAGATTGGTTTACCTTTCTGGTACCGGCTCACCCCGAGTAGTCCCGGACAAAGGGCCGTTAAACGGGTATTGTTGTTGTTGTTGCTCTTCATACAAAGCTGAAATCGTTGCATGTCACGGCAAAGATGGCACATTATTATTATATGGCAAAAGAAAGAAACAGCATCATACACACATTGGCAACTTTGTCTGTGGCACGAGTGTTTGCCAAATGAAGCTTCTCCAGGTGCGTGTTTTTAGCAATCGCTTCAGCAACCTCACAGAGACGCTCCACGGGAACATTCTGCCGCAACACAGCATCAAATGCAGATATCAACCTGAAATCCAATGTAATGGGAAACTCTCTGCTGACACATGGGATATCTTTCAAGTTGCCCAAGTTAGGCAACATCAAATGTTCATCATATGCGAAAACCTTTCAGGATTGTTGTAGCGGGATTTTTTACAGTGCTGATAAACTTCCTGTCACCTAGCAAATCACCATCTCCGGTTTAATGTCTGCTTAGCCAGTTCCCATCACTCTTCTTCCTCCACTTAAGGAATAAGTGGCACGGGTTATTCACAAGCCGCATGTCGTTCTGTCACCCAAACAACGGTATCAAAACACTAAAGGAAACTCGAAGCACCAAATCCAACCACGTGGCCTGGCCTCATTCCTTCTTCACCCATCATCACATTCCTAACGGAAGGGGCGGAGTTCCGTGCTCCCTTACGCCGGCTTTCCGATGTCACCATGAAATGAAATGTCAACAAATGTCAATGCACCGAAGAAGAAAGCCTAATATACATAGAACCCACTGAGTTGGCCTACTCTGAAATTACCACTACCAGTATAGACTTTCGGATACACTGAACATTGTACACACAACATTGTACACACAGAGAACCATTTTAGCAATCAGATTAAGATTACCGGTACCTGTATTATCAACTGTCTATAAGACGTTTGGAGAGGACTTCTTACAAGCCATCTGCCTCTCGTGATGTCCAACTAACAGTATCAGTTCACTTAAGACAAAAATTTGCCTGTCTTGTTTGTTAGCAGGACAACTCAAAAAGATATGGTTGGACTTTCATGAAATTTGGGGAATGCGCAGACTGTGGACCATAAAAAGATTTCGTAAAATTTTGTGAAGTGATCCGGAACGTATTCACAATATTTTCTCGTGATCACAGATAGTCCAGCGCTTGACTGACAGGAATTGAGAGGGAGGCTTGGAAAACCAGTTATGGTGCAGTGCAGGAAAATCTAGGCCAATGTGCCTGCTGCTTTCCAGTAACGACACCGTCAAGTTCAATGTCGAGTGGCAGAGGTGTGCATCCTACCGAGCACTGTCTAGCTTTAAAAGCTGCAACCAGGGAGACTACCAGTTTCTTCTCTTATTCAAGGGAGTCAGCGCCGCTTCTTCCAGCACGTGGCATAAGGGAATTCCACGTTGAATCACTGCAGAGTCATTACTGCATCGCTATGACCATGTCAATGCAGAAGAACTCGAGGGTGCTCACATATAACCCGGCCGAGGAGGATCGCTGGTGATGTACAATTGGCCAACATCGTGATTCATTCAGCCCAGAGGAAGTCTAATGACCATAAGGCTTTGCCAACATATTATCGACATGGTAACATTCCAGTATGCGCACACAACAAAGAAGAGAATCACTTGACCTGTCTGCAGTGATGTGAGAAGAGTTTCCGAAAAAGTGCAGAAAACCCAAACTTTGCTGCCGGACAGCACCTTTGGAATGGTCTTCACACATGTCTGTCGGCTTGATTCGTTCTTGGGACACTTTTTACTGGAAACTGAAAACGTATTTAATTGTTCAAGGCACCAGCGCCTAGTGACTGTTGCTTTTAGGCGATGTGTAAAAATTTTCTTACTTACTTTCTTTAGATGTATTAACAGCAGCTATCACAAATGATGACACAAAAAAGAAAAGTGAAGTGCAACAGACAGCAATAACATACTGAAATGACAATTGCTACCCACCTGAATATTATTAAGGTTAATTTCAGTAAGTGCGGGATCATTACTTCGCATCTGTTCAATACTCTTCTCTACGTCGGTAACGTTCGGCGCCAGTTCTGGGAACGTCTTGCAAGGCTCGGCCTTAACACGTCCTGCAATCATGTGTTAGTATGCATGCAGCAAATGCCATGCATTAGCAGCAGCTGAATACACAAAAATATGCAAACAAATACCACGCATGCACGCATATATGCTCACCAGTTCAGTTCAATGGCAATTTTAGGCCACATCGCAGCACTAGCTAGATGTGGCATATTGATACAGATAGAGTAGCGTGGTCTGTCAGTCTGTAATGACTGCGAACCCTGCAAAAATGGCTGAACCAATTGAGATGCTGTATGGGATGTGGACTCAGATGGGCTCAAGGAACAAAGTATTAGCTGGCGGTCCAGATCCCCCACTGGAATGGGCACTTTTGATGACGCCGGGATTTTCTCACATGCTGCCAAGCACCATTCCTAGTGACCCCAACGTCGGGATTTCCCCGCATGCTGTTGACCAGCGTTTCGATTGGCTGGCTGCAAAAGCAGTCAAGTGTCACGTTAAATGTTCCCAAACACGAAAAATCATGTGGAAAACGTCAAAATGTGTGTGACAATAATGACCCTTTTTGTCTTTTTTTGTGAATGGTGAGTTTCAACAAAAAAAAACAAAGAATCTGCTTCGGCGCAGGTTGCTTTGTTTGAAACAATCTACCGCATTACAGAGTCTTGGAAGTCGACCACAGTGCTCAACCAGTCACTCGTCACTGACCCTACAACCCAGCAACCTGGATTCAACCTACAACATTACGCTGAATCATTTCTACACCGGCCAAAGCTCTGTGCTGCAAATCTACACGCAGGGGGTGCGGCGTCCTCAAACAAATGCAGATGTGGATGGTCCAGACAATGTCACATACAGTAAACGAGCGTCCAAAAACAATGCTCTGTGACGGTGGTCTACAAAGACCTCACTCTGCTGACAGCGACATGATTAACTCATTGGAACCAAAGGCGATCAAAGCACTCATGATATAAAACGAACTGTGTTACAGATTAGTAGATCTGTTGGTCTGCTAGAGGAAAATCTAGTTAACATTGGCAAGCGTCAGCAGGCCTTGCTTTGCATCTGAAACTCATGCATGAACACCAATTCAAGTATGTATATGCACGCACACTTGCATGCATGCACGTCACTTTAATGTCATCTTCTAAACAAACCTCACTAAGAAACCAGTTGCCCACAATTTTTAGTGGCTGGAAAACCTTTCTGACAACAAACAGGACAAGTCTCAGCTGCCGCAGATGGACCCGCACTATGTGTTGCAT
>Ga0056108_1000676_pt1 | contig 10178 bp, 6 predicted proteins | sample WorMetG1BERMUDA1_FD_83875 | JGI IMG/M metagenome (GOLD analysis project Ga0056108, IMG submission 83875) | Marine gutless worms symbiont microbial communities from Max Planck institute for Marine Microbiology, Germany - Inanidrilus... ... | reverse complement strand
TACCACATGAAAGGGCAATCCTTCTAGTCAAATGTGATTTTTCGTACAGTTGTGCAGCAGCTGACAAGATTTCAACTGACTTAAGGGCTCGCGCGGTCTCTCTGCAGCAGCTGAGCTACTTGTAAAAACCACTCCAGCTATCTTCATAGATGTCCTTGGAGACATTCGAAAGAAAACCATTTCCAGTTTAGCAGAAGTGACTTCTTCACTTCCTAACATTGATAGGTGTGCACTTACTTGTATATTTATTTTAGTTACTGATAGACACAATACATTTATTTATTGCAACACTTCGATGATATCTATGTGTCCAGACATTGTTGGAATTGAAGATCTGCTGATTTTAAGACCTTCTGTAACTTTAGTTTTTCACTCATTGTGATGTGTGCTGTTCAGGTACTTGTACTGGGGTCAGGGCGGAAACAATGCAGGTATATTTCGTGTGGACCTTGATGGCAAAAACACCATTGCTATTGCTGCAAGCAATGTAGAACAGCCGACTGGAATGACTTTTGGTGAGTGGAGATGCTTATATCATATGTTAGCTGTGTGTGTCTCATCACTTGATATTGTTTACTTACAGTATAAACGCTCTACTGCATACATAAATGAGGGTGTGTATTTTTGTTATTTTGTATTTCTGAAGAACAGTGGCATCAAAAGCTGGCGTAAAGAAACCAATGACCCTTCTCTCAGGACTTTGGTGGTGGAAGAAGAAAGGATGAGGCCTGTGGTTGATATTGCTCAGTTGATGTCAGTACTTTGAATGTCCTTCAGTGCTTTGAGTTGACACTGCCGGTTGGGTGACAGATATGGCATCTTGCATGTGAAATACTTGTGCCACCTATCTCTTCTTATCCAGAGCAAGTGTAGGAAGAACACTGAATGGAACTGGCTAACTCAGGTTCACTTAGAAAATGTCCACTAAAATGGTTTGTTGCTATTATTTTCATTGTCATCATTATTGTTATTATTGTCGTTATTACCATTATCATCATTATTATTATCATTATCATTATCATCATCATTAGTATTATTGGAAATTGCACACTGCTAGTATCAGTCGTTTGTGTGAAGTCCAAATGTATAAATAGAAATATTCTGTATACACCTACTTTTAGACTTTGTTCTTTTTAGTGCCTGACACTGTTGCAGACCTTCCATTTTAATGTTTTTTTTCAGGACGTAAAAACCTTTGAATTTCAACATGTTTGTCAGGACAGTTTTCAATTATGAGCTGAAACAAGTGTAAATAAACTACACAGAAATCGAGTTTAAAAGCTGCTTTATGTTTCTTTGACTCAGTACACTCACAAGGGCATGTAAGTGCTGAAACATGTAGCAACAAAATAATTCTTAGTAAACTGTAAAAACTTTTTAAAATTTTGATGGAATTTCAGGATATTCACTATTCAGGACAAATTTATTTATTTCAGGACTCAAAAGCACAAATTAAAAGTTTAAGGCAAAGTGGAAGACGTATGTTGGTGGATGACCATAGGGACATACGTATATCATCTAAAAACCTGTGCCATTTAATCACCCACAGGTTCTGTTTCAGAGCAGCTAGAAGAAGAAATTCAAGGGGCAAGTGACTAACAGCTTTGTTTGGACGTGTGTATGTGTTGATATTTAGATTTTGTCAGCAATCGTCTGCTGTGGATCGACAGTCGGCTTGCGACACTGAATGCTTACATGCTTGCAACGAGCAGCCGCGAAGTGCTGCATACATTTCACGAGTACCCGCGACATCCGGCCGGCCTGGCGGTGTTTGAGGTAGTGTTGAAGCAATCAGCTTTATTGCATGTTGTTGTACATTTGGACTGAAATATTTGTTAGCCTAATTATATTGAAATTTAACTTTGCTTCCACACATACTACTACTACCCAACTGTGATTTCTTTTTGTTTTTGGTTTATCCGGCATACTTACTTTTCTTCCACTGGTCCACGTTAGGCTGGGTTACCCAAAAGAGTGTTTCTGACAATTACAAGAGAAGGCTTGATGCCGTTCCAGCTTTCAGTCACCAGCCAACACTGTCAAAACAATGAATTGAAAGGATGTGCATACAATGTTGAAATTTTTAGAGCAGCAGGTTACTGTTGTTACATTTATGTGTGCAATGCATTGTTCTTACAACCATATTGATGGTGACAGTAGTCTGTAACAACTTTGTTTTTGAATGGTAGGTGATTCTTGATCAGTTCCTGTGAGTGGAATTCATACAGTGTATGATTACACTCTGATTACAAGTTTTTGATGTAAATTAGTGCATATTTTATCAGCGGCATGGTTACTGACCACTTAAGTGGTCCAGGTAGAGCAGTTGGTCGGATGTGTTTGTGTGTATGGACAATAACTTTCAAATGACTTGATCCAGTCTAGGTCAGTTTCAAAGGTCGTAGGTCAAATTTCACAGTCACGTGCCTCGCGCGGGCTCTGGGGCCGTAAGTAAGTAGGTGAGTTTAATGTGCCTGCGATTCACTTGTTGATTTCTGCGCTGTATATGCATGTATGTGTATTATTTGTATTATTTCTCTTGCCTTACCTTTCCTATTTCCCTTTTCTCTTCTCTTTCTTCTTACCTTTACCTATCTCTTACCTTCCAGAATATGGACCCGCTCCGTTTCCCGGCTGGAGGTCATAGGAGGCGACCGAACCTGAGTTTAATTTGTTTGGGTTGATTTTGTGTTATCTGTATTTTTTAGTTAAGGATGCATGTTTGTTTTTTTGTATTTGATTATTTTTGTCTTGCGATGTGATAGTTGTCTCCCCTGTTGTAGGCGCTAATTTAAATGAGCCTCTCGATCTCTTTCCCTTCTTGGGTGGCTGCTGAACAAAAAGGCGGTTAGGGTTGAGGTTAATATATTGCTAGCCTTCCTTCACTGGGTAAGGACAACTCTCCATCCCTGACCTTTTGTCTCCGATATAGCCGTATTTGTGCTGAAAGGGGACGTTAAACTCCAACTAACTAACTAACAGTCACGGGAAAAAATCGTCTTGTAGTATGGATGCACATTCAGAAGCAAGGCAATTCGACCGCTAAAAAGCAGACGTGAACTTGAAACTGTAAATAAGTAACGGCCAGCTGGTTGATTGTCAAGTTCTTTTTGCTAAAGTGATTATTGTTTGGGGGCACTGTGTAGTGTTTGTTAGTGTTTTTTTGGGACTCTATGTAGTGTTTTTTTTATCATCGTTGCAGGACTGGTTGTATTGGACCGATGAGATTACGAAGTCGGTGTACAAGATCAACCATGCAGTTCATGCAGACAACACTGACATTGTGTACGAAGTGATGCGCAATCTTTCCTCACCGCATGACGTCGACGTCTATCACAGTCTTAAACAGCCTCAAGGTAACGCTTGCTGAGTTTCATTCAGTCTCTTGTACATACTGTCAGTGTTTCGAGGACCGTGGTAACAGTTTGGCTTAGTCTTCTGGTTGTGTGTGTGTCTTGTGTGAGGGTTACCACAGACGACGGGTACTTTGTATTAGATGGGGTTCTGGGTCCATACACAGAAAGGGAGATCTCCCCAGAGGTGGGCTGTTGGACTTAGAAAATTTGTGGAATGTCTACATCCAAGTACTAAAACCGTGGTTACATGTGCAATTTATTGCATGCAATTATTGCATGCAATTTATTGCATGCAATAAATTGCACATGTAACCACATCTAAAATAATTGTACAGTTATTTTCGCATCCCTGCAACAAATTGCATGCAATAAATTGCATGCAATAAATTGCACATGTAACCACGTCTAAAATAATTGTACAATTATTTTAGCACCCCTGCAACAAATTGCATGCAATAAATTGCTCATGTAACCACAGTTTAAACATGTGGACTGTCATAGATATGATTAGTGTTTGTTTGTGTTTATGCCACGGTCGGCTGTCACAGCAGTTGCTGAGTCCTTGTTGTTTAACTGGCATATTTCCTTTCATAACAACAGGTAGAATTGTATTTCCAGAAGTCTATAAGGAAACCGTTTAGGACTGCATGTTTTGTGCACCTCTGCTAACGGTATCACTGTTTTAATGGCAAAGGAGCAACTGGCTTATCCAGGTGTACCTTTCTCATGTGAACCTGGATAAGTCAGTTGATCTTCCTTGGTGTTTTACAGGCCAGATGCCCTTCCTGTCAGCCAACCAACAGTGTCGAAGCACTGAAGGCATACACAGAATCTTGAACTGTTATTGCTGATGTGATATTGACTTGGTTAGGTACTGGCATTTCAGCATAATGACAGCATAGCTGTTCCATTAGGAGTCCAGTGATGGATGAAGGAAGGATGAGGCCAGGTCACTGGTTAGAGCCAGTGCTTTGCATTTTGCTTTGTCACTGATGGTTGGGTGACAGGAAGGACAGCAGGCACATAAAAACACCATTCCACTAATCCGGAATGGGTGGCAAAGGATCTGTGAGAGGAAACAGCTGACCCAGTTTCACCTGGAAAGTGGATCTTAAACAAAATAAAAGTAAAAAACTGCCAACCACCACATAAAACTGCGGGTTTTTTAAATTTACATTTGCTGTTTTATTATCAGATTTGAGGCCTTTGTTGTCATTCATGGTGTCCTACATCCACATACCAGATTTCGTTCAAGTATCTCTAACTTTTCCTGTGATAATTGGGGTGTCCTGATATTTAAGGTAGCAGCGCTTCCGACCTGCCAGAGCATGTACGTGCACAAATGACTGACCACTGACGAAACTGTTTGGCAACCTACATTTGTTCACAAATTTCATGGAGATCCTGTTTGCCATTTTGAATTTATAGCAGTTTTAAGTCTGCACCAGTTTAGCTTGAAAAAGCCTACTCACACCCCAAAAATGGAGATTTGGGGGATTTGATGCCTAAATAGGGAGCAATATCAGCGAGATTCCCCAAAGACACATCCCTCAAGTCATTTTGCATCAAATGATGTATTGCTTAAAGGCATCATATCTTATACCGTTCCAGGGATATGGCTTGTATAAACAGCAATTCCAGATGGCAACTGCCACAATGTTGAATTTTACCGAAAGTAGTAATGTGCATGAAGATTGGTGTTGAATGATGTCCTGCATTCACAAACCAAGTTTGGTTCAAATATCTCTAACTGCTACTGAGATAAAAAAAAGTATTGCACTCAGGTGAGTGAGTAATTTCTCAACAGCACATTGTAGGCTATTCAGTGGCTCAGTGCTGTGCAATAGTTGGATAATAATAAAGTCAGAAGATCACTAACAAATGGTAAAAGAATGTAAAACTAGAATGTGGGCCAATGCCCAACGTGATGGTCGCCCTGCCGAACATAGGTGGCGCCCTCTGTTGAACGCCGCAAAGTTTCGCTGACGCCTACTACTTCACTGCTGTGCAGTAACGCTGCCAAGACTCGAAACCCATTGAAATTTGCAGGGGTGCCTCAAACTCGCCAACAGATCTCAGCCGCTAGTAGGCCGAAGTTCACCATATTGTGGGAACATCTAAAGCACATATTGCTGCTTAACAATTTTTTTCCGATTGTCGATACATGCCTCAGCTGCAAAGGTATAGCCCAACAAAGTTGTGCGATGGTGCCCAAATGTCGCATTTTTGGCGGTTTTTTGGGTCCTGCATTTCCAGCGAGCCGCGTGCAGCACGTTTCAGATCTGCATTCTAAATTCGCAGTACGGCCACACCATGTGTGGAAGTATGGTAGACATCCAATCTCCGACGGCTGAGATTAGGCGAGGAAAAAAAGATAGAAAGAAACCACAGGACAAAAATATACTGGTCTGCCCTATTCCATAAGGCGACCATAACCAGCATACTTCTACAAAGCTGATGGTCTGCTGTGTCATTGTTCTTTCCTTTTGGCAGCCGTTACTCAACAAATATACCGACTGTGTTCAAATCAGTTATCACTTGTATTAATAAATGTTACGGACTATGGAGACAATGTAGTCGATGAGAACTATAGCGTCTTCTCTCTAATAAACATGATGGTAATGATGATGATGATACGAATGTGCTAGTTGCCTTCAGCATGCACATATGGGCAGTAAAACTTTGCTTCAACAAAAGCCTTCAGTTGTAAGCTGGTGGTGCGAGCTGACACAGGTTGATGTCACCCGTATAATGGCCGTAAAACAGTTGTTGTATCGTCTGTAATGACTACCTTGTGTGTAGGCGCGAGTTTCTGTGGACAGAACAATGGCGGTTGTTCACATGTCTGTCTTCCGTCACCAACTTTTGCCAGGCATTCATGTCACTGTCCAGATAGTGACAGAGTCTACGCATATCGACTGAACAACGACGGAAGAACTTGCCTTCGTACACCATGTTAGTGTCCATGTGCCACCAGTATTCTGCTGCACTGTTGTGTAGTTTCTTGGTCTAAGTGTTCACTAATAATGAATCATACAGAGATGACATAGGTAACACTGTCGATGACAACTGTAGCGTCTTCTTTCTAATTCGAATGTGCAGTGCTAGTTGCCTTCAGCAAGGGCATGCATATGGGTGGTAAAACTTTGCTTCATCAGAATCCTTCAATTGTTAACTGGTGGTGCTAGCTATCACAGGTTGATGGCACCCGTATAATGGCCATCAACAGCCAGGCACTCATGTCACTGTCCAGATAGTGACAGAGTCTACGCATATCGACTGAATGACGACGGGAGAACTTGCCTTCGTACACCATGTTAGTGTCTATGTGCCACCAGTATTCTGCTGCACTGTTGTGTAGTTTCTTGCTCTAAGTGTTCACTAATAATGAATGAATCATACGGAGATGACATAGGTAATGCTGTTGCCCAAGAAATTGCAGTGCCACCACTATTCTGCTGCAGATAAACTGTTGTGCAGCTGTTATGCACAACAGTTTATCTGCAGCAGAATAATGGTGGCACTGCAATTTCTTGGCCAACATGTGTTTAGTGGGACGTTAAACCCTACTCACTTCACTTCACTGCATTACTTTTGCTTGGATGGCCGATGTACTTATTGTGTATGTACAGCTGTGGTGTTTGCCAGCATTTGCCTTATATAACATGGGAGATGGTCAACAATGTTGAGAACTGTAGCATCTTCTCCGGAATATGAATGTGCTAGATGTACCCAGCAAGAGCATGTGGAACAGTAAAACGTGCTTCCCAATAAAATCCTCAGTTATTAATTGGGGCTGCTGGCTAACACAGATTGTTCTTTTTAATAGCCATAAGATGGTTGTTCTTGCTGTTGACTGGATTATATGTCACACTTACATACTTGGGAGCATAGTGCTGTGCCCCCTTACAAAGTTGTGTAAAAAATAATATGTCAGAAGTTAGTTAGTTCATATTTGAAAGTTACGTTCAATAGATAGTCATCAGCGAACTGTGACAATTGAGTTTTCAAAGGGGATATGGCCCTTTACTAAAGTTCTAAGTACTGTGCTGACAATTTGATACAGCAGCAGCCAGGTTAAGGTTACCCGTGTGATCCAGTTGATCATCAAGCTCGTAGTGGCTATTCTGTATTTAGAAATAACAGTACTTCTCTGGTCTGCCTGTAACCTTACCCCAAATGCTGGGCTTTACCATCTTATCAGCTTTTTGTTGCACCAAAGATATTGCAGTTGGTTTGGCAACTGCAGGTTATTGATAGCACAGAATACTTAACTTTGTTTATAGCACTTGAGTATCATTCTTGCAGACCTGAGCCAGAATTTAAAGTACAATTATTGTCACCATGACATAGTCTAGAATTGGCAGTAGAATTGTCAGTGATGCAGATTTTGTGCAGTTGTTATTGATACTGGTGGTATTATTGTCAAAGTTAAGGTTAAAATGACACCGTCATTGTCAGTGACTGGATGCATGGCAGTGAACATAAGTATGTAACAGTCCGTGCTGTGTGATGATAACTGACAGAGTAGACAACAGATGTGTGGAGTGCAGTGGATGTTGCAGCTGCTGTGTGTGTGTTGATAGTTGAGATGAAGTCTGAGTTGACATCAACCGTTGCCGAGACAACACGTCCGCCGCCAGCATCACTGAGAACACGGATGTCTTGGACAGTTCTGCACAATGGCATACATCGGCCGACAGTGACGATGTCGACACCTGCTCAGTTGTCAGTGACGGTGTCGCTGTCAGGCACCGTGACAAACAGTGATGAAGCCGAGAAAGACTCAGTCAGTGTCTGGGTTGCCGTTGGTGTCGGCATAGCGGCGCTTGTCATTGTACTTGCCGTCGCCATCTTGGTGAGCACGAAGTTGTTTTTATTGTGCTTTAGAATCCTCAGTTGTGTTCTACAGGATGACCCATCCTGTGATGACCCATCCTGTGGATCATACGATAAGAACCATCTGGAAAATACAGCAGAGTCAGGGAACTAAAAGTTTGCCGTGGTAACTGTCAGGTCAGGGAAAGTGCTGTGAACATATAGCAACCAAATCTGTCTCTTGTTTTAGTCCATTGACATTTCACAGCAGGTAAAGCTCAGATGCATAATTTGTTGCAGCATTGCATCTTATTATGGCCGCCCTGCGTGGCAGATGCAGACATTATATTTTTGCCCTGTGGTTTCTATCTTCTTTCTTTTTTTCCTCGCCTAATCTCAGCAGTCGCAGAATGGTGTGTCCCTAGTGCGAATTTAGAATGCAGGTCTGAAATGTGCTGCACGCGGCTCGCTGGAAATGCAGGACCCAAAAGTTCGCCATCTGGGCACCATCGCACAGCTTTGTCGGGCTATATCTTTACAACTAAGGCATATATCAACAAGAGGGAAAAAAACTTGTTAAACAGCAATATCTCCGCCACATGTCCTCACAATATGGAGAACTTGGCCCGTTAACAGCGGAGATCCATTCGGGAGTTTGGGGCACCCCTGCAAATTTCAACAGGTTTCGCATCTTGGCAACATTACTGCAGGGCACTCTAGTAGTGGGCATCAGCCAAACTTTGCGGCGTTGAACAGAGGGCGCCACCTATATTCAGCATGGCGGCCATCACATTGGTCATTGGCCCACATTCTAGTTGTGTTCTAATGTCTGGGCAACAGACTGGAAAACTCAGTGAATTTCATACCATGTGGAAAGTGGTCATCCCTAGTCCAGCATTTGATACTAATGAACATAAAAACGGGAATACACAACTGATTCATTAACTAGTAAAATGTGTTATGTTAAAAGTCCTAATCAATGCAATTTTCTATATCTTTGATTTGAAACAATGTTTCTATACTCATTTGTTTTATCAGCAGACGGACGGTTCAGTTGTATTTGCCAGGTGCGCCAAAATACCCTCCCATGAGGGCACATTGATGCCACCTGGCTAATATGATTGAACTTGTGCTTCCTTCACTCCACCCAAGTCCACAACCCAAATGGCAGATCGATTGGTTCAGCCATTTTTGCACAGGTCATGGCAGAATGTCCTTGAGCATGCCCTGGCATGTCCTTTACCCTAAAAATTTCCCCTTCACACGTGGGTTCTGAACCCATCTAATACATGCTTCCTCGGGCCCATTCTTGTGGAGTCTATAGTCAAAATGGCATCTTGATCAGTTCAGCGGTTTTTTGCACAGCTCACGGCAGTGTCGTTGGAGATGTTAGGACATGCCCTTCCCCCTCTACATTGCCCCTTCCCATCAGGGGATCTAAACCCCATCTAACATGTGGTTCCTTGGGTCCACCCGACTCAGCGTCGGTTTGGCCGTTTATGCACAGTGCACGGCAGACAGTCCCTATACTTTACAATGGGCCCCCTTTCCCCATAAAATTGCCCCTTCCCATGGGGATCTGGACCCCCATCTAATATTTTGTTCTTTGGACACATACCAGTTCACAACCCAAACAGCATCTCGATCGGTTCAGCCGTTTTTGCATGGTTCACGGCAGAGCGTCCCCATACTTTACAATGGGCTGCCTCTTTCCCCCCAAAATTGCCCATTCCCATGGGGTATCTGTACCCCATCTAATACATGGTTCCTTGGGCCCACCTGAGTACTCAACCCAAATGGTATCTCGATTGGTTCACACATTTTTGCAGGGCTTACTACTGTGACAGACACAGACCAACAAACTATACCCAGTTTCTAACAATAGATAGATAGATAGATAGATAGATACAGTTATTTGTATAGCGCCTATAAGTCGAAAGAGTCACTAGGCGCTTCAGTTGCCAAAAAGATGTGTTTTCAGAGATCGTCTGAAAGAATCGAAGG
>Ga0056108_1000675_pt1 | contig 10179 bp, 9 predicted proteins | sample WorMetG1BERMUDA1_FD_83875 | JGI IMG/M metagenome (GOLD analysis project Ga0056108, IMG submission 83875) | Marine gutless worms symbiont microbial communities from Max Planck institute for Marine Microbiology, Germany - Inanidrilus... ... | reverse complement strand
TTTTCGCCCTGGAGCCGCCTGGGCCCGCACAGACGCCTTCTGAAGCCACCCGTCTCTTGCAAAATCAAAATCAGATATTTTCACCGTCCGCCATTTGGCGAGTTTATCAACAGTATCCCCCCTTTCCCGACCGCGTTTCAGAACCTTATTCCGTCGGCGGCGCCAACAGGGCCGGATCGCTGATCACGGAATGACGGTGCCAGGCGCCGCCGCGCACGACCTGGACCTGGACGTCCTTCCTGACCTCGCCCAGCTTGTTGAACGAGATGTCGCCGGTCGACGCCTTCAGCTTGAGGCCGGCGATGGCGTCGCGGATCGCCTTGCGGTCGTCGGTACCGGCGACACGCATGGCGGCGACGGCGACCTTGACCGCCGTGTGACCGGAGGCGGCGACCATATCGGGCTTGGCCTTGGCCAGTTTCTCGTAGGCCATGATGAAGTTCTTGGTCTCGGCCACCGTCGAGTCGCGGTCGAGCGACGTGGTGATGATGACGCCTTCCGCCGATTTGCCGGCGATCTCGATGAACTTCTCGGAGTCGTAGCCTTCTTGGCCGATGATCGGCACGGTGATGCCGGCGGCGCGAAGCTGGCTGACCAGCGGTCCGGCGGTAAAAAAATAGCCAGAGGCGTAGATGGCTTCCGGATTGTCGGCCTTGACCTTGGAGACGATGAGGCCGAACTGCCGATCCTTGATGGAGTATTCGTATTCGTTGACGACGTCGACACCGAACTTGCCGGCCGCCTCCTTGAAGCCGGCGGCAAGCGACTTGCCGAAATCGTTCTTCAGCGTGATGACGACGGTCTTCTTCTTGCCCAGGGTTTCGCCGACCAACTTGGCGCCGGCCCGGCCCTGGACCTCGCCGACGAACGACGTTCGGAATACGAAATCGCCGGCCTTGGTGATGCCGGGGTGCACCGCATAGGCGGAGATGTAAGGGACACCATTGCTCTGGAAGACGTTGGCAGCGGCCCGTGTGGCGCCCGAGTAGCTGCCGGATATGGCGATGTTGACCCGGTCCTGGGTCGCCAACTTGGCGGCGATCGGCGCCGATTCCTTGGGCGAGGCTTGGTCGTCGTAGATGACGAGCTCGATCTGCTTGCCGTTGACGCCGCCTTCCGTATTGGCCTGTTCGACGGCCAGCTTGGCGCCGGTCAAGGCCGACGTTCCGTCGGCGGCGGCGAAGCCGGTGAGGGGGACGTTGAAACCGATCCGGACCTTCTCGGCGGCGGTGGCCGCCGTTGCGGCGATCGATCCAGCAAGGACGAGGGCGAGAGCTGTTTTCAGATGGGACATCGATACCTCCATGCGATCCGGGGCGGTCCCGCTCCCGTTATGCGGCGGAGCTTTTCAGACGGCCCTGCGGACTGTTGATGAACCGGTTACCTATACATGTATATACAACTTGGGTCAATCTGACGCCGCCAATCCCATAGACCGGCAAGTAATTTCATTTGATTCTAGCGGCCAATTCGTCATTATTTCCTGCAACCGCGGCGGGAAGGCAACGCAATTGCGCTCCTAGAGAGTGCCGGCTTCCCGGTTGTCGCTTGTCAACGATACGTCGAACGCGGATGGGGAACGGAACGATGTTTTCGAGATACATGCCGCTTTTGCTGGCGGCGCTGATCGTTGGAAGCGCCAACGATGCCTGGGCCGAGCGCGAAATGCGGTCGGCCGGTTACGAGGGCATTCAAGTCGTCGCGCTCGGCCCGAGTGCCGGCGCCAAATATGACGTTTCCATCATGCCGGCGAAGGAGGGACTGGAGCGGCTCATCGAGGCGCTCAAGGTCATTTACAACGAGTCGGAATTCAACCGGGACGGATTGGAACTCCTCAAGGGCCAGGGCCGCGTCGTCATCGTCTATGACCCTGACCACGCCCGCGAGGAATTCGGTACCATTACGGCGGCGACATTCCGCCCGAAGGCTCTCGAGATCAGCGGCATCGCCGACACGGAAGACCAACTGGCGGCGACGATAACGCGGCACGGCATCAAATGGCCGACCCGGGAACTGGCCGCCATCATCGTTCATGAATTGATCGGTCACGGCATCCAGCATCAGAGCGGACGATTGCGGGCCATGCGGGGGTTGGACGTGGAGTGCGAGGCTTGGCTGCGCACCGAGAAGGCGTTCCAAGACTTCAAGCTCAACAAACGGTCCGACGAGATGGTCCGTTTCCGTCGGCACCTGGAGTACTATTGCGACGATTTCCGGCGTTCCCTCGGTCAGAACGCGGCCCTTTTCGACGTTCTCGATCCGGACATTCCGCGACTGATGGAACTGTTCAACAAGTACCTCACGGCTCTCGTGAGAAGCGGCGCCTATGCAAAAAGCGTTCGGGCCAACAATGACATAAGCCGGGCCGCGTTACGCCGGCTCTACGACTCGGGCTCGCCGCAGGAACAATACAACGTCGGGAATTCCATCTTGAACAGGAGTAAGATCGCGGAGGAACTCAAATGGGGGCGGGCCTTGTTGCACAAGGCCGCCAAGAAGGGGAACCTGGACGCCCAGTATCGGATCGGCAAATTCCTCCTCGAGGAAACTGAGGGCGATAAGAGAGGCAAGAGCGCCCTTGCCTGGTACCGCCTGGCGGCCAAACAGGGGCATATCGACGCGCAGTTCGCCGCCGGCTTGATGCTGGAGAAAGGCCAGGCCATCGACAAGGCTCCGGAGCGGGCCGTCGAATGGTATCTCAAGGCGGCCGAACGCGGGCATGCCAAAGCCCAATTCCGCCTCGGAATCCTGAACGCCGAGGGCAACGGCGTGCCCCGCGACGACAAACGCGCCGCCGACTGGTACCTGAAAGCGGCGAAAAGCGGGCACCCTCAGGCCCAGAGCGCCATCGGATACGCCTACGAGAAGGGGCGCGGCACCCATCGCAACATCGCCAAGGCGATCCTCTGGTACATGAAGGGTGCTGAGCAGGGGTATTCCGAACCCCAGTACAACATCGGCGTCATGTATGCGAAGGGCCGCGGTGTCCGCAAGGACGAGGAAAAGGCCCTTTACTGGCTAACCGAATCGGCGAAACAGGACCATCCGCTCGCACAACGGGTCCTCGGGCTCATGCATGAGAAGGGCATAGGCACCGTTTCCGATCCCAAAACGGCATTCGCCTGGTACTACCGGGCCGCCCGGCTCGGCGACAAGAAGGCCAAGAAACTGGCGGAGCGGCTCGTGAAGAGCCATCCGGAGGTGGTCCGTTAACGGTGCGGCGCGCTCACGGTTACCTTGTGGGTCCGCCCTTCGCTCCTGAGGGTGCCTAAGACTTTGGAGTCGACGAACCGTCGAGTTCCGCGCTCCGGCCTTTGTTGAGAAGCGGAACCTTCTTCACGCGTTTCGGGAAGCGCCCGGGGATTTCGCCGGTGTCACCGCCGTACTTGACCCACAGCTCCTTGAAATTCTTTTCCTCGATCTCCGGTGGATCGACGCCGTAGACGACTGCGACCAGTCCGCCGTCGAACGCCAGAACGCCGGTGCCGACACCTTTGCCCTTGAAGCGGCCTCGCTTCTGCCGCCCGGCATTGCGGATCTTGCCGGTGACCAGTGCACTGTCCTCGAAGCAGCGGAGCCTGACTTCGCTTGTGCGGCCGAATCCGGACCAGCTGTAGTATCCCTGGCAGACAAGGTTCCCCTCGGGATCCCGGTATGCGAGGTACTTGGGGCCGAGCGGCTTGATGCGACCGTCGTAGGTGGTCATCCCCGCGAAGGTGAACCCCTTGAGGCTCAGGCCCTCGGAATAGGATGCGCTACGGACCTTTTCGGTCGGTGCGTCGCGGCCGATGACCAACATGAGCACCGGGCTGGCGCTGCATCGGATTTTTCGGCAGCGCTCGGTCGATTCGTCGAGTTGAATCTCGGCAACGGAGCGCGAGGCCGGTAACGTCATCGATCTCGACATGAGCCGACGAGCAGGCGCTCAACGCGAGGACAAGGATAGGAGGGGTCAAATAGCGCATGACGGTGACCTCTGGTTGGTATCCGTAACTTTGAAGGATCGGTATAGGAACCGACTGTTGACCTGTCTAGTAGAGCGGGTTCATCGGCCGATGTCATCCGTAGACCGGCAACCCATCCCTGACGACGGAGGTGCACGGGTTGGCGCCGATGGCGTAGGCGAGATCTGGCGGATTTTCGATATCGTAGATCGCGAAGTCCGCCGCCTTGCCGGTTTCCAGGGTGCCGAGTTCGCTGTTGAGACCGAGCGCCTTGGCGGCGTTTCGGGTGATGCCGGCGAGCGCCTCCTCGGGCGTCAGGGCGAACAAGGTGCAGGCCATGTTGAGCATCAACAGGAGCGAACCGACGGGGGACGAACCCGGGTTGGCGTCAGAGGCCACGGCCATGGGTATGCCGAGGCGCCGAAACGTCTCGACAGGCGGCAGTTTCGTCTCGCCGAGGAAGTAGTAGGCTCCGGGCAGCAGGACGGCGGCGGTGCCGGCTTCGGCCATGGCTCGGGCCCCCGTTTCGCTCAGGTATTCCAGGTGATCGGCCGAAAGGGCGCCGTAGCGTGCCGCCAGCGCCGCGCCGCCGCTGTCGCTCAATTGTTCGGCATGCAATTTGACCGGCAGACCCAGTGAGCGGGCTTGTTCGAACAGGCGGTCGACTTCCTCCAGCGAGAACGCGATGTCCTCGCAGAAGGCATCGACGGTGTCGGCGAGTCCTTCTTTTGCGGCCGCCGGGAGCATTTCATTACAGACGAGATCCAGGTATCCACCTCGGTCTTCCCTGAACTCGGGCGGCAAGGCATGGGCGCCGAGAAAGGTGGTGCGAACCCGCACCGGAAGGTCTTCGCCCAAACGCCGGGCGGCCCGCAGCATGGTGAGTTCGGTCTCCGTTTCGAGCCCGTAGCCCGATTTGATCTCGACCGTGGTCACGCCTTCCGCGAGGAACGGCATAAGGCGTTTGCGTGCCTGTTCGAAGAGGCTGTTCTCGCCGGCTGCCCGGGTCGCCCGGACGGTGGCCAGGATGCCGCCGCCGGCGCGCGCGATATCGGCGTAGCTCTCGCCGGCGAGGCGGCGGTCGAACTCGTCGGAGCGGTTGCCGGCATAGACCAGATGTGTATGGCAATCGATCAGGCCCGGAAGCAGCCAATGGCCGTCAAGCGCGATGATCTCTTCGGCCAGGCTCTCGGGATTGCCGGGCAGGTCGGTCGCCGCGCCGACGTAGGCGATGCGACCGTCCTTGGCGGCCAGCGCGCCGTCGCGGATGGTTTCGAACGGCGTGTCGGCGCCTGCGGCCATCGTCGCCAGATGGCCGCCGATCCAAAGCCGGTCCCAGCGCCGCTCGGTCACGGGGGCCTAGCGCTTGACGAAGGGGTTGGGCGTTTCCGTCGCCGTCGAGATCCACACCGTCTTCGTCTGCATGAACTCGCGGATCGTTTCCTGGCCGTTCTCGCGGCCGAGGCCCGAACGCTTGTAGCCTCCGAAGGGCGCGAGGAAACTCACCGCCCGGTAGGTGTTGACCCAGACGGTGCCGGCGCGGATACGCTTCGGCACCTCGATGGCGCGGCGGATCGACGTCGTCCAGACGCCGGCCGCCAAGCCGTAGACCACGTCGTTGGCGACCTCGATCGCCTCTTCCTTGTCCTCGAAGGGGATGATGGAGAGCACCGGCCCGAACACCTCTTCCTGGGCGATGCGCATCTTGTTGTTGACTCCGGTGAACACCGTCGGCTCGACGAACCAGCCGTCGCCGCATTCGGGCCGTTCCGCCTTGCCGCCGCCCAATACGCATTCGGCGCCGTCCTCGCGGGCGACGTCCATGTAGCCGAGGATTTTCTCGTATTGCGGCTGCGTGGTCACCGGACCGACCTGGGTGTCGAGCGACATGGGGTTGCCCATCTTCGCCGTCTGGGCGAAGGCGACAAGCTTGTCGACGAACTCGTTATGGATGGACTTCTGAACGAGAAGCCGCGAGCCGGCGATACAGGTTTGGCCGGTGGCGGCGAAGATGCCAGAGATGGCGCCCTTGACGGCGTTGTCCATGTCGCAGTCGTCGAAGACGATGTTCGGCGACTTGCCGCCGAGCTCGAGGCTGACCTTCTTGAGGCCGGCCGCGGCCTTCTCGTAGACCCGCGTCCCGCTCATGGGGCCGCCGGTGAAGGCGACCTTGGCGACGTCGTCGTGGCCGACCAGCGGCTCGCCGATCTCCGGGCCGAAGCCGGTGACGACGTTGACGACGCCCTTCGGGAAGCCGGCCGCTTCGACCAATTTGACGAACTCAAGGGCCGAAGCCGACGTGAACTCGGAGGGTTTGAGCACCACCGTATTTCCGGCAGCCAGCGCCGGTGCCAGCTTCCAAGACGTCAGCAGAAGGGGCGAGTTCCATGGGCAAATGGCGGCGATGACGCCCAAGGGCTCGTAGCTCGTGTAGGTGAAGTGATCGGGCTTGTCGATGGGCAGCACAGAGCCTTCGATCTTGTCGGCGAGCCCGCCGAAATAGTAGTACCACTGCGGGATGTACTTGAGCTGCATGCCCATCTCGGCGATCAGCTTGCCGTTGTCGCGAACCTCGATCTCGGCCAGGCGTTCGGCGTTCTCGGCGACCAGATCACCGAGGCGCCTCAGCATGTGGCCGCGTGCCGTCGCCGTCATGCCCGCCCAGTCTGCGCCGTTGAAGGCCCGTTTGGCGGCTGCGACAGCGCGCTCGACGTCATCGGCCGTGCCCCGCGGCACCAACGACCATGGTTCGCCCGTGTAGGGATTGAAACTCTCGAAGTACTCGCCGGATGACGGTTCCACCCATTCGCCGTCGATGTACATCTTCAGTTTTTCGAGTTCAGCCATAGAAGTTCCCCCAGTTGATCGGCAACCGCCCTCAGGCGATACCATCCGGTCCCAACAATGCGCGCCGAAAACGGTTCTTCAGGTGAACCCCGTCCTTCGGCGGCAATACGAAATCCAGTTTTTCGGCGCGGACCTTGACGACGCGGAAGACGGGTCCTGATTTTTCCAGAAGGACCGGGCGTTGGCGCTCAAGATCGTCCTCCGTCCTAATGTAGGCTGCATCGGCAATCCCGCAACCGGCGGCGACGGTGACGAGGTCGGTGGAGAAGGCCGTGTGGGTCGCCTGCATGCCGGTCTCGCCGTAGCGCTCGTTGTCGAGGATCGCGATCGCCAGATTGGCCGGCTGCTGGACGGCGACGGTGGCGAGCGAGCCCATGCCCATGAGCATCTCGCCGTCGCCGGTCAGGACCAGCACGCGCCGTTTCGGCTGCGCCAGGGCGAGGCCGAGCCCCAAGGCAACCGCGCCGCCCATGGCCCCCCACAGCGGGAAATTGAGGTCCGTGTCGCCGGCCGCCGTGACGTCCCAGGCCGCCGAGCCGAGACCGGCGACGACCAGCAGGTCGCCCCGTCCGGCGAGCAGCCGTTTGGCGACATCGCGACGTTCGAGATCGAACGCTTGCGCAGCCGCGGTCATTCCTCCGACCCCCCTCCACTGAAGGTCTTGACCGGCATCAGGCGCTGGTTGAGCAGCACCGCGACCGCGCCGCCGCCGATAAAAGCGCGATGCAGCGCGGCGCCGGCCTGGGCTCCGACCTCGGCCGGCTCGGACACGTCGACGGCGGTGATGCCGGCCGTTTCGAGGGTTTGGGCGGCGGTTTCCCCCATCGGGTTCTGCCACGGATTGAACTCGTGCCACTGGCCGCGCATGGTCACGAACATCGCCAGCGGAAATCTGCAGGTCCGGGTCAGGGACAGCATGTTGATGCAGTTGCCGACGCCGCTCGATTGCATGAGCAGCACGCCGCGCTCACCGCCGAGCCAGGCGCCGGCGAGAAGGGCGATGCCTTCCTCTTCGGTGGTCAGCGGGACAGCGGTCATCGATTTCTCGGCGATACAGGCATCGATCAGCGTCTGGTGGCCGGCGTCCGGAACGTAGGCGACCTGCGTTACGTCATTGGCCCGCATGGCATCGAAGAGATGGTTCGGCCATTCCGTCATCGAAGTTGTTCCCCATTGGGCGAGTGCTTTTGCCGGGGGGAGAGGGTATATGGAATCCCACATTCGTCAATTGGGGCTTCAATCGAGGCGTCAAACGAGGCGTCAATCAGGGAGGCGACGATGCGCAACATGGAATTGCCCGGCCGCAACACGGTCCATGCCGCGAACGGCATGGCCGCCACCTCGCATACGGTTTCAACGCTGGCTGCCGTCAACGTCCTGCAGTTGGGCGGCAACGCCATGGACGCGGCCATCGCCGCCGTCGCCGTGCAATGCGTGGTCGAACCGGAATCGACTGGTATCGGCGGCGACTGTTTCTGCCTCTATTCCCCCGAGGGCTCCGATGACCTGATCGCCTTCAACGGCTCCGGCAAGGCGCCGGCCGGCGCCACGGCGGACTATTTCGCGGACCAGGGCATCACCGAGATCGAGCGCCATTCGCCCCATGCGGTCACCGTGCCCAGCGCCGTCGATGCCTGGGACCGGTTGATCCGCGATCAAGGCACCATGGAGTTGGGCGAATTGCTGCAGCCGGCGATCGCACTGGCCCGTGACGGCTATGCGGTCGCCCCCCGCGTCGCCTCGGACTGGGCGAGCGCCGCCGAAGAATTCACCGTCGACGCCGATGCGGCGGCGCGCTTCCTGCCCGACGGCCGGGCACCCCGGGCCGGCGAGCGGCATCACCAACCGGAGCTCGCCGATACGCTTTCCAAGATCGCCGAGCACGGCCGCGATGGCTTCTATACGGGCGAGGTCGCCGAGGACATCGTCGCCAAGCTGCAGTCCCTCGGCGGTGTCCATACCCTGGAGGATTTCGCCGCCGTCGAAGGCAACTACGTGGAGCCGATCAAGACTGATTTCCGCGGCTACGAGGTGTGGGAATGTCCACCCAACGGCCAGGGGCTGTTCGCGCTTCTGTTGCTCAACATCATGGCCGGCTTCGAGACCGAAGGCGTCGACCCGTTGTCGGCCGAACGCCTGCACCTAGAGATCGAGGCCGGGCGTCTCGCCTACCAGGACCGCAACGCCTTTCTCGCCGACCCGTCGCAGGCCGAGGTGCCCGTCGAATGGCTGTTGTCCCAGGCCCATGCCGACGAGGTGCGCGCCCGCATCGACCCGGAACGCGCCATGACCGACCTGCCGCCGGTGACCTTCCCCAACCACGAGAGCACGGTCTACATCTCGGTCGTCGACAAGGACCGCAACGCGGTGTCCTTCATCAACACGCTTTTCAACAGCTTCGGCAGCATGCGCCTGGCGCCGAAATCGGGGGTCATGCTGCACAACCGGGGCCAGGGCTTCGTCCTCGACCCGGCGCACCCGAACTGCATCGCACCCGGCAAGCGGCCGCTGCACACCATCATCCCCGGCATGCTGGTCAAGGACGGCCGTGCTGTCATGCCGTTCGGCGTTATGGGTGGCCAGTACCAGGCCTTCGGCCACATGCATCTCTTGTCCAAGTTCATCGACTTCGGTTTCGACATCCAGGAGGCCATGGACCTGCCGCGCCTGTTCCCGGTGCCCGGGACACGCGACGTCGAGGCGGAAACCGGCATCCCGGCCGAGACCATCGAGCGCCTCAAGGCCATGGGCCATACCTTCGTCGAGCCGGAGAAACCCATCGGCGGCTCGCAGGCGGTGTGGATCGACTGGGACAACGGCACGCTCACCGGCGGTTCGGAGCCGCGCAAGGACGGCTGCGCGCTCGGCTACTGAGGCCTGATCCGTCCCCCTGCCCGCGCTCTTCTGGCGACCCGTTGACGCGGCACCACCTTGACAAGTGCCCTCGATGAGCCAGGTCAAGTCATAGTGGTGCCACAGAGGGGCGACGGGACATCATGAACGACGGGATCGCCGTCCGGCCGGCGAAAGCCGGCGAGGAAGCAGCCATCGGCGCCTTGATCAATGCCATCCAGCGCCAGGAGTTCGGCATTTCCATCACTCTGGAGGACCAGCCGGACCTCGCCGATATCGCGGGCTTCTACCGCCAGGGCGCCGGCGACTTCTGGGTCGCCACCCACGGCGGGCGCATCGTCGGGACTATCGCGGCCGGAAGAAAGGAATCTCCGGGGACCTTCTCGACGTCCTCATGGGCCATGCCAAGGCCAGGGGGATACTGTTGATAAACCCCTGTTGATCGGTTTCTGAGATCGTGATTCCGTTTCCCGAGTGATTCGGTGGAGGGCGGAACGATGATGGGGCGGTTGTCGGACGACCAGGGCAAGTTCTT
>Ga0056108_1000674_pt1 | contig 10182 bp, 4 predicted proteins | sample WorMetG1BERMUDA1_FD_83875 | JGI IMG/M metagenome (GOLD analysis project Ga0056108, IMG submission 83875) | Marine gutless worms symbiont microbial communities from Max Planck institute for Marine Microbiology, Germany - Inanidrilus... ... | reverse complement strand
GTAGAGCAGTTGGTCAGGTGTGTGTGCACATCTCTGTGTGACTTTTGACTTATTTATGCTGTTTCACCTTGACACTATCTCGGTAAGTTTCGATTTTTTCGAAGGTCAAGGTCATAGGTCAGAGTTCACGTTCACAGGATGAAAATGTTCCTTTTTTAGCCATGGATTCATGACGCGGCATGACATATTTTCGACTGCTTGTCCAGTGCTTTGTGCTGAAGTGATCAGTGTGACCACGAGTGAGCGCTTCCAGTTTAACAGGAACTTCTCCCTGCTTAGTTCCAGTCCTGGAAATTAGCTGAGAAAAGCTTTGCAATCGTTACAATGGCGTTTTTGAGCGCCTTAGTGCTGCTGTTTGTTTAGTTGCAATGGATGTGTATTGCTGTTGTATGTTGTATGTTGGATGTTTATGTTGCAACCAAATTGAAAACTTTGCAAAATCATCCTAGTCTCAGTCGGCTGAAATGTGTGTGGATGCTGTAGGATGTCTTACTAAGAAGACTTTGAAACTTTTTCCGAGTCTGCATTTAAATAAGATTTGACGTTGATGTATAATGAATAGTGAAAATTGATCGAGTTAAGGTTTTACGTCCACTCGACGCAAATGTAGATGATTTTAAAGATGTTCTTCTCATCCAGTCAGTTAGCCTGATTGAGTTGTGGTTTTACGTCCCACTCGACACACAGTAGGTCATTTCAGAGACGTTAATCACTTCTTTAATCACTTACTAAGTGATTGTCGTCTCTGAAATGGCCTATTTTGATGTGTTAGGTTTCTTTAGGACCAAGCTAAGCTATGTAACACTTACCTTAGCTTGGTCCTAAAGAAACTTAACACAACAAAGTAGGCATGTACCAATAAACCAACAAATAACATAAGACACCATAAAGTGCACATAAAAATCCAAATCCTGGTTTGTTCGCCTTATATGACTTTAAACCTGGAAACGTGTCAGCTGTATATTCTTACAATTCCAGGCCAACATGGGGCTGGTGGTGAAAATTGATAGATAGTTAGCATAACAAGTGCATGCGTGCATGCGTGCAGGCATGTTTCTGTTGGTAGGAATATTTGAAAGAGTTTTGCATGCAGAAAACAGATGTCATTCTTGGATGTTATGTTCATTGTAAACATGGAGCTTGTGTTTGTATGGCAGGTACTTTGGACAACGAGCAGAGTTCAGCCACACAAAGTAACCTTACAGTTGTTGTCACTAGTGTCTGACTGATGGCGGAGATGCCGGCGCAAGTAGCTAACACCGAACCGAACCAGGCCGAGTCGAGGAACGGAAACGTGGCTGCAGACAATAGCGCACCTGCCGCAGCTAATGATACCAGTCGTCTGGAAGCAGGCGGCGAGATGGAAGCGGAAGATTCCGCGGTGCCGACGGTACCGGACGGTGGCTGGGGTTGGATGGTGGTGTTTGGATCGTTCATGATTCACGTCATCGCCGACGGCATTGCGTACTCATTCGGCGTCTTTGTCGAGGACTTTGTCGTGCACTTTCAGTGCTCAAAGAGCGCTGTCGGTGGACTTGGCTCTCTCATGCTTGGAGTGACCTGGGGATCAGGTAGTGTTCACTTGCGTGTGATAATAATAGCAAACACAGTTTTCAGGCTGCATTGCAGCACTAGCTAGATGCGGCCTGTTGCTACACATGGAGTAGCGTGGTCTGTCTGTCGGTCTGTCTGTCTGTCATGACCGTGAGCCCTGCAAACACAGCTGAACCGATCAAGATGCTGTTTGGGGTGTACACTCGGGGTGGGTACATGCACTAGATGTGTTCCAGGCTCTTGCAATTTTGAGGGCGAAAAGGGGCCAGCCCAGACATATCCGGTGGTTGATAAACTCAATGCTACGCAGCAGTGGGCAGAACTGGTACAGTGTAGATGCCGATTGGGGTTGTACTAAATCGGGTGCACATTGGCGCCACCTGGCGAATGCGAATAAACCGTCTGTGCGCAACAGCGATGCGGCCTTATGTCGGATTACGGCCTTATGTCGGATTACTTTGACCACTTGTTTCCTTTGATGACGCTGGTAATGTTGTACAGTTACGGAGGAAGAATTGAGCTGGTGAGTGAGATGCCCACCAAAGACATGGCAACATGGTGTAAAGAAGGGTGTGAAATGGTTTGATTGGTTCCAGGAGAGTTTGTCCAGGTTTGGAGCCAGTGGATGAAGAAAGTGAAGGGGACAACCAGATAGGCAGGTCTACCTTAAAAATGGCCATTATACCAGTGAATGTGTGACTTTGGCCTTGTTCATTTTCTGCGGTTGAAGTTATGGCACGTTGCAACTAGGAGCTACACAATTGCTCCGCCTTGTGCTCTACAGCGTGTCCACAAAAAAGCCCCCTAACTATAATGGCATTGTATTCAAGGTACTGGGAAAACATTGGTGAAATTTTTACAACTGAATTTAGCACATATTTCTACAGTGTGTGCAAAAATTCATGGAAATATAGTGTTAAAAATATCATACTTTAGTGCATGTTTTCAATTACACGTCAAAAACAAGTTTCTGTGACAACACAGACTATGCGTTGACAGTTATCTCCAGTGAAACAGTGATCATTCATCAATTGTTGTAACCTTTTTTGTCAGTGAAGAACTTTAATTAAAACGAGATCTTTGCTACTAAACACCATTTTCTTTTTGTTTTGCTAATGCGACAATTGTGTCGATGCTGACATTAGAGTCAACTTCATTGAATGTAAGCAACAAAGCGCACTTCTGGAAACTAAACTTTTGAAGACCGTGTGATTACACATTAATATTTCAGTGATGGCAGGACTGATTTTCACTAAAATTGTCAGTTTTGTTGAAAACATACAGATGTTGATGATGTTAAATTTGTAATTGTGCAATGCTTGCTAACTTTGAAGGTTTTAAACCTGCTCAGGGGGGGGCGTTTTTTGTGGACACAGTGTATTGTTGAGTAGTAGAGCACTGTTGACACTGTCTTCAGTTTGCCAATTGTGTTGTGGAAAGTTTCACTGGTGTACTTTGCCATGCTGTTAGGTAATTGCTGATAAAGCAACAACACTACAGACCCGATGGTTGACACAATATACATGTCTCCGGAAGTTTTTACATCATGCCTGTCTTCTGGCGTCTCTAGACTTAATCTTCGAGTTTCTTTCAGTGCTTCAATGCTGTTAGTTGGGTGACGGGAAGATCAGCTGTCCCTTAAAGAAAACGTGCCACTTATTGTCTAAAGGTTTTGTTCTGGAATAAGTGGAGGATGGTGAATTTCATGGTAAAAGTTACTGATCTGAAATTTCCCTATATGTTTTTAAAACTAGACATGTTGAACTTTTTTTCTCCTCGTACCTCTTTATGGTACCAATTTTTCCTCTGGCTAATGACCTGAAGTGTCACTTATATAAATTAACAACATTGGCAGCTGTCACCGTACTGGAAATTTACAGACATGCCTATATCTTTGCAAAGTCTGGAAGGCATTCTAGCACTGACAGGATAAATAGAAACACGGACATTTTTTAATGTGTTACGTGATACTGACAATTTTTACTGCACGCAGTGAACTGCGTAAGGTTATGTTTTTGGTGCTGTGTGACTTTTTTGTTTGTGTATGAAATATCTCGGGTGGAGGGAAGGGAGAAACCGCCGAACGGATTTGTGCCAAATTCACGTGGAAGAGGTGCTAATTTTGGTCCCTCGCTTGGGCCAGTTTGAATGTCAAGGTCACCAGGGACAAAAAATGGCATTTTTCGGCTGTTTTGGTGGCTTGCGTGCAATTTATGTTCAATGGTAAAACATCTTTTGCCTCTAGTTGCTTTTCTGTTCAGATTAATGTATTAATTAAGTGCCACTGTTCCTACATATGAAGCAGGTATTGCATTGACTGCTAGGCTTTGCCTGTCATTTCTCGTTGATTCTTAAAGCTGACTGACGAATGTTATCACTTATCAGTAATCAGTATAAACACTCCATGTAATTGATGCCTCAGTTGTTTTATTGCAGTGGCTGTGTTACTTGAAGTGGGTACTTCAGTGTCAGATTTACAGTAGTATCTACAGGGCCTGCGGTCCACTAATTTATCACAACAACTATTAGACGTTCACATGTTGAGAGCAGTTTCATTATCCCTCCCACATGCATACGGCAGTTCACACATGCTCACTGCTCAGTAACTTAAACTGTTATGGATGTCAATGTTTGATTGTAATCCTCTGATAGACAGTGTCTGAGGCATGATTATGAGAACTGTTCATTGCTGTGTATGTACATTTGTTGGACACATTGGTATGTGCAGTACCACAGACATATACACTTAAGTATTCTAGATACATGACTTGCCAATCAAACAGCAGCAGGGGGCGTGGTCACTATCATCTGCCGAAGTGTGATCCGAAAGATGGCAAAATGTTAATTAGCCACAGTGAACTTTGTAAGTGACGACAGCTCAATAACCAGTCACGTCACATTTCTATTTATAGACTTCGGGGCATTACGTAAACGTACGGAAGTTGCCGAACTACAGATATGTACAATTAATTAATGATTAATGGAACGCTGTCTCAGTTGATGCCCATTTGGTGGCAGTTTTGGTGGTAAGTTTACGCACAACAAGTAGGCATATTTTAATTTCACGTTTTAATAGTCCATTTGCAGCATTTTCGACAAGTGTCTGCTGTAACCTGTGCCCGTCGGATTTTGGTTTGAGGGTTACAACACAGTAGAGCTACTTTACTACTAAATATGAATAGGAAATATATGCGGCCTGTTTTTTGCTATGATCAGTATTGCCTAATCACTGGATGGGACTGTCTGGAGGGTAAGAGGGAAAATTATCAGGTCTGTTCTGTGCAATATTTGTGTGCAACAATTGTGCACAGTGCAATGCACACATATATGAACAGATCTAACATTTCTGTGGATTGGGTTTTGTCTCACTGGGACCATTTCACTGTGCTTAGATTAATTTTGGTATATGTATTGTGTGTCACTGTATATTGCATGCATGTGTAGGATTGTAACATGATGAGGTGGACTTGGTGGGATTGAAGCCTGTCCTTAGGACACTACTTCCTTCAGTGCTTTGACACTGTTGGTTGGGTCATTTGACCCGTAAAAACCCGTCCCCAATATGACCTATAATGTGTTTAGTGGGATGTTAAACCCTACTCAGTCAATCACTGGAAGCGACAAAAATGGCCATTCGCAGGGTTATGATCATTTCAGCGCTGTCAGGGCCGTACAGCTTGTTTTGTGTGAACATTTTCAGGTCCTATCGCGAGTGCACTCACTAACAAGTTTGGATGTCGAATCGTCGCTATTTCAGGAACAATCATCGCGTCCTTCGGTTTCATCCTCAGTATATTTGCACCAAACATCTGGTTCATGTACTTCAGCTTTGGATGTGTCACCGGTCGGTAGCCGTCAGTTGTTACAACACGATGATTTCATGTCGATAAATCACGCTAATGTTGACGAACTGTTTAAATGCTCAACTTGTAAAAGTGTTATAGACTTTTAGGGGTGCTATATAACCCAAATTGTACTGAAAATGCCCCTAAATCCTCGCCAACCAGCCGTGGTCAGTATGCACACTGCTGTTGTCATGGCATAGTCACCTCAGGAGTTCACATGGTTCATGTGATGAATGCAGTTTCAGTGCCTGGTGGCTGCCAACTATCAGACCAAGTCAGTCCGTGGGGGCTTTGAGTTTGCCTGTAGATTAGATTGAAGGGAAAGTACCTTCATTTTTAGCTCATCGCCAGGCGATGACCTAGTAGATTGGAACTCAGGTGTGTACCACTTTACCCAGGTTGTCCTGGCAAAGATCCGTCAAACAGGTGTCTTAGACCTGTTGATAGTGTTAAGAAGTGCATCTGTCAAAATGTGTTTCAAGCAAGTTATTTTTGTGAGACATTTACTGAGAGAATGTACCATTTATAATAACTCTCGACATAATAACTTCGGTGATTGCTCAACTGGCAAAAATATTATAGACTATCCAAAATATCGACTAATGTGATAAAGCATTATCTTAAAGGCATGGTATAACCTAAATTGTGTCTAAAGAACTGTTAAGTCCAAACGAATCGACCACATAGCTCCAAAAAAGTCTTATCTAGGCACATCTAATTCTTTATATGGTGAGAGCAGTGTGCTTGACATTCAAAAATTTCAGTTGACTGGTGGTATAGTACACATTGCCTGGTGTGTTGATGTGATGTTGTAGGATTAGGGCTTGGGATGGCATATCTACCAGCCATTGTGGCTGTGTCCTTCTACTTTGAGAAACGACGGTCCTTAGCGACTGGTATTGCGGTGTGCGGCTCCGGCATTGGCACCTTTGCCTTTGCACCCCTCACCAATACACTACTGCAAGAGTATTCATGGAAGGGAACGGTTCTGATCGAGGCCGGAATCCTACTCAACTGCATCCTCTGTGGTATGGTGTTCAGGCCTCTGAACGTTCCGAAGAAGACAGACCCGGCCGAGGTCGAGCCGATTATGGAAGAGAAGCCAGCGGTCGGAGCTGGGATACCAAAAATTTCCGTCAAGAGCGCGTCCAATCTTGAGCTGCCGCAGACGACGTCCGCGTCAAAGGACGAGGTGGCACGCCGGCGGCAGTTCAGCGAGTCGCATAAGTCGCACCATTCGGGGTCGGTGTCGCGAACGTCGTCGACGCATCTCACGGGCCCGATGGCACGGAAGGACGTATTCTACACGAAGAGCCTCGATCATATTCCGCAGTACCGGGCAGATCGCGAGGAGTACATCCGCAGCATGACGTCGCTGCGGGAGCAGCCGGAACCGGAGCCGGACAAATCCTTCCTGGCGAGGATCGGCATTACGGAGGAGATGCGGCAGACGATATCCGAGATGATGGACTTCCGGCTGCTTCTCGACGTCGTCTTCATTCTGTTTGCCGTCTCGAACCTGCTCACAAGCATCGGATTCGTCGTCCCGTACATCTTCCTGCCGAATCGCGGCCTCCGCTTTGATTTCACCAGCAGCGAGTCCTCCTGGCTGATCTCCATGGTGGGAATATCGAACACCATCGGGAGAGTGGTGTTCGGATACATTGCCGACATGAAGTTTGTGAATCGGCTGATGCTGTACAACACGGTGCTTGTCATCTGCGGAATTTGCTCAGTAGTGAGCGTTCTGATGTCAACTTTCCCGCTGCAGATGTGCTACTCGTTCTGCTTCGGCTTTTTCATTGGTACGTCATCGAATAAATGTATGTAAGTTTCATTCTAGTGGAAGATCTGGAGACAATGCAGGTAGCACCGGTGAGGAAAAATCTAGCATCTTCTCCCTAATCCGAATGCCCTGGTTGCTATTGATCAGTAAGTTCATGCAGACAGTAAAACTTTGCTCCGACAAAATCCTCCAGTTCTTAACTCGGGGTGCCGGCTAATGCAGGTTGTCCTGTATAATTTTTGTAAAATGGTAGTAGTAGTTGTCCTTAAGTGCTATTATGCTGATGGTTTGGTGATCGAAGGGCATGTGGCCTTTCAGTTTGTCTCCCTTCCTCCCTGCTTCCTCCGTCTCTCCCTCCCTATCTCCTTCCTTACCTCACCCTCCCTTCCTTCCTCCCTTTATGTATCCCTCCCTTCGTCCCTACTGTTGACAGCATTAGGGGTTTTGCGCATGCTGCCGGTTTTGCAGCGGCTTGGCGATGCTTACGGTTTCTAGTTTTGTCTGTCTGCTTGTCGGTTTGTTTAGCCGACCATCTTTACTAGAGATACTGTTGTTTCCGGTCCTGCGGAAGAGAAAGTTTGGAAATATATTATTTGAAGTACATCTACAGCTGTTCTAAATATCCCGAAAGATTCTTTTTGTGGTGCTGGTCAACCGTGGAGAAACTCAAAACAAGCAAATGCTGGAAATAAATAACCAAATTGGATAAGCTGAGTTTTCCTTCTATGTTTATCTAGATAATGATGGTACGGAGACAGTGCAAGAAGAACCATTGAGAACTCTAGCATCTTCTCCATAACCTGAATGTGCTAGTTTCCGCAAGCAAGGGCATGCAGGCAGTAAAACGTCGCTCCAAAAAGATCCTTAAGTTTTTAACTGGGAGTGCCAGCTAATGCTGGTTGTCCTGTGTATTGGCCGTAGAATGGTAGTAGTAGTTGTTGTTTATCTAGATAATTTCAGCTGATTACCATGTGATGCTGTGCTTGTGCTGTATATGATGTGGCCGTATGTCTGTCTCTTTGTCAGAAATTGGTGTTCTATCAAAATGGCAAAATGTAGGATCATGAAATCAACAACCTACTATAGCCTAGAGAAAGTTTCTTGTGCCAAAGATGTTCATAAGAGGTAGAGATAGAGACTTCAAATTCGGTGCTTAGGTTGACCACGGCAAGTTCCAGCCTATGGATGACAAACTGCCCCTGAAAGGGGCGTGGTCAGTGTCATGCGACAAATAAAATTTTAAATTTTTGTAGCTTCAGTCTCATATCTCTGGAATGGCTACAGCCAGAGTTCTCAAGGTTTCCTCAACATAGTCAGTTCAAGTCTTTGCCTTGGGATGACAAGCAACTCCCAAATGGGCATTATCCATGTTATGTGACCCATTTAAATTTTTTGAGTCGCCAATCATGTATCTCTGGAACGGCTAATGCTTGAGTCGTCAAATTTTGTCCACAGGTGGCCTGTATCAATGTTGGCCTTAGAATGAGAAGCTGTCCTCAAATGGTCGTAGTCAGGGCCAGGTGACATTTTTAAATTTTGTGCCTCCCCATCATATCTTTGGAAAGGGGGAAGTTAGGCACTTCATATTTGGTGTGCAGACTGATAATGATTAGTACTAATTCATGTATGATAGATTATCCTTGAATGGATGTGTTCAGTTTACATGACCTCTTTATTCTGGGAGCAATAACTGATAAGATCTCGGAAATGGTACAAGTTAAGAGATTGTTTAGTGTCCTTGTAATGGCAATGAGTGCGTTCAGGCAGCGGTTAAAAGTTGTCATCAGTTCTGTCTCTGTTTTATACAGGCGTGTATGTTTGTCTAACGCCCATCGTTCTGGTCGACCTTCTTGGACTGGAGAAGCTGTCCAACGCTTTTGGTCTCGTACTGCTGTTCCAAGGCATCGGTGCCGTGGCGGGACCGCCATTTGCTGGTTTGTAAATCACATTTCCAAAATTGTTACGTATTCCTCTCCCAAAATTTGGTCAGTGTCCGTCAGTTGTCATCTTATCTTTGGCTTTGGTGGTGGATTCTTTCTCAGTGGAGTTGGGCACTGGTTAGTCCGGATGGAGTGGCGTCCTGCTGGATGGTCGGTGTGTCTGCCTCTGTTAATCTTCCCTTGCACCATGAAGTCCAGAAATTCTCTTCTGGCACCAGCTGACCCGGGTGGTCCCGGAAAAAGGGCCGTAAAACGGTTGTGGTGTAGTGGTGGTGGATGATCCCAGTCCCACAATCCAGCAATCAGGATTCGATCTACCACGACATCATTTGTGACTAGTGAACCGCTTCTGGACTAAGCAAGACCACGGAGCGTCCTGCTGCAAGAGTCGAGCTTTGCAGTGACTTACAACTAGAGTGACTGGGACTTGCAACCATTTTGATCGCTGGTCATAACCACTGCACCATTTTTGAAAGACTGCTGCGCCACACACTGGACTGGACCTGTCTCGGTACTACCTAGTGTAGTTTGATAATTATCTTTTTGTCTTTGTACCATTTCTGCTTTCAGTGCTTTGACACTGCAGCAGGAAGGGCATCCGGTCTGTAAAAATTGAGTGGTGAGGTACTGGTGTGGTTATCTATCTGGAGCGACGTGCAAATGATTTGCATATGGTCCAGCTGATGCCGCTGCCACCCCATCATCTCTCACTTCAGTAAAATTGAGAATGGTTTACCTTTCTGGTGCTGGCTTACCCAGGTTGTCCTGGAAAAAAGCCGTTACGTGGACATACTAGAAGTTGTTGTCTTTGTACCATGTGGGTACTGGTCTCGGGAAGCTGGAAGCATTGTTGATTCCCTCAGGAATCTGGTGGTGGATAAAGAAAGGATGAGGCCAGCGGGTGACTTTTCCGGGTTAGGGTTGCCCCGTGCGTGCTCCGGGGCCGTAAGTAAGTAGGTAATTTGTGCCTGCGATTCACTTGTTGATTTCGGCGCTGTGTGAATGTGGCTTATTTGTATTTTTGTTTTTGCTTACCTTTCCTATTTGTATTTTTCCT
>Ga0056108_1000673_pt1 | contig 10183 bp, 7 predicted proteins | sample WorMetG1BERMUDA1_FD_83875 | JGI IMG/M metagenome (GOLD analysis project Ga0056108, IMG submission 83875) | Marine gutless worms symbiont microbial communities from Max Planck institute for Marine Microbiology, Germany - Inanidrilus... ... | reverse complement strand
TGTCCTAGTTTGATCGAAATCGGATCAAAGACGGCTGAGAAAAACTCTGCACAAACAAACAGACAGACAGACAAACCAACAGACACTACGAAAATAATGGTCACTTGGCCGTGAACCAACATTCACACACACACACACACATACACAAAATTTTCAAGTTAGGTAAACCACACAACTGCCTCATGGGGGTAATCATTTCCCATCACCTGAGGGTAGAAGGCTGAGTGGCTGGTTACGTACCAAGATGGTATACCCATAAACGGTCACTCATCTCAGTACTAACCCGGCTTGACGTAGAGTAACTTTGTTGATGTGACTATCGCCATTACCACTAGGCCAAACCACCATTCGTGATCAAGCAGCCAACTGGTTAATGCAGGTTCACCTAAAAATAGCCAAAAGACCTGCGTGTGTTTGTGTGCGGTCAAAAAAAATACACACAGCACCTCTGTTGCATCACTTACACCAAAAGTGACCCGTGGTGCTTTACAGAAAGCTGTGCTCATCATCATCAACCAAGATGCAGTTGCTGACATCAATACTATTATTAAAACCACAAGTGTCTGTGATGGTGATGCAAGGAGTGTCGGTGGTGGGCGTGGCTGGCTGGCCAGTGATACTGACGGGCTGGACGGTGACGGTTGGCGTGGTCGACACGCTACGGTGTCAGCCAGCCAGGAGCAGATGCTGAGTATAGGTGCGCGTTTACACTGCACACAGGAGGGGCTGGCTGGGCGTGGTGACGGTATCAGTGCGGCCTCGACTAGGGGCTTTTTAGTCACGGTAAACAATCAATATGTGGACGTTTGGCAGACAAACCATTTGGGCAACAGATGATTGGGCGACAAACAACATGGACGACAGACATTTGGGCGACAAAGACAGGCTGTTTGAGCAACGCACTGTTCAAGCATAAAAGGACTGTTGACCATGGTGAAGATTTGCCACAGGCGGCACTTTGCAGTGGACAGCAATTCAGTGCAGTACTCATTCGGTGTTTCATATCATGTGATGGCCAGTTGCATTCCTAAATCACAAGTATAGTGGAATGGGTAATGGATACTGTATAACCACAGCACGGCAGTGGAACAAAAACGTTAGGACCAGAGCATCATGCTGTAAAAACTGGTTCATGTTAACTGAGTTATTCAGAACAAAAAAGGGTACAGGTTTTTTGGACCACAGTGTATATGCATGCTAAAACCTGTTGCCCAATTGGTGTTTCACCCAAACGTCCAAAACAGGTCACCCAAACGTCTGGTGACCGATGTCAGACTCTGACTGGCAATCCTGGTCGTGGTTGACCCAGTTGCATAATCATGTCCATACATGGCAACCACGTCCACCACAACCGGACGCTGGTTGTAACTGAAAAAAGCAGCTGAACTCTGAGCATGTGTACGTGCGAGAAAACGAGACTTCATCTACTGTTTGTCGAACGCTACCTCGATAACCTCGCGGTGAGCGTCAATGACCGCCTCTTCTACCTCCTGCATGTGATCAACGACCTCGTGAAACTCCATCAGCTCGGCCGACAGCTCCTCAATCTAAAGTCGACAAAAGTCTACATAAACCACCACAACCATTTTATGGCCCTTTTTCCAGGACCACCCGGGTGAGCCGGTGCCAGAAGAGAACTTCTGGACATTATGGTGCAAGGGGAGAACAACAGAGGCAGACACACTGACCATCCGGCTGGGCGCCACTCCATCCGGACTAACCAGTGCCCACCTCCACCATCCCCCCATATTTTTTTACAGGCCGGATGCCCTTCCTGCAGCCCAACCAAGTGTCAAAGCACTGAAGGCAAATAGCGCATTCTGATTAGGGAGAAGATGCTAGAGTTCTCCTCAACGGCGTTACCTGCACCATCTCCGTACCTTGAACAGTCAAGGTACGGAGAAGTCTACATAAACATCAGAGGAAATTCAGACTGGGAATGGGAATAAATCTCGAAATAACTAGAGCTGAACGGGCGTGGGAATGGAGTACAAAGGAATATGAGTACTAGTTGCATTCCCACTCAGCTCTACTAAACATCCATACCGGATCAACCAAACTGGATACACTTCCAACATATATGACAAACAAGTACAACACATGTCAACATGGGTATTATCAGCAGCAGTACTGGCATTGCGTCAGTTTAACGCCTCAGCAGTCAGTTTATGGATCAAAAAGGACGAAGTCCAGCGGGCAATTATCAATGGCTGTCATCACTGCTTGGAGTTACTGACGGGCAAACAGCAAAATTTGAAGGACTGAGTATGATATCAATATAGCTATCACAATATGAAATACCACAATCAGATGTGCCACCATCTCTGTTTTGATGGCCATTTTCCACGTGAACCTGGGTTAGTTCCATGTTAATTTTCTTTTTCAACTGTTCCAGAAGAAAACTTTTGGGGATAAGTGCCCTTCCTGTCACCTTCCAGCAGTGTCAATGCAGTGACTCAAAGCAACGACCCACACCTGTGGCATGGCCTCATTGTTTCCTTTCTTCATCCGCCACCACACTCCTGATGGAAGGGGCACTGCTGCCTATACACCGACTCTTCAATGGCGCTAAACCAATGTAACATAACAGAAAAACCAAACTGCATTGCTTATTTCAATGTATGACTAAATTTCTCATCTACATATCAGACTCTTTCACTGTACTTAACATCTGCTGTTACCAAAGCAATAAGCTTTGATGCTGTATGTCACAAAATGTTTTAATTTGTACCAACAGACACAGTGTGTAAGTACATACTTAACAGTTGCCTCTATAAGTGGACATTAACGTGGCATGCATACACCAGGCTGACAGCCTTATTTCAGGTACGTACGAGTGAGCTAGCCAGCTGTCCCCTTAAGCCTGACAGGAGAATGGTAAATGTTTTTGTACGGCAGGATGCCTTTCGCGACACAATCCACGGCAATCACTCATTGTGCCTCATAGTTTCTTCATACACTCACGCTTCATGTCACTTCCTTTATGTCAGCTCTTCAACGCTTGTACCCAGTGTTGGTTCATCCCCAGTAGGGGGTGAAGTACCGTGATCAGCGTGTCCGTATGACGTATGTCTGTCAGTACAGCTGTCCAGTCACATATCTTAAAAACGACATGTGCACACTTCACATAATTTTCCGTACATTTTACCTGTGGCCATGGCTCAGTCCTCCTCTGATGAGAATGCAACACGTGAACAATAGCGACTAGGCGATTGGTTATGGAGGGGGTATGAGTGGTCGGCCGACAAAATGCAGATACTGCTGATACCCTGCAACTACGGGACATTGCCATGGCAACCATTTTTTTGCCTTTCGATGGGCTATAGCTTCAGTTGCATGATAGCCAGCAACACGCTGTTTGATTCTAGGGGTGGGTTTTCGGGATTATATGGTTATATGGATGACGTTATGTTTGCTCATAATCAGCGAGGCAAAGGCCACACAAATAGGGCATATACTCAAAATAATTCACGAGGTGGCAGCACCTGTGGTGAAGTCATGATGTTTACAATTGCCTTGTAGTCGCATGCTACTGATTTAACAAACTGTACTATGCACAGCAGTTGGCAGAAATTAATCAAAACTGATGCAATTTGAAAAAAATATGAAAAGTAAGTTCTGCAAGCATGAAATAGACTTACGTTGGCATTACGTAACAGTGCTAGGTCACTTTTCTGTGGTGACAAAGCAGCTCCACCTCCTGCCATCACGTTTGCATCGAGACTTTTGCCATCACCTGGACCAAGCTCCTTCACTCTACACAATGCAAGAACAAACACGTGACATGGTCAGTAAACCACGTAATTGAAAAGACGTGTGGATTATGAGATGCAGCATGTTAAAACCAGAGGCAGGCTAAAGATAAAAAAGAAGAAAGTAGCTAACAAAGATCTGCTCAAATTCAACAGGCTGCTTCGCTGCCACATATGGACGGTTCAAAGGTATTTGCCAGGTGGCGCTAGTGTTCACCCCCATCTAATAGAAATACATGCTTCCTTGGGCCAACCCCAGTCCAAATCCCAAAACGGCATCTCGATCAGTTCAGCCGTTTTGCACAGCACATGGCGGAGAGTTGCTACACTTTACAACGGGCCACCCATTTTCACCCTTATAATAACATAATAACGACATACACTTTTCTATGCTGCCATGAGATGATAACTTCAGAGGGGTGAAAGGCAACAGTTCATAAGCAAAATGAAAATGATTATTAAATGGTAATTATGAAAGGGTAATTTCTTCAATAAAACTGGTACTGGCTCATGTCGAGCAGCCTGGAAAACAGCTGTATGATTTTGGTGTTGTATGTAAAATACACGTTTTACATTGTACAATATACAGAAACTTCAGACAATAAAGAGTGGGACCTTTTCCATCACAACAAACATAATTCAAAATAACCGCAGGATATACAAAAATGACTGTCAAAATGACTCACCTGTCGGCATATCGTAGCGTGTTAAGAGTGTGTTCACAACAGTTAATTCCAGGTGAGATCATGGCAATCTGCACGTCACACCATGCTACATAACATCAAGACACCACCAACACCACCACTACTACTACTACTACTACATCCATTTAATGGCCTTTTTCCAGGACAAGCTGGGTAAGCTGGCACTGAAAAGGTAAACCATTCTGGATTTTACTGGAGCAAGAGATGACGGGGTGGCAGTGGCATAGGCTGGACCAAATGCAAATCATTTGCACCTCGATCCAGACAAATATGCCAGTACCTCATCAGTCAGTTTTTACAGGCCGGATACCCTTCCTGCCACCCAACCAGCAGCGTAAAATCATTGAAGGAAACAAATCATTGAAGGCAGCTTGTTCCAGAACAGAACCTTTCAGAATAAACGGAAGTGGCACCGTTACATACATACATGCATACATAACGTGCACAATAGTTGAGCACAAAGGCACAGGATGTGCTTCCTATCAACCGCTCACCCAACCAACAGTGGCAAGGCAGTGAAGGAAATGCAAGTCACTGACACCCAACAGCTTTATCCTCTCTTCACCCATCACTGGACTTGTGAGGTCATCGGTCCCCTTATGCCGGCTCTCCTTAGCACAAGTACCCATAAGATCAAGACAAGCAAAGCCGGGAAGTCATGGCGTGTAACAGATTTCCCACGCAACCGGACGACAACAAGACTATGCACTTACCATACACGTGCGCGAGTTTTCTCCGATGAAAGAGTCGCGAAGCACCTGCGTCAGTTTGCTCGCTCGGAACGGCAAATGAGCGCCGCGTCTGCCGAGTGCTCGGATGCATTCCTAAACACATCGGCAAAGTGAAACATGAAGTTCTTTACGAGACTTTACACCCTAGACTCAACGGTCACATCGGCCATACATGTTCTGCACAGAGCAGCTCAAATTCGGCACAACCCGGATGAGAAGAGACATATATAACATGTGGGTATACAACCACACTTCTGAATGACAGTTTCACATAACCCAGAAATCCCTGGAGATGATATCGAGAACAGAGTAATAAAAAACTGATCCATGGGCTGCACTAAATACAGTATTTTGTGGGTATTTAAACAACTGAACTAACTGCTGTGATACCAACTCAACTCAACTCAACTCAACGACGTAGATTTACGTGTGCCCAAAAGCTAACATATAGCTAACTTAATCTGCCGCATGGAACCACAACAAAAAAGACTAATGAAGAAAACTAAAAATAAAAAAACCAGATGCTCAGAAGAAACAGACCACTTACATGCAGGTGTCTGGTACTGGCGGCAGACAGCTGGCATAAACGGAGCAACACCCATGCCGCCAGGAGTCTGGTGGTGGATGAAAAAAAGGCCACTGGTTGCGACAATTGCTTTGTGTTTCCTTCAGTGCTTTGACACCACTAGCTGGGTGACAGGAAGAACATTCGGCCAGTAAAAAAACTTGCGGAACAAGCATAGGAAGAAAGCTAAGGGGGAAACAGCTAACCCAGGTTTGCTTGGAAAACCACCATTAAAACGCAGGTCTGCATGTGTGCATCAACATTATACAGGACAACAAATCTCAAGAAGAAAATTTCGAACAGATAAAAAGTGTCACAAAAATGTCATGAAGACACAGCTGACAAAAATAACAAAATGCGGCATTACACTGCGGTACCTTCAGTGCCAGCAAGCTCTTGTTGATTTCAGCGCCTTCCATCCTTGTCAGTCGATCGGCACTGGACGTGTCTGCCCCACGCTCATTTCCTGTAACAACGGCCATGATCCAAGTTAAGAACTGGAGGACTTTGTGAAAGCAATGTTTTGGTGCTCGCATGCCCTCGCTGATGGCAACCAGCACATTTGGATTAGGGAGAAGACGCCAGATTCCTAAACTATGTTACTTACGCTGCCTCTGTACAATAGTAATTAACCACATTAACTACAAAAATAAACACTGTAGTCTTTATAGTATACTTAAATGACAGCAGTATAATAAACAACTGCTATCAACAAATACTTAGTATGGCTGCAGTGTGCCACCTGTCAAACTGATTCTGGGAAGGGTGTCTACTTGACTTCACCAACATTTGAAACTGTGTTCTCCTCCAAGAAGTACATCCCACAAAACACTACACATCATACTCCACTAACACCACAGACTGTTGTACACTTACAACTATTAACAGACTCCAAATTGTTCATTGTCGCCTAACGCACTCATACATATTGTCTGGTGATGATCCGCCAACCTGTGAATCTTGCAGACTTCCACTAACAGTGAAGCACATATTAGTGGAATGTAACAACTTGCAGATATCCAAGAAATATATTTCATAGCCTCTCTTCCATTAGAGAGTTATTTAAAAGCAATGACAACCTTATTATTATATTTTATCAAAGCAACTCACTTTTATCAGCAACTGTAATGCATGTTACTTCAATTTTATATCTGTTCTATAGCCTTGGTTTTACACTCCAATTTTATCATTTGTTAGCTACTATCTGATTTGCGGTTATCCAACTTTTTATGGCACCGTGTTGATGTGCCATTAAGAAACTACTCACTCACTCACTCACTTTGGATTTACAACACAAACACAATAACAAACTTACCTGCAAGATCAATCAGTGAAAACTTGCCATGCAATCTTTTGTTATGCCTGACAACAACACATTATTACATTAGTTCAATCAACATTTACATACCACTGGCAAGTATCTACAATAACTACGTGATCTACTGCAGTGAGTAGTAATCAGCAGATCACAAAAACCTTAAAAACAGCACAGTTATTGCAAATATCAGTACTCGTACTAGGACTCATTCATAAAGCAGAACATCTGTTTTGCAAGTAAGTGACACAAATACATTAGGAAAGCCTGCACATGAGGTCACACCGACCACTTCAACAGCATGCACACTGGGTACTGCCATCTGGTGATTCAGAATATATGCATCACTTTGTAATGTGCATCCACAGCCAAGAAGGATCATTTTCCTCCTGTGACCTGGCACTTTGGTCTTCCAACATGACCCAGACAGGGTGAAGGTGAAGCATCACACCACCACACATCTAGGTTAAAGGTTTTTTGTTTGAAAGTTATCATCCACACATGCAGCAGAACAACTGCTCTACTGAAGTGGTCAATAACTAGTGTCTCACACATTGCCTATCAGAAAGACACAGAGCCACATTAAGGCTACTGAGGGCCCAGCCTTACAGTCAAAATGCCCCCAAACAAAACACTGGCTGACGTCATCACACACATTACACACATCACCACCGATGCAGTCACGTAAGTAAGTAATTACAGCAAGTAATTACAGTACGTATGACTTCATATTTATTTCTGTTGCAGCATTTGTACTAGATTCACAAACAAGTATAGTCCCACACAGCACACAAAAATTTTTTTCACTTCCCACATATCGTGGACCCCAAAACACAGGTGCCATCATGCCCTTAGCACATCTCGCATCTCTCTCCGGAAGACCAGACACAATGAAGCAAAGCCAGTTCTGGAAACGATTACGACGCAAGGAAGTTCACACATCATCCGTTCGCTACCGACTTTGACCTCACTTTTCTATCAGTACACATGTGTCTTCCTCATGTGCAAAGGACGGAAGCAGACAGCAGCGAATGAGAGTCTGCATACACGAACCATCGGAGTCCGGTGATGAAAGCAGAAAGCATGAGGCCAGACCACTCATTCAGTGCTTTGAGTTTCCTTCAGTGCTTTGACGCTGTTGACTGTGACACGAAGGACATCCGGCCCACAGACAACCTGTGACACTTATCGTCTGAGGTTCTCTTCGGGAACACGTGGAGTAAGAAAAGTGAGGAGGACCAGATGACTCGGGTTCATCCGGAAAACCACAGGGCCAGCACTTGCCAATAACGTGAAGACACCGAAAACTGAAATCCGAAAGATGGCCGCCACTGACATCTGTAAATAGAAATCTAATGCAATTTGGTTATTAAGCTGACATAACTTACAAAGTTCACTGTGACTGGTCAGACAGCTAGTAATTTAATGGCTAATTAACATTCTGCCATCTCCTGCATTTCACTTTGGCAGACGATCGTGACCACGCCCTTTGGTGCTGTTTGATTGGCAAGTCATGTATCTAACTTATTTTAAGATACTATATCTATGGTTAAAACAGAGGTCAGGTGTGTGAGTGTGGCTAGCAGTGAACAGTCATTCTCACCATGTTGCTGATCTGCACCTAGTAATGCTACTACTAACTGGCCATAGGTCCAGAGGGCATAGTGTTTATAGCACAAATCCCAGCCACTTAAGAACCTGCTAGTAACGTGTGGAGACTGTATGGATCAACATGCATTAATTTCTATTAATTTGTTGAATATGATAACGTTAACTTCGTAAGTTACAAATTATTTATGACAGCTATAATCATAAAACAGTCCAAAAGTGTTCCGGCCACTGACGTTACGAGTTTACGACCCAAAGAGACCTGTCTGCCACTTACTGCTTGCGGAGAATTATCTGAAAGACGGCATGAGAACGTGACGAGTGATTGTTGGCTGACGTGACGCCGGAAGTTCGGACGGTATTTCCATGATGAATGAGTCGCAGCACATCGGCGACGCTGGTGATGACTTCCTCTTTGAGTCCAACAACTTGCACCTGCTGTTTACCATCCTCCAGCACTCGCAGCTTCTGCTTTCCATTTAGCAGGTCAAACACCTACATACACCACCAATATTTCCGTTAACTGGAGCTGAAGATAAACCCAATCTATTAACTGGAACTGACATTACATGATGGAAAGAACTTGAATAGATATCAAGAGATACAGAATAGCATTGGAAGAGGAAGTGAATAACAAGATAATATCAATGTTTGTAATCACATCAATCATATAAATGACAGTATATAACCAGTGCTTTGATACTGTTAGTTGGGTGGCAGGAAGAGCATCCGGCCTGTAAAAAATGTGGGGATAGTGGAGGTGGGCACTGGTTGGTTCGGATGGAGTGGCGCCCAGACGGATGGTTAGTGTCCACCTCTGTTAATCTTCCCTTGCACCACAAAGTCCAGAAGTTCTCTTCTGGCACCGGCCACCGGCTCACCCGGGTGGTCCCGGAAAAAAGGGCCATAAAATGGTTGTGGTACATACCCAGTTATGTGCCTAAATCAGCCTACAGAACACTGCCACTGTAATACTTACTTATTGTTTAACAAAACATGTCGGCATTGGAGAGCTGGTGTAAATATAGCAACACCTCTTTTTTCAGAAGTCCGACGGTGCATGAACGTAGAATGACTGGACGAGGCCAGTGGGTGATTTTCACACAAGTTAGAGTCAACGGTTTGTTCCCTTCAGTTCCTTCAGTGCTTTGACATTGCTTGGGTGACTGCAGAGTATTTGGCCCGTAGAAAAACCAATGCCAATGCTGATAGAAAAACCCATGACACCTTTTTACAAAACAACTCAAACCTTTTACATTACTTCTGCTGCTGATTAGCAAAACTGACTTGTTAAATTCCATGTGTGTTACAAAGTGTCATCTGAAGCACAAAATAGGTCCACAGTTCTAACTACTGCAGCATAACTGCACTGTACATGCTGCATAGTTTTGGCTATTTTAAGACACTTTGTGAACTAGAATGTGGGCCAATGCCCAACGTGATGGTCGCCCTGCCGAATATAGGTGGCGCCCTCTGTTCAACGCCGCAAAGTTTGGCTGACGCCCACT
>Ga0056108_1000672_pt1 | contig 10185 bp, 4 predicted proteins | sample WorMetG1BERMUDA1_FD_83875 | JGI IMG/M metagenome (GOLD analysis project Ga0056108, IMG submission 83875) | Marine gutless worms symbiont microbial communities from Max Planck institute for Marine Microbiology, Germany - Inanidrilus... ... | reverse complement strand
TCTTAATTGGATGGAATAAATTCAGGCAGTTGGTACCATTGCTTACCAATAGGGATATATCACTGATTAGGAGAGGGAGGCTGTATAGCAGTTGTGTGCAAAGTAGTATGCTACACGGAAGTGACATCTGGCCTGTCAGGAAAGAAAATGAGGTGACACTTCAGCGAGCAGAGATGAGAATGGTCAGATGGATGTGTAATGTTAAGGTAAAAGACAGAGTTCCAAGTAAGGAGTTAAGAGGAAGATTACGAATAGATGATATAATATTGATACTACAGTAAAACAGGTTGCGACGGTATGGGCATGTGCTGCGAAAAGAAGACATTGATTGGGTGAAGAAATGTATGGAATATGAGGTGGAGGACTCCAGACCAAGAGGTAGACCAAAGAGGACATGGAAAGAGGTTGTGCAAAAATATTGCCAAGCACGTAATTTGAACAAGGAGGATGCTATGGATCGTGGTAGATGGTAGAAGCTGATAAAGATTGGATGACGATCAGCATGGTGGGTGGGTGAGTGTTTCTTCTGGTATCGGCTCACCCGGGTAGTCCAGGACAAAGGGCCGTAAAACGGTTGTTGTTGTTGTTGTAAGACAAAGGCTACTGAAGAAAGATTGTGAACTGCTGAATGGATCTTACTGGCTGGATGCCCTTCTTGTTACTCAGCAATCACTAAGGAGTAAACTAAACATTTCATCAGCAACCAAACCAAAATAAGATCTATGGATGTGTCGGAGCCAGATAAAATCCAAATCTAACGGATTCTGATTTCAAATCAGTCACATTCGAATTCAGACTTGTTACAAGATCACAGCTAGTTCAGTTTCACCAAGTTAAAAATGCCAAATTCGTTTAAAGTTTAAAGGCATGTACTAGTCTATGGTAAGTGACACAGACTGCGTATTTTGTCTGTTTTTATTTGTTTATGTATGTATTACTATATTACTCATTAAGGTATGGAGACGGTGTGGGTAACTCTAGCGTCTTCTCCTTAATCCAAATGCGCTAGTTGCTTTTAGTGCTTTGACACTGTTGGTTGGGCAGCAGGAAGGGCATGCGGACCATAAAAAATATGGGGGGATGGTGGAGGTGGGCAATGGTTAACCCGGATGGAGTGGCGCCCAGCCGGATGGTCAGTGTGTCTGCCTCTGTTAATCTACCCTTGCACCACAAAGTCCAGAAGTTCTCTTCAGGCACCGGCTTACCCGGGTTGTCCCGGAAAAAGGGCCATAAAACAGTTGTGTGTGTGTGTGTATGTGTGTGTACTATATTACTCATTATTTATTGCAATCCATCATTATGAAAATGTACTGTTATGCATTCTTTGCCAAAATAAACACTGAATAGCTACTTATTTTGTCTGTATACAATAAACACTGAATCGGACTAAAAGTTCCAGTCCAATTGGGTGTTCAGTCTGTACGGACATAAGTAGGTAGCTATTCAGCATACATGTTTACTTCTGTACGGCTAACGGTGGATTGCAACGACTGACGAACACGCACTTTCCAAAATGAAAGCTGAAGGTGAATTCGAATGAGTCTGAAAATCGGTCGGATTTCGGATTTGCAAAAAAACTGTCGGAATCCGACAAAATTTGGACTCGAACTCTGTCACATCCGTAATAAGATCCTCCGACGATTCACTGGCCATTTTCTCAGTGAACCTGAGGCGACCAGTCTTTTTTCTTCTGCCATTTGTTCTGGAACAGAACCTGTCACTGAATCAACAGTGTCATAGCACTGAAGTTAACTGAAGAACTGACCCCAATCAGAGAAAAATCACCTACAGGCCTCATCTTTTCTTGATCCTCTGCCAGACTCCTGACAGAAGGTACACTGCTCCCTACAGGTCTCATCCTTTCAGTTTCTTGATCCCCTGCCAGACTTCTGAGAGAAGGTACGTTGCTCCGTATACAACAGCTTTCAGTATCCTAAAAACCACAATAAAATTTATAGAAGTGAAACAAACTGTAGTCAGCAACGAACCTTGGAGTCAACGTGTGACATTATGTCCTGCGTTGACGACCACGACGACACTTCAAGGATGCTGTCGAAATCTTCACGCAGTAAGTCGTAAGCATGAAGTAAAGAAACAGTCTGGTCGACACCCGAACTACCTTCTGTAACCAATGGTGAAGTCATCAGGTGTCTCATGTATGGCATATAATCCATATTCACTGACTGCCTGCTTCCTGAGATGCTACAACCACAAATCCACAATAATAACAAAACCGTATAGAATACTGCACACTTTTATACTATTACATGACTATCCATGTCACTTTTTTTTCACCGGTTGTTTTTCAAACATGATATTTGCCAGAATGGTCCCTTGAATGCTTCGACACTGCTATTATTGGTCGCTTCCTGGTTTAATAATTGGTTTTTACATGATGGTCTATGGATGCCTGTCTTCGTGCCTAACAGACAGTGTTAATGTTTTGAAGAGAATTTAAAGCACCGTCTCCAGTCGAGTAGCCTTGTCCTTCCTTCACGCACTAACTGACTGCCATCACACCCTTTATGCCAGCTCCTTGATGCCAGCCAGTAGCAGTTTATAGACTTTTCGCCCCACGGATAGTTCGCCCCTTGTATGGATGTACTGTTATGCATGCCTTGCCCAATGAATGTTTCGCCCCACACTAGACATTTCGCCCCACAGACGATCTGCCCCATGAACGTGGGGCGAAACGTCCACAAAAGCATTGCTGTAAATGTTGTCCATGACAGTACTAGTTTGTCTATACTAGCCGACCAAAAGTAGCTGTCTGTCTGTCTTAGCTGCTTTAGCTTACGAATTGCTGATAAGATTAAGATTATTGTACAGCATTATGCCTAGTAGGTCCTAAGCTGTTGTGTTTCATGCTCTGAATTCACTGGAGGGTAGGCCTAGGCTTAAAGTATGAGCACAGTTTGGTAAACAGACCTGACGTACATTTCTAAATCTCGGAAAGAGGGCCGTAAAACGGTTGTGGTGGTGGTAGCCTCAAGTTCACAAAATGTATTCTGAAAGTCAGCAAAAGCTCAATGCACAGAACACAAGTTAAAATTAATCAGACTCACTTCATTCTTGTATGACAGCTGCACCACGCTGAACAGTGCCTAACATCAGCCAGCCGTGATGTTTCTTATTATTATGTAAATACCATATCAGCCTGTGGTACATATCTAACGCACCCAAATAAACAGCGAAATAAAAAGAACAATGAAAGATGAGTGATTACATACTGCAGCCGCATGTGTTGACAAAGCTCCTGTGACAAACGGTCGTTTTTCGCAGCGGTCGAGTTTTTACCGAGCCACGACGGAAACTGTATCATCTGACCTATCGATCCCCGCATAATTTCACCCGGCAAAACACTGGCAAAAATTGCCTGGAAACAAAATGCAGACAGCACTGAAAAGGAGAACTTACCATAACAAAAACAACATCTTTACATCATACCTAACAATGTTGTGGAACAATGAGCAACTTTATTTCATCAGCAAGTGATAGAAAAAGAAGAAGAAAAAAACAAACTTAAACAACTATACAATACAACACAACAAAACGAAAAGCATCGACAGACTTTCATACATATAGATTAAACCCTATATATCAAATAACGTCAATATCATCAGTACAACAGATCGAACAAGCATCACATGTCATAAAATCTATGAGGACAACTGAGAATACTGTGTTGATTTTACACATCACCTTCCTGTTATGGATACCACCCAATACCTTCAGTATTGCCCAATTCTAGGCTAAATACTGTGATGACACTGCAAAAATAAGAAATAATTGAATAACTACGATGATTATGAGCAGGAACTAAAGGTGAACAGCCCTTACAGACCACTGGTGGTATAGGTTCATATTTTTGCAGCTTGGCTAACTAAACAGCCATGCAGCGACACAGTAAAGTTGTGCTTTATATCATGCCATAAAGGCAGAGCCGATGGATCCCAGATGTGTAAAAGGAGGGAGGTTTGGATGACGGTCGGCACACACATACACACACACACAACCGTTTAACGGCACTTTTCCGGGACGACCCGGGTGAGCCAGTGCCAGAAGAGAACTTCTGGACTTTATGGTGCAAGGGAAGATTAACAGAGGCAGACACACTGACCATCCGGCTGGGCGCCACTCCATCCGGGCTACACAGTGCCCACCTCCATCATCCCCCATGTTTTTTGCAGGACGGATGCCCTTCCTGCCGCCCAACCAAAAGTGTCAAAGCACTGAAGGCAACTAGTGCATTCGGATTAGGGAGAAGACGCTAGAGTTCTCCTCAGCGGTGTTACCTGCACCATATCCGTACCACTAATGGTCGGCATTAGACATCAACATACACAGTCGCCATTGCCTGACGGCAGCACCTCCCTCTGTCAATCCCTCATTAACTATGCTTCAGTGGTGGTCTTTGTTGCGACGACCTTCCGTAAACGGCATGATTGAACTGCACTTACACTGCACGCGATGTGACAACACTAAACGATACATTGGATTTGTCTACTTTTAGTGATGCTACTGTTGGCATTGGTATCAGAATCACTTCTCAGGTTAAAGTATCAGTATCGTGGTATCAGTCTTGCCTTCAGTGCTTTGACACTGTTGGTTGGGCGGCAGGAAGGGCATCCGGCCTGTAAAAAAATGGGGGGACGGTGGAGGTGGGCACTGGTTAGTCCGGCTGGAGTGGCGCCCAGCCAGATGGGCAGTGTGTCTGCCTCTGTTAATCTTCCCTTGCACCATAATGTCTAGAAGTTCTCTTCTGGCACCGGCTCACCCGGGTGGTCCCGGAAAAAGGGCTGTAAAATGGATGTGTGTATCGTGGTATCAGCCATGAAGTGGTATCGCTTCATTCGCTTGTTCCCTGATTATCAGTCATGGTGATGGCGTCAAATAGCCTGCGTAAAGGCAGCAGTGTCCTTCCCTCACGAGTCCAGTGGCGGATAACAAAGGACGATGATTATCACATGCTGATCCAGAGCTTTGAGTTTCCTTCAGTGCTATGACGTTGTTGGTTGGGTGACAGAAAGGACATATGGCCTCTTAAAAAATCTGTGTCATCCATCTCCAGATGGTCTCCTCTGGAACAGGTGGAGATAAAGCCAAACAGGAACTGGCTAACCCAGGTGTATGTAGCAAATGGTATCAACAACAACAACAACAACCGTTTTACGGCCCTTTGTCCGAGACTACCCGGGTGAGCCAGTACCAGACGAAACACTCACCCACCCACCATCCTGATCATCATCCAGTCTTTATCAGATTCTTCCATCTACCACGATCCATAGCATCCTCCTTGTTCAAATTACGTGCTTGGCAATCTTTTTGCACAACCTCTCTCCATGTCCTCATCAAAAAGGTGGATTGTCACAACTTCATATTTGGTTAGAAAGAGAAAAGACGGCCATGACACCTGCGTCGGCAGCATGTTCCATTTCTGGCCACGTCGCACAACGGCGTCAACAGTGTCACCGACGGCAATGCTCTCTGCTGCACGACTTAAACAACGCAGATGCTTCTGCACATCACCTCTGACAACCATCAACACACCACAACGTTAACATCCCACAATCACAATGGCAATTACACACAAGAGCTCAGCAGCTGCTGAGATGGGCGACTGTTTGGCCACAATACACGGTCCGAAAAGTGGGGAGGCTGCTGTACCCCTTTCCGTGGGGAGGGAGCTGGGTCCCCAATCCCCATCTAACCCAATGTCATCTGGGCCTAGACCTTCGGTACTCTGTACCAAGTGGCATCTTGATCCATCCAACTGTTTGACCAAAATACACCAACGTTACAGACAGACAAGACAGGACAACGGTTCCATAGCATAGGGCGAACCATTACTTGTAATGGTCGCCCAAAAATGAAATAACAAATGAAACCACACAGCCATATTCCATCTCATCCACATTCAAAATTATCGTCCAACGCTCCAATTAACTGATTCTGCAGCATGACAAGCACTTATCTAAGTGAAATCAAGACGCCAATTGAGTATACATTCAACAAAAACTTAAAAATAATTACAAACACAAAAGAAAAATATGCGCAAAACACAACAGAATCTTGAGATACATAATCGTTGCCTGTCCACCACACCTCTATGTAAAAGCTTGTGACTGCTGTCTTATTTCCAGAAAAATCAGCTCCTTTGTTTTGTTGACATTTTGCAAAAATGCAGTCACTTTTGAAGTTAACATTTCTTCAACCGATGAACAGGTGTAACAAATGATTCAGTAAACAAGAGACTCACTTTGTTGATAGAGATAAAGAGTACTGGCGTCAGACAGAAAGGGTGCAGCATCCTATCTTATAAGTCAATTGGAGGACGATTTTCTCCAGTGTTACTAATTAATGTATCCACCTATGAGCTGCCACTAGCCTTCAAAACACAGGAAATCAGTTACGTCCTTAAAATTTGAAGTCCTTTGCTGTATATTAATTTCCGGTGGCGAACGGCACATTGTTTGTGTAAAAGGGAAAAAATTAGGTTTAGGGTTAGAGTTACCAGGGTTAAGGTGACGATTAGAGTTAGTGTCAAAATTATTGATAATCGCTTCAGCAACATATCGGCAACTACTGGCCCATAGACAGACAGTGCCAATACATTAATTAGTCATAGACATTTTTCATGGATGGTGTTAGTGCACTAAGTTCCTTTCGGTGCTTTGAAACATGTTAACTGAATGACAGAAAAAACATCCAACCTGTGTAAAAACCTGCTACAATTATCACGAAGGCCCAACGTGAAGTTACTATAGAAAATAATGCTAGTTAAACAAAAACTTAACAGTAGTAAGTAAAAAAAACTGTGATTAACAGCAGTAGCACTGACTACGCATTATCAATATACATTCAAACTGCATTAGAAAATAAACACATCATTTGCAAATCAACCTGGCAGAAAACGGCGAGACAAGAATGTAATTTTCTTGTACGAAAAGCGGCCCGATGCTGTAGTCGTGGAAAAATAAATCACTCTTATCCAGTATTGTCATGCGTGCAGTTTCTTCACCAGCAGAAAATACTTTGCGGCAAACATCGAAAGGACCCTGAAAGATAAAGAGAACACATTAACACAATACATTGAATGATCACAGCTGCACGGTTGGTTGGTTGGTTGGGGTTTAACGGCACTTTTAACACAGAATAGGTCATATCGTGACTGTAAGTTTGTAGGTATATTTCACAGTAAATTATAGGTATATGCACCTATATGCATACATATACATATATAAACATACATATATACATACATATACATATATATATAATTACATGAGTAGAGGTTAGGTATGTTGTATAAGAGAACTAAAAAATATAAAAAAAAACTGAAAATCAAGATTAGGAAAAAATAGGTTATAATTGCGTTAGATTAATGTTTTTATATTTGATACTTAAAAATTACAATTTATCGTGAAAGTTGATCACAGCTGCACAACTGTAGAGGTAAACCATTCATCTTCAGTTAGCATTTATCTTGTCTTCAGTGCCAAGGTGTTAAGTCAAGTAAGATACCTTTTAAGAAGTTGAAATTAGTAATCACTGGTAATAATATCAAAAAATCTTAATCCATTAATCAAACGTTTTCAGTTGCTAATTAATCAATTAAAACACGACTAATGCCAGTAATTCAAAAACTGCTTGAAAAACACTCTTTCTTTGGCACATTTGTGTTGCAGATGATATGTCAATGATGTCACACAAAGTCAGACAAAGACAAACAAATTACAGACAAAGATAGACAAATTACAATTATTGCTATCATCCATCCTATAATCCACATTCATCTAGAATGAAAAATGTTCAATTAATACTCTTTCAACAAACTTCAGAGGTAAATGGCTTCCAATTTCCATCAATAGAGAGGTAAGAAAATAATAAGACACGTAAAATTACAATCAAACAATCTAAAATTTATGTAACTGACTAAAAATTTAATGCTTAATGAACTACTGGTTAAAAATTGTAGAGATTAGCAGTCATGCAAGAAAACACCTGTTGCACAACGTTTTGTTACAGCTATCTATTATACACCTAAAAATACAAGTAGTACAACCAAATGCTGGTCTTTCTGAGCCTTGCTCGCCTCTGTCTTTAACTGATCAAACGTCAAACTCTTATCCCGTGCAGTCCACATCGACAAATTGTGTATCACCTTTTTAAACACAAAAGCAAAAAAAATCAACTATTATTTCGACACAACAAGCAGCATCTTACATAACAGAAAACATTTACAAATGTACTACTATGTTGATGTGCATAAAACTGTCAGTCTACAATTCAAGATTTACTCACTTACATACAATTTCCTTTAGTAAATCAATCTTAAAACATCAGTTGTGAGCAGTTCATGATAAACTCACTTGTCGGATATCATGATTTGCAGCCGAGATGATGTCGTTCAAGGCAGCTGGCGGTATCTTCAAGCCTTCTCGAAACACTATCGACAAGATTGGACCCTGCACATTTCACACAATTTCAACAACGTCCAGTTATCAGCGGTCACAGCTTAGTGGTGCATGCGACAGACTCAGCGTGGCAATTGGGTTCCAATTTCCACCCAAAACCACCACGACTGCCCAGTGTTTCTGGAACAGCATCCAGCAAAAGTGCTTCAGAAAAATGTCAAACAACACAACAACCACTCTACAACTGCAGATCAATTGGTGTCAGCTGACACAGCCATTTAAGAACTAAAGGATTCCATTGGAGCAAAGCTTTACTGCCCGCATGCCTTGCTGAAGGCAACTATGGAGAAAATGCTAAGAGCTCTCTCGGTGTTATCTATGCCATATCTGTATTCGTATGAACAACTAAATCTAACTAAGTACATATAGAACTCGTTTATACAATCTGTGCTACAAGACATGGATAACAAGCAGTTCATATACAGTGTGTGTTCCTTACTGGATGATTGCACCAGTTGATGCCATTATACAGCACATATTAGGCAGTCTCTACAAATCATACCACGTAATTGTAACCTATAAACAAAAACGACACATAAATGCTGAAATGGCAGAATGCTAACTTTAATCTGTTCCACTCGTGGTCGCTGGAACCGGAGGTCAAAGCAGTAGTTGCTGAGGCTGCGTATTTTTGGATGGTTCCGGTCGTTGCACATGCAGATAACTGGAATCTTGCTGTGCTTTATCAGCTGTATTAGCTCCTACAACGTAATAATCACATGGCAGTTTCAAGCACAACAGCACACGTAATGCAACGAATACAACTTACTGACTAGCTTATGCAAATGCACATTTTGGAACACCATTACATGCTGTGACAACACAGTTCTAAACATCAGTGGCTAAATGTTCCAAATGAAATGTCACAGATGAGTTATGGAACTGGCTCAAATTAGCATAAATTGGTATGGCTGAAAGAGCGCTGCATCACTGTGCGAAGATGCCAACCTACATACTATTCTTCTTATAGAGAAATGCAAAAAAACATCGAGGCTGCTCTGGTCAATGCAAGGCATCAGTGCAGTACAGACATGCACCACGGCCAGTTGAAATGCAAAAAATGGAGTAATTTAAAAAAAACACACACACACATACACTACCGTTTTATGGACACTATACAGGTCCACTGGTGTTAGCTGGAGGACTTTGTTGGAATAGCATAACTACCCACATGCCCTTGCTGATGGCAACTAGCTCATTCATATTAGTGAGAAATATCCAACTTCTCCTTAATGATGTTATCTGCACTATCTCGACACTGTAAAATTAAATCAAAAACAAAAAAACATAAAAATTCAGCACCTGAAGACCACCGCGATCCTCATTACCAGCCATGCCGTCAACTTCGTCCATCAGCAAACAATGCTTGCGACCATCAACGGCAACATTGGACTGACGAGATCCTGAAATACACTCGCAGAGTTTCACAAACACAGGGAGATGGCACCAAAAAATGCAGCGTTTCATCAGTCTTTACATTTTTACCACCGCCAAGAAGGATATGTAATCGTTGTTTGTTTGTCTGTCTGTCCGTCAGCAAGTTTGCGCAAAAACGTCCCAACGGATTTGCACAAAATTTTTAGGGAACAATGGCAGTATGCCAGTGAACAAACAATTAAATTTTGGTGGCGATCCCGATCCATGATCATGGGTCCGGATCACGACACTGGTAAGACGGCCTTGGCGGAGGTATGCACTGTCCCAGTGC
>Ga0056108_1000671_pt1 | contig 10188 bp, 9 predicted proteins | sample WorMetG1BERMUDA1_FD_83875 | JGI IMG/M metagenome (GOLD analysis project Ga0056108, IMG submission 83875) | Marine gutless worms symbiont microbial communities from Max Planck institute for Marine Microbiology, Germany - Inanidrilus... ... | reverse complement strand
GGGCTTCCTCTGATGGCGTTCTGGCAACAAAAAGCGAACGCAAAATGTTAGCGAGTACATGCTTGTACTCGCTCTATGCCTGGTTACTGTTGTTGTCGTGTTTGGAAAATATCACCACTGTTGTGTCACAGGGTGAGCCAGGTGCTGCACCACAAAAAGTGGTACTGGGTCCAAAAGGTGAGCCTGGTGATCCAGGACTCAGAGGCTTGAAAGGCCGCATAGGTCCGCCGGGCCGGCCTGGAGATCCAGGACGTCGAGGACTGCCGGGATCTAAAGGTGGAAAGGGCGATCCTGGACGTGACGGTGTACCTGGGCCACCTGGACTGAAAGGTGAGCGTGGCGTTGGTGGATGGGGATTCAAAGGCGCACCTGGTGAGCCGGGATTGGACGGACGTCCAGGTATGCTATCAAGTAATCTGTATCTTCTCATTTAGTCTGGAATAATTCACGATTTTTTGTCGTTACTGCTTATCAGGTCGCACGTAGCAAGAACAATATATCCGTTGGTCAGTGACCAGAGCCGTTCTTCAGTCACTTGTGGCATATCTCATGCTGTCATGGCTGGATTATGATACGTGACCCTGGTCGGCATTCTTTCTTGCCTTGTGCTGCGGCTCTGGATCATGATGAATGCCGGCGCTCGGCTGATCTGCTCAGCTTCGAGATACAAGCATGTCATTCTGCTAATCTGTCAACTCCACTGGCTGAAGGTTCCACGGCAGATCGACTTCAAGCTGGCTGCTGTTGCATACAAATGTCTGCCACGGACTGACATTCGCCTGTCTCGCCAATGAACTCCACCTGACGTTCAAGTCTGACGTTCGTCAACATCTATGATCAACCATGTCATCATCTCTGATTGTCTATCACACGGGCCTTTCCACCGTCGGTGACCAGGCACTTCCAGTTGCTGTTGCACAATCTGCCTCAGCACATCACCTCGGCATTCTCAGTCCTTGCTGTCAGTCTTCAAAGCATGTCTGAAGTCCTTTCTCTTCTCACTGTCCTTACTATGACTGTACAGTGCCCGCACACTGACTGATGTCATTTCGGACACTTTAAGTGTTCATTCACTGCATTTGACTGATGCTTTTCCCTTCATTGTTACTGCTACAACACTCTTGCTGGATGACAGGAAGGGCACCTGGCTTGCAGAAGACCTGCTGCCAGCCACCGCCAAAGACTCTCGTTTGGTTGACCCGCCAAACCTGGAGTAACTCTAGAGAAGAAGGCCAATTAAACGGAAGAGGGACAGCAGCAGTAATAGTTGCAGTAATAATGATTGGTGCTTAGAGGGGGATTTAAGAGTATTCAGACTCTTTGGCTGAACCAGACCACCATAAATTTCGGGGCCCCCACATCCTGAAAAGCAGGGCGTCACTGAACAGCGGAAAGTGAAAGAGAAAGGAAGTGAGGACCAGGGCCACGGCCGCATATTTGTATGAAACAGGCCCCCACATTTGTGAATCTGGCACTGATGCTTGCTTCATACAGCGTTTGTTTGTTGCCTGTTCTTCCTTCAGTTCGTTGACGTTGTTGGTTGGACACGATGAAGGGCTGCCTGCCCGTGAAATCCGTGTAGATTTCCTGGGAGATTTCTGGGACCATTGGCTAACAGAGATACACCTGAAAAATAGCCAGAAAGCCCTCAGTCACAGTCGCAAGATCACCAATATAATAAGCAAGTGAGTAAAACGTAGATTTATAGAGGAGTGCATCGCCATAGAATCTCTAGTGCGCTGTATGTATCCATATGCCATGAAAAGAAACGTCTTTAGATGCTTGCATATGGATAGTGTCTCTGCCAACTACCGGTCTCTCAGGTAGTCCGGCGGCAAATACAGCCAGAGGCCAAGGTGACCTTGGATAGGTCAAGGATAGACCTTGACCTATGCACTTGAGCTGGATTGGGTCAAGCAGGACCACCATGCTAAATATCTAGATTATTCATTCAAAAGTTGCTGTACGAAAACACACACACACACACACAAGCACACACACAGTGGACCCATCATACTACCTGGACTACTGAAGTAAAAATCATTAATGCATGTTTATAACATTTGTTATTGCTGCAGGGCAGAGCGTGTAATTAAATAGCTTGTGTATCAGTAGTTGGGCTGCTGTGTGTGTGCGTGTGTGCATGAGTGCGTGTGGTGTCCATGTGTGATTATGGAGTAGTTTTAACAAAAGTCTTTATGACAGTTGAATGAGTTGATAATATGTGACACTGTCATAAATGTCATTTCTTGACCTTTGGCACATTCGTCCAGCTCAGTCCAGCAAATAGAGTGATAATCGTGACAAATGTGAAAGATTATTGTTGTTGTTTGTTACAGTTGTAAAAACGTAAAGCAGTGATTACTGGTGCACTGTACTTGTTTCAGGACGGCCTGGTAGAAAAGGTCAGCCAGGCATCTCAGGACGTCCTGGCATTGATGGCCGCCCGGGGTCCAAAGGGTATGTAGGACCGCCTGGAGCGAAAGGACTGCCTGGCTTGCGTGGCAAAGATGGTGATCCGGGATCACGTGGACGTGATGGAACGCCGGGACAGCCAGGTATTTTTACCGCACGATGCCATGCTAGCGTGGTATATGCATCGTCATGTGTCTGTCTGTGTGTCACAAGTCGGTGTTCTACTGAAACGGCTAAATGTAGGATCATGCAAACAACGCCACACGATAGCCCAAGGTCTCTAGTTTTCTGGTGCCGAAGATCTCGGCAAAACTGAAACGGGGTCACCCCCAACGGAGGTGCCAAATGCAGGTGGTGTAGGTTAAAATTGGCGATTTTGAACAAATAACTCCCTATAACTCGAAAACGTCGACCGTCGCAAGCGTTGTCAACTTAGTTTGGTCACAAGTTGATCACATTGAGCTTCCACCTTTGTTTGCAGCACGTTTGCCGTGATGCAGCGTGTCACACGGGTTCGCCAATGACAGCTGATACTTGTTTATTTTTCATCTTTGTTGCTTTCATTGAATGTGTATCTGTGAAGTGCTGAGAAGTATACAAGGCAAGCTGCTATATGCCAATATGAGAGCATTCTAGTTCAGTTTTCATTTACACTAGATACAATTTTTTCCAACATCTCATTTATTTTTTGACAAACTGCACCTGGTATTGCTTTACTGATAACTTTTCTTTCCACTATTGCTGTTACTAATGTTAAAGATATATATACACTGTGATTCATAAAAACGTGGCAGTACATCTGTGGTCATAACTCTGGAAAAACTCGTTTGATTTTTATAATTTTTCATTTTGCACAGCTGTAAGCAGCAAAAAACATTTTTACATATACGTGAATAACATGTTCACCTCACCTAAATAACGTACTTATGCTACCTTGTGAAAATGAAACATCACATTTCATACTTTTATAATGCACTTTTAGAATATTACCCACTGCATCAAGCATGGTGTGAGACATAAAGTTCATCAAGTACAAAGTAAACAAATTGACAGTCACAAGGTATGTTCAAAATGTCCACCATTGTCAGGGACATGAGCATGCTACCATGTTGGCCATTAGTCAACTGCGTCATCAATCAGTAACTGCTCCATGCCTTGCCACACATGCGCCAGATGCTGTCACAGCTCATCAATGTCATGAAAGTGACAGTGACGTCACATATCTGTCACAAGCAAAATAAATAAGTAAATAGCGTATTTACAGCGAGTATTCATTCCCGTTTCCAGACATGCAAAAATTGTTAAAATCCATCAAGATTTTCCAGAGTTATGATCACAAATGTACTGCCACTTTTTTATGAATCACAGTGTATATCTCTAAATATGCCTTCAGTGCTTTGATGCTGTTGGTTGGGCGGCAGGAAGGGCATCTGGCCTGTAGAAACTGAGTGGTGAGGTACTGGCATGGTTATTTGTCTGGAGCGAGGTGCAAATGATTTGCATATGGTCCAGCTGATGCCATTGCCACTCCGTTATCTCTTGCTCCAGTAAAATCCAGAATGGTTTACCTTCCTGGTGCTGGCTTACCCAGGTTGTCCTGGAAAAAAGGCCATTTAATGGATGTAGTATATATATATGTGTGTCTAAAGCAGTCCATTGCTACCACTGTTCCATTTTAAGGGCCCATTTTCAGGTGTTTGTGAATTAGCTGGTTGCCCCCTATTACTCTCTTCATCCAGCTGTTCCAGAAAAGAACCTTTTGGGATATTCAGCACGGAATTTTTACATGCCAGATGTCCTTTCTATCGCCTAACCAACAATGTCAAAGCACTGATGGAAACTCGAAGCATTGAGTCCACTGATAATCATCCACTGGCCTTAGCTCTTGTTGATCCACTACATGGACCCCTGAGGGAGGGGCGTTGCTCCTAGAAACAATCCACTGGTGAAAAATATGCCGATATGGCGATGCTGTGTGGCTTGAAGGCATCAAGGGTGCTCCTGGAGAAGATGCTGGTCCTGGATTTCCAGGCCGGAAAGGCGACCGCGGTGAACCCGGCATTCCTGGTCGTGAAGGTAAAACTTTCTTCAATTTTAATGTTCAGATGACAGGTGTCAGTGCAACAGCTACATTGTTGTTGTCAGTTTTTGTTCCACCATATGCAGTTTACTGCATTGGCAGGGAGGGCCATGGTATGAGATGTCGGGGTGTGATTGTTGCACTGTGGATAGAGGGAAGGACGTGAGAAATATTTTCAAATGGTTGAATTGTTTAACCTGAAATATTTCTGCATACGAAAGCAAATTTGAATATATCAACAGTTTCCTGCCGATCTTAGATCTCGAAAATTCAGGGTTTTTAGACACGTTTTTATTGGACTATTAACTATTGGGCTATTTGCAGTACATGTGGGGCGGTTTACAAATACATACACAGCAACAGTTTGCATGTTTACAAACATTCATAACGATGGCAGAATTATGATTAAGTAGAATTTAACACATTTCGCTGAAAATTTTACATTGCAATACTTATTAATAACTTCAGTTTTGATCAACTGGATTGGTTTACATCACTGTGTATAGTATGTATGAATCGCCTATTTATTGACAATGCGTTTGAAAAAAGAACAGAACAGGCAATGTAGGCCTATTTAGACTAAAAGTGTTCGAACTGTTTAGAGTACAGACGAATGGGTACAAGAGTACCAGCTTACATTTGAGGAAGCAGTGTCGGGTGTCGGTAAGAAAGTAGCTGATTTGTCACAATTTAAATCATTTTCAAATGGAATCACAAACACATGTATTTAAAATCAAATCTCAAATCAAATCGTGATCTTCTAAATCGATACTTCAAATCTAATGACTAAATATGTTCAAATCGTGATTTATATCTCAATCATGATTGGAATTTGCCCATCACTAACTGATTCCATTCCTACTAACATAACGACAAAGGTGGACTGTGGATAGATTGTGGTACATGCTGAGAATTTTTGCATGCTGTGCAATAGCTCCATGCCAAATATGTCTGCATACCAAAGTGCATTCAGATATTCCCACTGTATCATGTCAAACTTTTAACTGAAATTTATCCATAGGGTTATAATGGGCCTATATCCAACGTCCATAATGTCAGTCGATGTCACTTGGAAACACATGTTGCGGCATTCAGTGCAACAAAGTCTTGCAGGCTGTTGGTAACAGTGCAGTAGTAAATAAACACTGAGTGGTGTATTGATGAGGCAAACTAAATTGCATGTACACAATAACAGTACACTCCACGGACAAGAATTGATCGAATTGGTGTTGTTGATGGTACATTATAACAGTAGACTGTCTGATAGAAGTGCATGTGGCAACAGTGAAACACAGAGATGTGCGGACTACAGGTAGAATGTGGAATTGCACAATGTCACTGTGTAACGCATAAGGTACAATAATGGTGGGCAAACTGTGTAATGTGGAAAGTTGCTATATGTTGGCATTCGGACGCTGCTGTGTGCCATGCTCACTTAGGCATGAGGTGAAATTACACTAGCCCCATTGGCACTGAGCCGAGCCAGGCTGGGCCATATTTTAGGCCAGATCATAGCGACCTGCCACACAGAAGCATATGGCAGGCTTTGTGACAGCTGAGTTTCTTGTTCCACATTTGATATCATATGTTTCATTTTTGGGCGACTGTAAAACAAGTCGCCCTATGCTATCGGACCGATGTGCTGTCTGTCTGTCCTGTCTGTCTGTAATGTTGGTGTATTGTGGCCAAATGGTTGGATTGATCAGGAAGCCACTTGGTACGGCCTCGGCCCAGGCGACATTGTGTTAGATGGGGACCCAGCTCCCCCACAGAAAGGGGCACAGCAGCCCCCACTTTTGCGGTTTAGAGATGCAGGCTTGTCTGCATCCATATAAACTGCGGCCCATGTCTATTGTGGCCAAACGGCTGGGTGGATGAGAGGATGCCACTTGGTACAGCAGCCCCTTCCCCCCACTTTTTGGTCCACTGCTCTGGCATGGTCACCCATCTCAGCAATTGCTGAGCTCTTGTTGTTTGTTGTCATTTGTGTTCCTGTGATGTATGGACTGCTGTCATGCATTAATTTTTAGCACTCGTGTAACTGACGGAACTTTTTATGCATCATTTTAAAAGCCCGTCTGTAGGCAGAGAAGTTTTCTAGCACTGTTTTTTGTTCGTGCAGGACCTGGCGGTGATGCTGGGCCTCGTGGGCCAGACGGCGTACCTGGCGGTCCGGGCTTGAAAGGACGTCCTGGCGATCCTGGTCGTCCTGGTCGTAAAGGCGGTATTGGAGAACCAGCAGCATTTGGCCGTCCCGGGCCAAAAGGCAGCCGCGGCTTGCCAGGTGATGTTAGTGTAACTTCAGCAGTAATGACAGATTGAAGTGTGCCAAAATTTGTGCATGATGAATGATAGCCACGTACATATTTTAAATTTTTCAGCTATGTTAGAAAAGTTGTAGTGATTGTAATATTGTTAGCATATGGAAGACTCGCTAATGTAAAACTTTCTGAAACCAATGTGGCTTATGTCCAGTTCAAACTGCCGATGTGACGAAACTTTCCCTTTTCATTGATGGTTGTCTGTAATTTTTACATAATGACTTTTACCACTACAAAATCTGACTAATACCACTGCCACTTGTGGCAACATTCGTGGAGGCATGTTTTGGTTCAAGTGAATTTAGTCATTTTTAAACCGACATTGTGTTGGTTGAATAGGTTTGCATGGATCAGATGGTGAGCCGGGTCTGCCGGGTGTACCGGGAAGGAAAGGAGACAGAGGTGAACCTGGTGTCGCTGAGGGCGGAGTCGCAGGTAAGCTTCTTGAAAGGACCAAGTCAGTTTAGCAGTTTTACTTTTGCATTTTGTTTGTTACTGACGAAAACGAAACACACAGAAGCCGCTTTTGGATAGCATATAGTATGTTGTATATAATGTACACTAAGTGTTTAGGTGGTCCCAGAGAGGACACCTTGAGTTTGTGAGTTTTGTAACAGTAGTTGTCGTACACTACAATACTTGCACTTATAACGTGTGCATAGTCAACCACCAGTGCCGACTGCTATTTCTAACTTGCTTGCCATTCAATTTTTTTTATTCTGTTCTATGAAGCAGATATATGATACTTATGGTGAAAATGGTAGTTTATGATATTTTGTAAAGATAGTTGCCTCTGAGGCAGTAGTCCCAACTTTTTTGCCCCATGCACTTTTTTCAGCATACTTTAGAATGTCATTTCCCCTTTCCAAGACTCTGATTCAAAAGATGCTTTCTACATGATATGGGATGTTGTGCAACAAAACATCATATTATTCGTGATTATAGTGTGCCATCTGGATCATCTGACTTAACACACTGTATAGGATATGACATCACTACATCGCTGACATTTCAGCCCAGCTAGACAATGATTATGGCATGCAGTGAACTGTGTTAGGTTGTTTTTGGTACTGTCTGTGACTTTTTTGTTTGTGTATGAAATATCTCGAGAACCTCTGAACGGATTAGCGCCAAATTCACGCGAAAGACGTCCCTCACTTAGACGATTTTGAAGGTCAAGGTCAAAGGTCAAGGTCACCAGGGACAAAAACGGTATTTTTCAGCCCTTTCAGCGGCCTGCGTGCATTTTATGTTTGATAAAACATCTTTAGCCTCTAGTTGGAATTACATCAGCAAAGTCTGTCACAAGATCAATATTTCAGCATTTTGAGTGTGCCAGTCTGTGGTCCCAATTCCCCCTGAAACCCGTCCCCTTTGAGAGAATTTCCCCTGGTTAGAAACCCCTGTTCTAAAGCACAAATGAACACTGATGCTACAGTTAGCCAGTTATTACAACCTCAAAAGTTTGAAGTTTTTCACAAAAGTTTTTGTCGGAGTGTAATATATTAGACGTGCATCAGATATATAGCCGACATTTTGTTGTTGAATTGTTGTAGGTCCAAAGGGTTTGCGGGGATCAGATGGTTTGCCAGGCCCAGATGGGTCGCCTGGTTTGAAGGGCTCAGCAGGAAGACCAGGCTTGCCAGGACTCGATGGTCGAAGAGGAGAGGCTGGTGATCCCGGACCTGTTGGTCCTCGCGGCCGACCTGGGGCATCTGGCTTGAAGGGCTTGGGTGGAGAGCAGGGCTACCCTGGAGTGGCTGGACGAAAAGGGACAAAAGTATGACACTGTGGCTGTTCTATGAAATAGTTACTTTTGATGCAGTTTTTTTGGACAACCATTTGTAAAATGGTTCGCCGTATGCTATCAGACCGCTGTCTGTCCTGTCTGTCTGTCTGAAACGTTGGTGTATTGTGGCCAAACGGTTGGATGAATTAAGATGAAACTTTGCGCGAGATAGGCCTCATCCCAGGCCACATTGTGTTAGATTTGGACCCAGCTCTCCCTCTGTAAAAGGGGCACAGCCTCCCCCAATTTTTGGCCCATGTATGTTGTGGCCAAACGGCTGGATGGATGAAGATGCCACTTGGTATGGAGGTAGGCATCGGCCCTGGCCACATTGTGTTAGATGGGGACCCAGTTCCCCCCTATGAAAGGGGCACAGAAGCCTCCTCTTTTCTGCCAGTGTCTATTGTGGCCAAACGGTCGCCCATCTCAGCTACTGCTGAGCTCTTGTAAAAGTTGTAACGTAGGCACTGACTGACTACAACTATTGTGCAACATGTGCATTGTACATGAATTAATTATGCAAAGATGTGGTATCACGTAAAAAGAAAAACAAAAAGCTCAGAGAAGCCATGCAGAGTTTCATATTGTTTGAAATATTCTTATAAGTCAGTTCTGTATGACAGTAAGTATAGAGATTGTTATAAACATTGTTCTGGCTTGCAATAGTGACAATCAACTGCTGTAAATGAAGTCAGGCTTTCAGAGTTATCAACGTGGAAAGAGAATACGTGTTTTACATATGTTAAAAATATCCATGGATCAGTCATTTTAAAATGCCAACGAAGTTTTAAGAATAAAATTGAGTGAGCATCTGTTACAAGTCACAGAAAAGCCTCAGAAATAAAACACACACACACATAACACGTACACATGTCCATTTAGTTATTTCTATCAAAACAGCAAACACATAGTGTGAGTCTTTGTCTCAATAATTTTGTTACAACTTACTTGTCACTGTCAGCTGTTTAGTTAGTTCCAACAAGTAAACGTGTTATCTCGTAGTCTACTTGTCTGTTACACCTGGTAATCATTAGCCCAGTTATGTCCTGTAAAACGTCTGGTCTTCAGTGAAATTTTGTGCAGTTTTGCACATTTTACATATTAAAAAAAAAATGTTTCTAATTTGCACATTTCAGTGCATTTTAAAACCAGAAGCCACAAATTCTCAGTCCATTTATACATGAATGTGCATGTGTAACTGAAGGGAATTTATGTTGATGGTTGTTCATAGGGCGTCGAAGCTCGGCCTGATATTCCAGGTCTACCAGGTATCAAAGGCGAGAAAGGAGAGCCTGGGAGAGGTGGTCCGCCAGGTCGTAGAGGACTCAAAGGAGACAGAGGTCCTGATGGTCTCTCGGGCGGAGATGGCCAGCCTGGCCCTCCGGGACTGCGAGGCCTTCCCGGTCCAGACGGACGACCTGGACTTCCTGGAAGTCGTGGAGATGATGGTTTGCCTGGTTTGCCGGGAGGTGATGGTGCGCCTGGTGAGAAGGGTAGGGATGGAAGTCGAGGCCCTCCTGGGCCACCTGGAATCAAGGGAGGACCCGGAGGACCTGGTTCACCTGGGCCACCAGGAGCAAGAG
>Ga0056108_1000670_pt1 | contig 10206 bp, 11 predicted proteins | sample WorMetG1BERMUDA1_FD_83875 | JGI IMG/M metagenome (GOLD analysis project Ga0056108, IMG submission 83875) | Marine gutless worms symbiont microbial communities from Max Planck institute for Marine Microbiology, Germany - Inanidrilus... ... | reverse complement strand
CTCCCTACCTCCCTCCCTTTCTCTCTCTTCCAATCCTCCCTCCCTCCTTTCACCGACCCTCCGTTCGTCCCTCGCTACCTCTTTCCCTATCTCACCCTCCATTCCTCCCTCCCTCCCGACTGTTGACAGCATTAGGGGTTTTGTGCATAATGCCGGTTTTGCAGCGGCTCGGCGATGCTTACGGTTTCTAGTTTTATATTCACATTGTTTGCAATTTCCCTGTAGGTGACATGAAGAAGTTAAACTCCATTCTTTACCAAAAATGCACATACAACAAAAACTTTGAGACAGTTTTATAGAAAATAACCAGTTATTATTATTACTTTTACCAGTAAGAGTGACAGTATCGCAAAAATGCTATACATAATCTCAAGAGGTGTTGTATGGTGATGGTTGTATGAAACCAGTATTGAATACAGCTTGAAACCAAGTGGGCAGTCACATTTTCGACACAATGATCGACTTTTATGCAATACAAGTTAGATATTGTATCAGTTTCAAGTTATTGTGTAAAATTCGCTCTAGGTTTTGTTGTTTTCAATCAAGTTTACAGTTTAGTATTGTAAACATTTGTTAATCATTTTGCTGGAAATTTTGTATCACTGTTTGAAGGTGTATTGTGATATTTATTTGAGGTAGTTATTCTCGTTTTATTCAGTTGTGTACCTTTGAATTTATAGCATTATGAGATGGATACTTGTATACTTTATTTTATTCAGATCATTCAGAATATTGTGGCAGAGAAGTGCAAAATTGCATCACTCAGAATTTTAAGAAACTGTGGCAAAACTGCAGCAGTGGAGTTTGTTGTGAGACTGCAAAATTAATCCCATTATGTCCACATAGCTCAGTGTTTGCCATGTGGTTTGCACAAACGAAGAATTTAAAACCAGAATGCAACGCAGCAAGTACTAACGTCAGTTGCTTGTTGCTATTTTGCATTACTGACTACTCTTGTTTGATGCTGTTTTTTAACCTTAATTTTATTACTCAAGTGTCTTATTTGTTCAAAAAAGTGAATTTTAAGCTGTAGTTTAGCATCACAGTTCACGTGAGTACTTGGCCTGGTCCTCACTGTGCAGTGTGCACCTCTGATTCACTTGCACTATGACAGTACGTAAATTGCTTTGACTGATTAACTGAATTATCCGAATGAACCACATGGTGAGTACGAATTTCTAAAATGTCACGCAAACTTATCAACAGTAGCAAGATGTTAAAAGCATTAATCTCCGGATGCAAATTCAGTTTAGTGTATTATGCACTTTCTTATTGATTACAGAGACTTACAGAACGTAATGTTTGTAAGAAATTGCTTACTGTATAATACGTACTGATAGAAGACACAGCCTACTTATCATTCTCAACACAAATAACATTCCTGTCCGAGCACTGTTGAACTCTTCTATCACTAGACTACCAAAAATATTCATTTTGTGAAAAATACCAACGTGCATGATCAATTTTAAATATAAAACATAACATGACTTATATTGTGTTGAAAAGTAGTGTTCCAAAAAAAGTAGGCCACCAAAATCATGGCGGTAACTTTGTCAAATCTTAACCGATTTCCCAAATTCTTTCATTGTTAGACTCAGCTGTAAATTTGCAATAAAGTGATGACTAAAGATTCCACCACACATTAAATGCGTCACTACACTACCTAGTGAAATACTAATGTCAGAAAACAAGCAGCAGTTTGAAACAGATATTATGATTAACGGTAAATCACATGGCACTGTAGCCAGGCATTTGAGGTAATGTGGCATTTTCAATGACACTTTACTACAAACTCACTGTTGACTGTTGAGTCTGGTTATCAAAGAATTTTACAAGAGCTCAGCAGTAGCTGAGATGGGCGACCATTGGTCACAATAGACAGACATGGGCTGAAAAGACGGGAGGGGGGTATGCTGTAGCCCTTTCCGGGGGGAGCTGAGCCCCATCTAACACAATGTGGCCAGGGCCAAGATCTGCCTCCATACCAAGTGGCATCTTGATCCATGCTGCCTTTTGGCCAAAACAGACATGGGCCACAAATTGGGGGCTGTGCCCTTCGGGGGTGGATCCCCATCTAACACAATGTGGCCAGGGCCGAGGCATACCTCACTACCAAGTGGTATCTTGAGCCATCCAGCCGTTTGGCGACAACAGACATGGGCCGAAAATTGGGGGCTGCTGTGTCCTTTTTTTGGTGGGGAGCTGGGTCCCCATGTAACACAATGTGGCCTGGGCTGAGGCCTACCCCCATACCAAGTGGCATTTTGATCAATCCAGTCGTTTGGCCACAATATATGGGCCAAAATTTGGGGGTGCTGTGTGCCCCCCATTTTTTCCGGGGGGGGGGGGAAGCAGGGTCCCCATGTAACACAATGTCGCCTGGGCCAAGATCTACCTCCGTACCAAGTGGCAGCTTGATCCATCCAGCCGTTTGGCCACAATAGACATGGGCCGAATATTGGGGGGTTGCTGTGCCCCCTTTTTTTGGGGAGCTGGGTCGCCACAACACAATGTGGCTTGGGCCAAGGCCTACCTCCCTACTAAGTGGCATCTTAATCCATCCAGCCATTTGGCCACAACAGACATTGGCGGAAAATGGGGGTTGTGCCCCTTTTGGGGATGGGGAGCTGGGTCCCCATCTAACACACTGTGGTGGCCGGGCCGAAGCCTGCCTCCATGCCAAGTTTCATCTTCATCCATCCAACCATTTGGCCACAATACACCAACATCACAGACAGACAGACAACGGTCTGTAGCACAGGGCGAAGCGAACCGTTTTACAAACGGTCGCCCAAAAATCAGTTGACATTTTACAAAATTACCGGTATATTGTCTCATGCACTCTGTGCACCTGAGCACTGTCCTGCTGAAAGATGAAAACTTGAGATCTTGAGTACAGCAAGAAAGAGCTGTTGTTAACAGCTGTTGTTACATCAATTTTTACTTGGCTTAGACAATATTATCAAACTGGTGTAGACATATTTTGACTTGTCAACTAACACCATCACGGACTGTGACTGAACGATGATAAAGTGTGAAAGGACTTTGCTGCGAAGCCTTTTCTCTTTGTTGCAGTAGCTGCATATAGTCAGTTATTCTGTGGGTTGCTTGGTAAATATATTGTCCTCAGTGAATTAAATAATGCTGCCATCATTAGGCAAGTATTTTTCGACTGCAATTTTCAGTTGATGAACCTTGCATTGTAGTTTGTTGATGCATTTCTTGAGTATGGCGATTTCTTGAACACACATTTCACAAGGTAGGGTGGTGATGTATCGTTTAAGGTGTGGTGGGCTCTTTAATAATCCTATGACTGCAAATTAACTGGTAAATCCGCCAGTGAAAGTTAGTTAGTTGGAGTTTAACGTCCCTTTTCAGCACAAATATGGCTATATCAGAGACGACGCCAGTGAAAGAATTTTGAAAATAGTTAAGATATGACAGAGTTACTGCCGTGAGTTTGGTGGCCTACTTTTTTGGAACACTCTACTGCTACATATTAACTAATCTTGTTATGCAGTTTGTGGCTTCAGCTATGAGAAAATTGCCAAGCAGTCAGAATGATAACTTGTTCCTGACAGAGATGCAAGTAAGACTTTTTTTTACAAGATCAAGACTTTTGTTTCAAGACCAAGACCAAGACTTTGCACCTCAAAACCAAGACCAAGACCTTTACACAGTGTCAGATAATTTAGCCAAAGACAGTTGCAAATAACGCACCTGACAAAAAAGTAATGTAGTGAAATCAACAACGGCAGCCTAGTCAAAAGTATCAACTATGCAATGTAAGCAGTAACTGGACTAGCGACCTTTCAACACTTATTGTTGTATACATAATCTTAATCAGGCATGCTGGCACCTCGAAGTAATTAGAATCAGATCCAAGAATTTTATATACATCTTGAGGAAGTTTAAACAGTCTGGATTGTCTCATGAATGTACCACACGTTCACCTTTTGTCGTAATTTACTGCAATAATAGCTAGCAAAGATGTCAGTATAATAATTTTAATTTATTATTGTATTCATTTATTGTGAAATGTTTAATATATCTATATTTTGTCAGAAACCTCCGACTCCTCATTTGATTTCCACCGCTAATCGTTGCAACACACGTCACAGACGATAAAGTTCCTTTTACTGGGAAGGGGAAATTTGTCCCGTACTGCCAACAGTCAACTACAGAACAAACCCATTGCAAACTAATTTGTAGTTTTCTGAACAAGTACATAAACAGGTATTGTTGTCAATGAATAGTGTCCTTTATATTTCAAGATATTTGTCAGTTTTAGTTTTGGATGTAGGCCTAATTCGACATTTGTTTCACTTTCAGATCATATCAGACTTATAAAAGAGAAATATGGCAAATGGTTGTTAGTGAGGCAAATATCCATTTCATTCCATTCATTATGTAACTTTGTTATTCTTGTTCAATAATAAATAGAATGGATGTTTGTATCATTAACAATCATTTGCCACATTTCTCCTTTATGTCACTCATTTATTGCTACACTACAGCTGGGACTTTCGGAGGGGAAAAGGTGAAAACTGAAAATTGCAGAAAAGTCACAATTGCGATATCATGGAGGGTCTGTTTATTGCATTCATTTAAAAAAAACTGCAGTAGTCAGTTTGTATATGATGATAGTAAAGTAGCAACCCAGTTAGTACATAAGCTGTGTTTAGCAATGCTTCACGGCTTAAAAAACTAAACATATTTTGGAACTGCATTTATCAGCCACACACACACACATTTCTCTTACAAAACGGTGTATGGGAAGTTGCAGAGTTTCTGGCAAACAGATTACATTCACAAGAACGGTGATGTCAACATGCAGCAGAATGATGGTAATTTAAAGCTATGATGCTGACTGTAATAGCGAAAACTGTCTAGCTAAAAGAAAAATTTCGGCTGAATCCGCACGACTGGCTAGTGGCTTTATTATCTGTACTTTTGCAAAGCATTTCCGCATAGCCTGCATGACAGAATCTGTATCTTTGCCTTGCCACAACTTCACTAGCAGTGTTCCACCACCATTTTCAAGCTTTTTCTGCAAGCAACACAAGAAAGTCACAGTTAATTCTGAAACACAATCATCAGAACAGACTAGCTTTATGTACAGCATGTTCAGTAACATGCTAGATACTTTTTAAAATATCTTAAAGGTACAAGTTCAGATAGTTCCAAAAAGTATCTTAAAGATAGAAGATACAGATAATATCTAAGATATTGTTGTCTTTTAGTTAAGGTTTAACATCCCACTCGACACAAAATAGGTCATTTTGGAGACGTTCTTCCCAGCCAATCTCTTGACTAGTACTGAAGAAACTAAATCTAACACAACAAAAGCAAACGACACAAGAACAAACTAGTCTAAGCTAAACCAGAAAAAAAACACAAAATGCTGAACCTAAATAAACACACAAAAACTAAACCTAAACCTAAACCAACTCATATTTAAGAACTGCTCACACATGTGTATCGTTCTGCACAATTATCATACACAACACAACACAGCACAGAACAGTTCTGTTAATTTTCCATCGTATCCTCCTGACAATCATCATAGCTCAGATGATATCTACTGCAGGGGAGGGAAGATATATTTTTGAAGATACTTCTACATTTACCTGCACATTTCTATTTTTGTACATTTAACAGAGCAGTATTATAATTAGGTATTTTATCTACAAACTGCAAATGCCTTTGTTCATGGGGATCAAGGATTGCTAGTATTACTAGCATAAAAGTAACAGGTACAAATAAAGAAAACTTTAAAAACTTTAAACTTTAAATCATCTTAATGCAGCATAATTTAAAAATTCGGGTGATAAGTACCTTGAAAGAAGTATTTTTATTTGTAAGTTAGTTTCACAAAGTATCTCGAAGATACAATACAAAGACACTTTTTAAAATATATTAACAAAAACAACAATTTCGGTGTTCAAATAAAGGCCGGCACAGGTGCAAGTAAATTAAGAAAAACAAGATTTAGATGAGATACTCATTACTGTCATGTAACTTAAACAGAATAAAGATTTGTATGTGCTGCGTATGTGCTCTGCTCGGAATTAAATAAATAAATAAATGCTATTTGAACATAGTATCTTGGATATCAATGATGCTACGAAAACACACAAAGTGCTTCATAAGTTTTGCATGCATCTGGAGTAATTCTTGCCACATTATAGTACATCAGACTGACAGGTTTTTACTGCAGAATATCAGCATATGCACATGAAGATGCCAGTTAAGTTAACACCAACTAACAGTAGCTAAGACTTCCATTTTTACCAGTAGGTCATTGCAGTAGATTGGAACTCAGGTGTGTCTGTCCGTACGTCCACAAAAAGTTTTTCCGATTTCCATCTAATTTGGTGTGTGGGTAGAACTCGATCAGCTGTGCGCATCAGTGTGACCTCGACCCGATCTAATGTCAAGGTCAAGGTCACGGAGCTTCCGAAGTTGCGAAAAGTGCACTTTTCTAGGTCTATCTCCTCCACCGGTTTTGCATGGAGCTCAAAACTGATGGTCGGTGGTCATAGTATGGGACCTGGACTACAGCTTGTCGGAGCCCGATTTTCGAATTTCCTTCTGGGAAAGCCATCACGAGAGTTAAACTTCGCCCTGGGTCCATATTTCATGAAATCCAAATGGCCACATTTCGGTACTGCATCACGCTACAGTCATATGGTTGGGCACGCTGATAGTGTTCGATATACTGTGTACGTTGATATGACCTTGATCCGATCCAAGGTCAAGGTCAAGGTCACGGAGCATTTGAACTTCCGACAGTTGCCCATAACTGCACATTTCTAGGTCTATCTCCTCCGCCGGTTTCGCGTAGAGCTCAAAACTGATGGTCGGTGGTCATAGTATGGGACCTGGACTACATCTTGTCGGAGCCCAATTTTCAAATTTCCTCCTAGGAGAGCTATCACGAAAGTTCAAACTTCGCCATTTGTCGATAGTTCATGAAATTCAAATGGCCGTATTTCCGTAGTGCGTGATGCTACAGCCACGTGCTTGGGCATGCTAGTAGTCCTACAAGTACTGTGTATGTTGATGTGACCTTGACCCAATCCAAGGTCAAGGTTAAGGTCACGGGGCTTTTGAACTTCCGACAACTAGCGAAGCCGTGCATGCTGGCGGCGATGACCGCAGCCCCTTGCAGGGCTTTCTGGTTAGGTCATCACCTACCGATGATCACCTAGTAGATTGGAATTGAGGTGTGTCCATCCGTCCATACATATGTCCGTACGTACATCCACAAAAAGTTTTTCCGATTTCCATCTAATTTGGTGTGTGGGTAGACCTCAACCACATATGCGCACCAGTATGACCTCGACGCGATCTACGGTCAGGGTCAAGGTCACGGAGCTTCCGAAGTTGTGAAAATTGCACTTTTCTAGGTCTATCTCCATCTCCGTTTTTGCGTGGAGCTCAAAACTGATGGTTGGTGGTGATAGTATGGGACCTGGAGTATAGCCTGTCGGAGCCCGATTTTTGAGTTCCCTTGTAGGAAAGCTATTATGAGAGTTCAAACTTTGCCGAATGTCGATATTTCACGAAATTCAAATGGCCATGTTTTGGTAATGCGTGACGTTACAGTCACATGGTTGGGCATGCAGGTAGTCCTACACGTACTGTGTATGTTGATGTGACCTTGATCCGATCCAAGGTCAAGGTCAAGGTCACCAAGCATTTGAACTTCCGACAATTGCCCATAACTGCACATTTCTACGTCTATCTCCTCCGCCATTTTTGCGTGCAGCTCAAAACTGACGGTTGATAGTGATAGTATGGGACCTGGTCTACAGCTTTCCGGAGCCCGATTTTCGAATTTCCTTCTAGGAAAGCTATAACGAGAGTTCAAACTTCCCCGAATGTCCATATTTCGCTACTGCGTGATGCTACAGTCACACGGTTGAACACACTGGTAGTACTACAAGTATTGTGCATACTAATATGACCTTCACCCAATCCAAGGTCAAGGTCACGTGGCTTTTGAACTTCCGACAATTGCCCATAACTGCACATTTCTACGTCTATCTTTTCTGCCACTTTCGCGCGGAGCTCAAAACTGATGGCTGGTAGTCATAGTATGGGATCTGGTCTACAGCTTGTCGGAGCCCGATTTTAGAATTTCCTTTTAGGAAAGCTATCACGACAATTCAAACATCACCGAATGTCGATATTTCACGAAATTCAAATGGCCATATTTTGCTACTGCGTAATGCTACAGTCACATGGTTCGGTACACTGGTAGTCCTATACATACTGTGTATGTTGATGTGACCTTGACCCGATCCAAGGTCAAGGTCATGGGGCGTTTGAACTTCCGACAATTAGCGAAGCTGTGCATGCTGGCAGCGATGACCGCAGCACCCTTGCGGGGCTTTCTCGTAATGTACATTGTGCACAATGAGCAACTAGCTACTTATTTTGTTGGTACAGCAAACGTCATAGAATCAGTATCAGTGAAATAGTTACACATCACAGGCGGACTGCCAATGTTATGAGCGGCTCTTACAGACATACTAGAAAAATGAAAGTTTCAAGTGAATTCGTACTTCTGTTAATATCACTGCTGACAGCCGAAGGACTGACAATGCAAGCTGAACAATACACTCATGGTCCAGTGACTTGACACCGGATGGTGCAGGTGCCATGTCACTGAGGACGACATCAACAGACCGGCCATTCAGGACTTGTTTTATTCGCTTATGAGTCTCTGCAGAGGTGACATCACAGTTGTCCAACACAGTGGCACCAGGCAGTGGCTGAATGTGCTGCATGTCTACACTGATGACATGACCCTGTGGCTCTTCTAGTACTACAAACAAAAACAACAACAACCCATTTAACGGCCCTTTATCCAGGTCAACCCGGGTGAGCCGGTACCAGAAGAAACATTCACTCACTCATGTGGCTATTATACAACATCTTTAATTAACTTTCTCCATTTTCTACAGCATTTTCCTTGCATATTTGTCGCATCTGACAATCTTTTTCTATGACCTCACTCCCAAGTTTTCTTTGGCCTGCCTCTAGGTCTTACACCTTCCACTTCAAAATCCATGCATTTTTAACCGAATCATTCTGATCCTTTCTTAAAACATGCCCATACCATCTTAGCCTATGTCGCTGTATTCACTGTAATTATATCATCTATTCCTAGTCTTTCTCTCAACTCACTACTCAAGAGCCTCTCTGTTATTCGGAAAACACAGCCCGAATGGAGCACAACACTCTTAAGGCACATCGTTGAAGCCATGATGGCAGTGAGTTGGACAAACTGCAGGAAAGCTGGGCATTCAGGGTTGGTACCTGGAATGTTGACTTACTTATGGGAAGAGTAGGTGAGTTAGTTTAGTGGAGGTTCTGGCTAATAGACAGATACAAGATGGAAAAGTAAAGCATGTAGATTCGTTGGTGCTAAAGACAAAAGATATCAACTATTTTGGATAGCACATAAGCAGAAAATTGAAATATGAAGGTGTAGGTATATTTGTTGCAGAGAAATGGGTGGACAGTGTTATTAGTGTTGAAATGCATAGTAAACAAGTCACAATAGTAAAGTTGGTTTTAGGTGAGAGATTACTAAATGTTTTCCCATTATATGTTCCACATTCTGGAAAGCTGGATGAAAAAGGAAAGTTTCTGGAATGATGTGCATAAATAACAGGATGAGATGGTGGGGCTTACTTGTACTACAAATATATGCAACAAAACTCAGCAGTAGATGAGATGGACGACCATTTGACCACAATAGACATGGTCCAAAAATTGGGGGCCATGCTCCTTTGGGGGGGGGAGCTGGGCCCCCATCTAACACAGTGTCGTCGCTTTACAGTCAAAACGTCCCTTGTCAAAACGTCCCGTCGTTGATACGTCCCAAAGTCATATAACGTCCCCAGTCAAAACGTCCCTCCATGGTCAAAACGTCCCGAGTCAAATCGTCCCCATATTAAAATAATAACTTGACACAAAAATCTGTACAGATGTAATAGATGTAATAGATAAACACATGTTATTTAAAGCGCAACTTTAAAAACCGTTACAATATGCAAACGAATGCGTCTTATATAGCCCTACACAGGTGCGCAACTCTGCCCACCTTCAACTAATTACCATCCTTGTCCTGATCCACGTCCTGCAGCTAGCCGCTTACAGAAACAACTAGCTCCTGCTCGTCGCAAATAG
>Ga0056108_1000669_pt1 | contig 10208 bp, 10 predicted proteins | sample WorMetG1BERMUDA1_FD_83875 | JGI IMG/M metagenome (GOLD analysis project Ga0056108, IMG submission 83875) | Marine gutless worms symbiont microbial communities from Max Planck institute for Marine Microbiology, Germany - Inanidrilus... ... | reverse complement strand
GAATTTTCGCCCTGGAGCCGCCTGGGCCCGCACAGACGCCTTCTGAAGCCACCCGTCTCTTGCAAAATCAAAATCAGATATTTTCACCGTCCGCCATTTGGCGAGTTTATCAACAGTATCCGCCCATTGCTGTCATTTCGCCTCATAGGGATGTACGACGGTTTGGCGATCTTTTTAAGGGAGTCCTGCCATCGGGGCGGTGCAGCTCCAATTGACCGCAAGCTGTCGAACGACCTTACCGCGACCAATGTGGCGTTTTCGAACCGGAGACGGAAATCTCATTTCCTGGCAAGAATGGTCCGCGATCTAACTTATCGGTTCAGTCTGGCTTCGCAGTTCTTTTCGCCGCCACCTCGGCAAGGTCGTTCCAAACCCGCTGCCGCTTGATGGTGCCCGCCTCAACCAGAAACCAGTCAACGAAACGGATGTCGTCGAAGGTAGTGCCGTCAGGCCACTCTCCGCGAAGGCTGCCGAAACAGGTGACCGCGGTTCCGTCATCGGCCGGTGCCTCGTCGAAACGCTCGTAGGTCTTCTTGACCCAGCGATACCGGGGTGTGGCCCAATCGATGAGTTCTTCCAGGGTCGAGAAAGTCACGTCGCCGGGAAAGGTCATCGTGAAACCGCCATCGAGGTACGACTTGGCCGCGGCCAGATCCCGGGCTTCCATGGCGTCCAAATAGTCCTGAACGATATTGGCGGCACTTGGCGGTGGTGGGGCCGGGTTTTTCAATTCGCCGCCGCGCATATAACCGCTGGCCGAAACTTCATTAATCATGACGGTGGTGCCATCGGGTGGCGCGCCGATCACCGACCGCACGGCGCGCCCCAGGGCCTTCATCAACCGTCCTTGGTTTCGTCGTCATAACCTTCGATCAAGGTGATTGTCGTAACTGGCATGGGCATCTCCTCCGGTGACGTTCCCTTCGTATCCGGTGTCATGGTCTTTTTTGTTTTGAACGTTTAAATCATATTGATATAACATTATATCAATTAAAGAAGAAGCCGGTCCCACCCGTTAAAGGAACCGAACGGAGAGGACTGGGAATGGTGCGTGACGAAATGGCGTTAGCGGGCTCCGCCGCTCAACCCCGTGTATCCGGGGCTCTACGCACGCCTTTGTACCACCAGATCTATTTGATTTTGCGCCAGAAGATCGTCGACGGCATCTATCCGTTCGACGGCCGCTTGCCCGGCGAACAGGATTTGGTTGAAATCTATGGCGTCTCCCGGATTACCGCGAAACGGGCGCTCGATGAACTGGCCGCCGAAGGTCTGGTGGTCCGCGAACGTGGTCGCGGCACGCGGGTCCGCTACCGCGCCCCCACGGCACCTTTGCGCTCTTCGGTCGAGGGGCTATTGGAGAACCTGCTGGCCATGGGGCTGGAAACGGAGGTCAAGCTCATCGAGTTCGATTACGTGGCCGCCTCCGAACCGGTCGCCGTGGCCTTGGAATGCGGGCCGGGGGATTTGGTGCAGCGCGCCCTCCGGGTCCGGATGATCGATGGACAGCCGTTTTCCCACCTGACCACCTACGTGCCCGAAGACATCGGCCGTCAGTTCGATGCCGCCGACCTTTCGGAGACGGCACTGTCGCGTTGCTGGAAAGGAGCGGCGTCGAGGTCAGTTCGGCGACGCAGACCATCACCGCCACCCTCGCCGATGCCTCGGCGGCGACGCATCTGGAGGTCGATATCGGTGCGGCCTTGCTCATGGTCAGCCGTATTGTCCGCGACCCGTCCGGCCGCCCCATTGAATACATCACTGCCCTCTACAGGCCCGACCGATATCAATACAGGATGGTTCTCTCCAGGGTTCATGGGAAGGACCGGAACGTCTGGGAGACCTCCGGTGACGGCACCGGAGACCGTCAATCCGAAGGGGGTGCGCCGAGCCCGAGCAATTCATGATCAAACGTAAATCTACCAGGGAGGAAACCATGACTGACAAGACCAAATTCACGACGATTAGCCGCCGCCGTTTTCTCGCATCGACTGCTGCCGGCACGGCGCTGGCGTCCGCCGGCATGCTCGCCATGCCGCATGTCGCCCGTGCCGCATCGCCGGTGAAGGTCGGTGTCGTTCATCCGGTGACCGGGTGGGCCCAATAATCCGGCAGCCAATGCCGTTTCGGCGCGATGATGGCTCTCGAAGAGATCAACGCCGCCGGCGGCATCAAGTCGCTGGGCGGTGCCAAGCTGGAAGCTGCCTTGGGCGACGCCCAGTCGAAGCCTGAAGTCGGTGCGGCGGAAGTCGAGAAACTGAATGAGGCCGGTGTGTCGGCGATCGTCGGCGCCTATGCGTCCAACATCTGCCTGGCGACGACGCAGGCGGCTGCCAAACACGGTATTCCGCACGTCGTCGACGTCGGCGTCAACGACAAGATCGTCAAGCGCGGGCTCAGCAACACCTTCCGTTTCGGGCCCGGGTTCGGGATCATCACCCAGCATGGTGTCGACAGCTTCCTCGCCATCAACAAGGCCGCCGGCAATCCGACCAAGCGGGTCGCCATCGTCCACGAGAACACCACCGGTTTCGGCGCCGGCATCGCCGGGATCATGACCAAGGGACTGGCGCCGGCAGGTATCGAGGTGGTCGAGGTCTTGCCGCATCCGACGCCGAACAAGGATTTCCGCAACATCGTCCTCAAGCTCAAGGAAGTGGACGCCGACGTCGTCATTCCGTCGCATTACTACAATGAAGGCGTCCTGTTCCTGCGCACCCTGCAACGTCAAAAGGTGCAGCCGAAGGCGATCTATTCGGTGCTCGGAGGCGCCTCGTCGCAGTACCGCTTCGTCAGCGAGTTCCCCGACGCGGCCCAGTACGTGATGGACTGCAATCATTGGTTCGACCCCAAGAACCCGGCGGCAGCGGCGGCCCGCAAGAAAACGGAAGCCGCCGGCATTCACTTTAACTACGAGGTGTTCCTGGCCTACACGGCGATGATGTTCACCGCCGATGCGATCGAGCGGGCCGCTTCCACCGACCGCGCCAAGATCACTGAAGCCATGGCGTCGAGCACATGGTCCGGACACTTCATGCCTTACGGCCCGACCAAGATGGACAACGGCCAGAACGCCGGCGCCCGCCCGTTGGCGACCCAGGTGCTGGGCAATGAGATCGAAGTTATCTCGCCGGCCGACTACGCCACCAAGGCGGCGGTGTTTCCCCGACCGGCCTGATCGGGGCTGATTGGTTAACAGCCGGCGGGGCCCCTTGCGTCCCCGCCGGTGACCGCTCCTTTCGTTCTCATCCGACGGCACCACATGGACCTCTTCGGCATCGATATTCCAACCTATGGTTGGCAGACGGTATTAGGGTCGGCCATCAGCGGAGTCTTTCTCGGCTCTATCTACGCTCTTGTCGCGCTTGGCCTGACGCTGATCTACGGCGTCCTGCACATCATCAATTTCGCGCACGGCAGCCTGTTGATGCTGGCCATGTTCGCGGTCTTCTTCCTGTGGAACGGGTTTGGCATCGACCCCTACCTGGCCATGTTGATCGTTGTGCCCGGCGGTTTTCTGTTCGGTTACGGCCTGCAACGGAGCGTCATCGGTCGGACCAGCCATGGCCGGGACGAGATCATTCTCCTGGTGACGCTCGGCATCTCGATCATCATCGAGAACACCGCGCTGTTCTTTTTTTCGGCCAGTGAGCGGTCCGTCCGCGTTCCCTATGACCTGGACGGCATCGACCTCGGCGTCACCTTCGCCGTCTATCCGGAACTGGCCGCTCTCGGCGGGTCGTTATTGATCACGCTGGCCTTGTGGCTGTTCATGACCCGCACCGACACCGGCAAGGCGATTCGGGCTGTCGCTAAGGAGCGCCAGGGTGCCCGTCTGGTCGGCATCAATGTCGATCATATCTTTGCCGTCAGTTTCGGGATCGGCACGGCCTGCGTCGCCGCCGCCGCCAGTCTGCTGGTACCGACCTATGCGGTGCATCCGCAGATCGGTTACCTGTTCGTGTTGATCGCCTTCACGGTGGTTGTGCTCGGCGGCATGGGCAGTTTCGTCGGCGCCCTGGTCGGCGGCTTCCTGATCGGCGTCACCGAGCAGCTCGGGCGCCTCTATCTCGGCGAGAGCCTCGGCCTGATCACGATATCGGTGATTTTCATTCTCGTCCTGCTGTTCCGGCCGACCGGCCTGTTCGGCCAGAAGATGGGCTGAGGGGATGCGATGAGCGATCAGGAGCGTCTCATCGGGTGGTCCGGTTTGCTGACGTTGCTGTCCATCGCACCGTTGTTCATAACGTCGGGCCGCTGGATCGATTTCCTCGAACTGACGCTGTTCGTCGCCGTCATGGGACAGGGCTGGAACATCCTGGGCGGTTTCGGCGGCCAGTACTCCTTCGGCCACGCCTTGTTTTTCGGCACCGGCGCCTACATCCAGGCCCTGTTGCAGTTCCGCCTCGGCTGGAGCCCCTGGGCGGCGGCGCCCATGGCCCTGGCCGGTTCCGCGCTGGTCGGGTCCTTCGTCGGGTATCTCAGTTTCCGCTACGGTCTCCGTGGTTCCTATTTCGCACTGATTACGTTGGCCTTCGCCGAAGCCTTTCACGTCCTGACGCGTTCGCTCGATTCGATCACCGAGGGGGGCCGCGGCGTGCAGCTGGCATTGAACCAGGACCCGGCCGAGGCCATCGCGACGTTCCAGTTCAATTTCGCCGGGCCGTTCCTCAAGGCCTACGGCTTTTATTACACGATACTGGTGATCCTGGTCGTTGCCTACGCAGCGACCGCTTGGATGGAACGCTCGCGCTTCGGCGCCCAGCTGGTGGCGATCCGCGAAAACGAGGATGCCGCGGAAGCCCTCGGCATCAACGCGTTCCGCGTCAAGCTGGGTGCCATATGCCTGTCCGCGGCGATTACCGCGTCGGCCGGCGTCTACTACGTTCAGAAATTCCTGTTCGTCGAACCGGGCATCGCCTACGGACCGACCAAGTCCGTCGAAGCCTTGTTCGCACCGATCATCGGCGGTCTCGGCACCGTGCTCGGTCCGTTGCTCGGATCGGCTTTCATTCATGTCGTTGGCGAGGCGGCCAAGGAGCTGATCGGCCACGTCATCGGCGACCGCCCGGGTGTCGATCTGATCCTTTTCGGCGTCATTTTGATCCTGGTCCTCGCCTATCTTCCGCGCGGGCTCGTCGGACTACTGGAAACCGCCTGGCGGTCCCTCACCCGGTGGGGAGGGCACCGATGAGTGTGCTGGACGTGCGAGGCCTGTCCATCAGCTTCGGCGGTCTGCAGGCGGTGGCCCAAGCCAGTCTCCGGGTCGAGTCCGGCGAGATCGTATCGCTGATCGGTCCAAACGGCGCCGGCAAGACGACCTTGTTTGCCATGGTCTCGGGCTTTCTGTCGCCCGACGAGGGGCAGGTTCACTTCGATGGCGAGGAGATTACCGGCTGTCAACCCCATGACGTCTGCCGCCGCGGCCTCGTCCGCACTTTCCAGGTCGTGCAACCCTTTGCCAACCTGAGTGTTGCCGAGAATATCGCCGTCGGTGCCCACACCCGCCATCGCAGGCGTTCTGTGGCTCTCGAAAAGGCGCGCGAAGTCGCCTCCCGGGTCGGCATGGCGGAAATGTCGGATCGCCCCGCCGGGGCGTTGACGGTGGCCGGGAGGAAGCGTTTGGAGCTGGCTCGCGCCCTGGCGACCGAACCGCGGCTTTTGTTGTTGGACGAGGTGATGGCTGGCCTCAACGCCACCGAAATCGATGAGGTCGTTGACGTGGTGCGGGGCATCCGCGCCGACGGCGTGACCATTCTGCTGATCGAGCACGTGATGCGCGCCGTCATGAGTCTGTCGGATCGGGCCTACGTTCTGAACCAGGGGCGCATGATCGCCGAGGGGACTCCGGCCGAGATCGCCGAAGACAGTCAGGTGATCGAGGCCTATTTGGGCCATGGCGCGGCCGAACGGCTACGGGCCGGCGGGGGTGCCGATGCTTGAGATCAGAAACCTCCGCGCCGGATACGCCGCCATCGAGGTCTTGCACGGCATCGATCTCGAGATCGCTGCCGGCGAGATCGTCGCCCTGTTGGGTTCCAACGGTGCCGGCAAATCGACCCTGAACAACACCGTTTCCTGCATCGTTCGCGACCGCACCGGCGAGATCCGTTTCGAGTCGCAAGATATCACCGCCTTGAAACCGGAGGCGATCGTTGAACAGGGCCTAATCCAAGTTCCGGAAGGAAGGCGCATCTTTCCCAACATGACGGTCCGCGAAAACCTGGAACTGGGCGGTTACCGGCGGGGCCGCGAACGCCGGGCGGAAAACCTGGAGGTGGTCACCAATACGTTCCCCCGTCTCGGCGAGCGCTTCGGCCAGCTGGCCGGCACGCTTTCCGGCGGCGAACAGCAGATGCTGGCCATCGGCCGCGGCATGATGGCGGAGCCCCGGTTGCTGATCCTGGACGAGCCGTCACTCGGTTTGTCGCCGCTGCTGGTCGAGGAGATGTTCACCCTGATCCGGGGGCTGAACGAGAAGGGGCTCTCCATATTGTTGGTGGAACAAAACGTCTTTCAATCGCTGGAGATCGCCGACCGTGCCTACGTCCTGGAGAACGGTGTCATGGCCCTGTCCGGGCCGGCACGGCAACTGATGAATGATGATGGACTACGGAAGTCCTATCTCGGTATGTGAGAATGAATTCAAAGGAGAGCCCATGACCCCGCAGAAGCGGTTGCGCGAGAGCCTTGGGAACGGCGGTATCGTTTTGGCGCCGGGTGTTTATGATGCTCTCGGCGCCATGCTGGCGGCCCGTGCCGGGTTTGAGGCGATCTATCTTTCGGGCGCGTCGATCGTCTACACCATGCTGGCCAGGCCCGACATCGGTTATCTTGGCGCCGACGAAGTGGCCAAGATCGTCGGGCACATCCGTGAGCGCACCGATCTCCCATTGATCGCCGACGCAGACACCGGGTTCGGCAATGCCCTCAACGTTCAGCGCACGGTGCAGGTCTATGAACGCGCCGGCGCTTCGGCGATCCAGATCGAAGACCAAGCGATGCCGAAACGGTGCGGGCATCTGGCCGGAAAGCAACTGGTTTCAAAAGGTGAAATGGTCGGTAAAGTCAAAGCCGCGATCGACTCCAGACGGGACCCCGACACGCTGATCATTGCCCGCACCGATGCCGTCGCCGTCGAAGGGATCAAACCCGCCCTCGAACGCGCCAGGGACTATGCCGAGGCCGGCGCCGACATCCTCTTCGTCGAGGCGCCGCGCGACGACGACGAATTGCGTGGCGTGGTCAAGGAACTGCGCCATGTTGCACCGTTGATGGCGAACATGGTCGAAGGCGGCAGGACGCCGATGAGGCCGGCAGACGCCCTGGCCGACATCGGCTATTCGCTGGTTATCTTTCCGGGCGGGTTGGTTCGCGCCCTCGCCCGTGCCGGCGAAGCGTATTTCGCATCTCTCAGGGAACACGGGTCGACCGCCCCGTACGTGGAAAACATGTTCGATTTCGATCAGCTCAACGGCCTGCTGGGTACACCGGCTATCCTGGCCGCTGGCAAGACCTATGACGAGGATGCGCAGGAATGACCGCAATCGACCCGTGACGCTCGCGGTCCTTCAGGGCCGGCTGGAACAGATCGCCGACGAGATGGATGCGACGCTCTTCCGAAGCGCCTTCAACCCGATCATTGCTGAAGCCCATGATGCCAGCCATGGGCTCTATGACGCGGAAACAGGCGAAACCCTGGTCCAGGGAAAATCCGGCTTGCCGGTCTTCGTCGGCGCCATGTCCTTCGCCGTCAGGACCGTCATCGACAAGTTGGCGGCCGAGGGCGCCGAGCCGAACGAGGGGGACGTCTACATATTCAACGACCCCTACGAAGGCGGCACCCATCTTTCCGATTTCAAGCTGGTGCGACCGTTCTTCCGGGCCGGCAAGCTTTTCTGCTATCTCGCGTCTGTTGGCCACTGGCACGACGTCGGCGGCAACGTACCCGGCAACTATAATCCCGTGGCCACGGAAAGTTTCCAGGAAGGTATGCTGATTCCGCCGGTCAAATTGTTCGACCGCGGCGAGTTGCGCGAGGACATCGTCGCCATCATGCAGGCCAACTCGCGGCTGCCGGGCAGCCTGTACGGCGATCTCCAGGGCCAGATCAACGCCCTCGATCTCGGTCATCAGCGGCTCACCGACCTGTTGGACGAATACGGCGACGACACTGTGGCCGAGGCGCTCCGGCAGTTACGCGACCGGGCGGCGATGCTGATGGAAAGTTATATCTCGGAATTGCCCGACGGCACCTACGCGGCCGAGGATTATCTCGACAACGACGGCATCGTCGACGAGACCCTGACCATCCGCCTCGCCATCACCATCAAGGGCGGACGCATGACGCTCGATTTCTCGGGCACTTCGGATGCCTGCGCCGGTCCGGTCAACATATCCCGATCGACGGCGATCGCGTCCTGCTACGTGGCACTCAAACACGTCTTCAAGGACGTCCCGGCAAACGCCGGCGTGCTGCGTCCCATCGATTTCGTGATCGCGGAAGAAAGCCTGCTTTCCGTCGGCGCACCGAAACCGGTGGGGGGCTACACGGAAACCATCCTGCGTGTCATCGATATCGTCTTCCAGGCCCTGGCCGATGCGGCGCCGGACATGTTCAACGGGTGTGCCTACGGCACCATCAATGCCCTGTCCCTGGCCGGTCATCGAGCCGACGGGCGGCGCTGGGTGATGTTCTCGTTTTTTGGCGGCGGACACGGCGGCCACCCCGAAGGCGACGGCCTTAATCACGGCAACGCCCCGATCTCGACGGCAACCATTCCGCCTCTGGAAATCCTGGAAGCCGCCTATCCCGTCTATTTCACCCAGTGGGCACTGCGCACCGACAGTGGCGGCCCCGGCCGCCACCGCGGTGGCCTGGGTGCCGTCTACGAGATCGAGCTGTTGGAAGAACAGGCCGATGCCTTTCTTTTCGGCGAGCGCGGAATCCATGCCCCGCCCGGCGTTGTTGGCGGCGAGGCCGGCGCCGCCAATGTTTTCCATTATGAACAGGACGACGGCGATCATCAGCCAGCCATGGTCTCCAAATCCGTCGGCATTAAACTGAAGCGCGGCCAGCGGGTCCGCCTGCAGACTCCGGGCGGCAGCGGCTACGGTAGTGTTACCGAGCGTGACCCGGCGGCCGTCGCGAAAGACGTCCGCCTCGGCTACGTGAGTGCGCAAGCGGCGCGGGCGCGCTTTGCCTGTGTCGTCGACGATAACGGCAACCTGGATGAGGCCGAAACGGAGCGTCTTCGGCGGGAGGCTCGGTCGTGAGCAATCCGGGAGACAGGAAGACGGTCATCGGTGTCGACGTCGGCGGCACCTATACAGACGTCTTCATGTTGGATGAACGGACCCATACATGCGACGTCGCCAAAGTGCCGACCAGCCGCCCCGATCAGTCTCTCGGGATTCTGGACGGAATCGGGCAACGAACCGATGACCTTTCGGTCGTTTCCACCATCGTGCACGGCACCACCGTCGGCACCAATGCGTTGCTGGAACGCAAGGGTGCGAAAACCGGGGTGATTACCACACGTGGGTTCCGTGACGTCCTGGAGATGCGCCGCCGCGACCGGCCCCGGACCTGGGGGCTATGGGGTACGTTCGAGCCGGTCGTACCGCGCGACCTCCGCCTCGAAGTGGACGAGCGCGTACTCGCCGATGGGACCGTCTTAACCCCCCGCCGATCTCGACCAAGTGCGAGAGGCGGCCGAGACTTTGTTGCGCCGCGGCGTCGAATCGGTCTCGATCTTTTTCGTCAACTCCTACGCCAATACAGAAAACGAACGCCGCGCTGCCGAGGCGGTTCGCGCCCTATGGCCGAACGACCACATCTCGGTTGCCGCCGACATCCTGCCTGAGATCCGCGAATTCGAACGTGCTTCTACGGCATCCTTGAACGCCTATCTGCAACCGACCGTCGGCGACTACCTGGAACGACTAGGGTCGGGGCTGCGTGATGGTGGCCTTCGGGGACAGGTTTTGATCGTGCAGTCCAACGGCGGCGTCATGAGCGTCGACACGGCCCGAGAACTGCCGGTGCGCACGGCGCTGTCCGGACCGGCCGCGGGCGTCATCGCCGGTGCGCATATCGGTGTATCGGCCGGGTTCCCCAACATCATCACCTGCGACATGGGCGGCACCAGTTTCGATGTTTCCCTCGTCGCCGATGGGACCAGCGCCCTTGCCGTCCAGACATCCAT
>Ga0056108_1000667_pt1 | contig 10219 bp, 9 predicted proteins | sample WorMetG1BERMUDA1_FD_83875 | JGI IMG/M metagenome (GOLD analysis project Ga0056108, IMG submission 83875) | Marine gutless worms symbiont microbial communities from Max Planck institute for Marine Microbiology, Germany - Inanidrilus... ... | reverse complement strand
CTAAAAATTGCCCTAAATACTGTCAGATTGCCAAAATTTGAACCGGTTAACGGGATATCGTGGTCGCCGAGAAAGATCATGGTAAAAGATTTACGGCAACGTTCCGGGCTAGCGTGATTTTGCGCACGCGCAGAGAGCTGCGTGGTCTTTAACACACACGGCCATGCACTGTTTTGCCAGATAACTCCATTTTAATTACAGCAAACATGCAGTCGGAAATGGGCTTTCCAAGTAGCCATCAATTAAAGTCCTACGTCGCCTCTAAGTCCCGCCTGAAATTGGCAGTGCGTGCTGTCCTGTCAGCGGATGCTGGCCTTCTTGTTTGTGTTTATTTTGTGTTGTAATACACGTCTTTTGATTGGTGATTGTGTGCTGTTGTTGTGTTAGGTTTAGTTTTTCCATACTAAGCCAAGCGATTGGCTTGGGGAACGTCTCCGAAATGACCTACTTTGTTTCGAGTGGGACTTAAAACCACAACTCAGTTAATCAACTGAGTTGATCACCAGTTGTTTTTTACTTGATGTCATGAAATCTAATGTTGTGTATACGACATTATGTAGATGATATATCCAGTAATGTGGAACAGTAGACGGGGGAGATATTGGTGGGTGAGTTTGTGAGAGTAGTTGACTTGCTGTTGTTGTACTATAGGTATTTGCTCATCACCGACAACTTGAGCAAGTCTGGCATCGAGGCAAGGTTCGACTGCACCAGCGACTCGGTCTGCGGCTCTTCCAGCAGGATGTTCGTCAGGTGTGTAAGTCACTTAACGTGGGTGTTTTTTCTGGTTTAGCTTAGCCTATTTTGTTCCTGTGTATTTTGCTTTTGTTGCATTTGGTTGTTTCGATGCTGTTGGTAAGACAGAAAGGACATCAAGCACAGAAAAATCCTACTCCCAATTGTTTGTTCTTGGAATTCTTTTCCGGACCTGAATTAACCTGTAGTTCATATCATCAAACAAGCGGTGTGCAACGGTTCACCGATATCTGCAGCACAAGGCACCACAGTACATGAAAGACTGCTGCGTCCGTACCTCAGACATTGCTCGTCGGCCGCACCTGCGGTCCACTGGCATCTGTCAGCTGCTTGTGCCGTGACACCGCCGTTCGATGTTCGGTCGTCGGGCCTTTTTTGTGGCCGACCAGACTACCTTTGAGATCCAACGCATTCTGTTGACAGTTTTCATTGTGACCTGAAAACTTTTTTTTTCTCGTTCTACTAGCATACACAGTGCATTAGGGGCTTCTCGATTATGCGCTATCTAAATCTACTGTGGACATTGACATTGACTTTGACAAAAGAGACTGATTAGATGAAAACTGAGAGTAACTAACTTGCTTACTTAAAGTTATGCATCTTGTGTGTAGGTGCTTGAGTGGCTTGATAGCCATGGCTCTGTCTTTCTAAACAAGAATACTGCAATTGGCAAGTCATTACAGAAAGCTAAAGCTCTGCAGAAGAACTTTGAGCACTTTGAAATGGTTGCACAGGTATTATATGCTTTTGTTTTGCATTAAATCCCTTTAGTTTGCTTTTAAATATGCACAAAAATTTCCAAGAACATACTTAGATCGTGTGTATATGTGTGCGTGCATATCAATTTATTGTCACTATTTAGAAGGAGGATGGCTGTCAAAAAACCAAGTTGTATTGGCGTTCAGATGGCTTCTAAATTGCAGATCAAGAATGATATTGTGGTGGCAGCACATTATACAAAAGTGCTTAGTGTTGCAAGGAATGAGATGTGACACTAATTTTTTTCATCTGAGGACTGTGTGCTCTTGCTTGATGGCTTCACTTAAATAAAAAAGTTAATGTATGTCATTTTATTGCATGATAAATACCACAGAATGATAAAGTGGTGCGAGTTTCTGTGTTTGGATAGTCATTCTGTGATCAAAAACGTGATCTGATTAATTCAGCCTATCGTCGTTGAACCAGTTTCATTGTGATGTCAAGGTTGCTGTGCATCTGTTGCTGTGTGTTAGAATACGATCACAAACACTGAGAAGTTGCTGGTTGCCGCCGATGAACTGGCACAGACGGGAGAATGTGATCCGCAGGAAATCTTCAGTGAAGCTCGCCAGCTTGAAGAGCACATGAACGGCTTCCTGCTGCGTGTTGAACGCCAGCGTCACCTTCTTGACCTGTCTGTTGCATTTTTCACACACATCAAAGAGGTTCATGTTTACTTCTACAGAAATCTGTTGCTTAAATGCCAAGTGTAGTTTTCTTCTTGATGCACACATGCTAGAGATGTGCAGCTGCTGTAAAATTCCCTCTGCAAATCCTCTACTGACCTGTTGTCTGAAACTGCTCCCCAAAAAATCTTAAGATAATGCTCTACACCACATCCGCAAATGTGACTTCAGATGTTATTTTAAATATTTATTTATTTATTTATGATGTGTATAAAAACTGCTGTAACAAAATCCTCCCATTCTTAACTGGTGGTTTCAGATAACACAGTTGACCTGTATAATGGTTTAAAAATGGTCGCGTGTGTATGTTTCAAGAACTGGTGAATTTGATAAGCCAGTTTAAACCTGGTACACTACACAGATTGTCTGTGGCAGTTACTATACTAATGAAGGGATGACAAACAGTCTAAAAAATTTGGGTCATGTGACCCTTTAAAATGTTTGGACTCCCTTCCTGTATTTGCATTGGATGAAGCTAAGCATTTCACGTTTGATACACAAACTGATCATAGCATGTATTAGCCGTCTGATGATAAATTACATCCAAAATGGGGCGTGGTCAGGATCACGTGACCACTTTTTAAATTTTAGGATTCTTTGTATATTTTTGGAATGGGTAATTCTATACATTTGGTGCTTGGCATTCACATTGACTCTGGAAAGTACTAGACCATGTAACAGATATAAATTACTCCAAAAGTCATGTTATTCCCCCTTATATTTTGGAATGCCTTTATTGTTTTGAAATGGGTGAATGTAGGTACATCAAATTTGGTATATAGCTTGATTATGGCAAGTATGTGTCAGTGGATGATAAGTAACCTCCAAAGCGAGCCTGACCTGGTTCACGTGACCCTTTGTAAATTTTCAGACCCTCTGTTTTTAAATTTGGGATCTCCTGTATATTTGTCTGCATCTCTGATTTGATATTTCCAGTGGTTGACTATGCGTGCATTATGAGTGCAAGTATTGTATTGTATTCTGTTGTATGTGTGCATTAATTTTTTGTTTAAAAAAAAGCTGTTTGTTTTTAGTGACATGCTGGTTTTTGATTCTGGTATGTGACACGTGATGGTGGTTTTTGTCATTCAGCTGAATCTGTGGTTCGAAGAACTGAAGCAGGAGCTGAAGAGTTCAGAGATTGCCGAAACCATTCCCGAGTGTGAGTCGATGATAACGCAGTTCGGACAGCAACGAGATGCAACAATTGATGCGTTTGTGAGCACCATCAGCGAAGGTGAAAGTCTGCTGCAGCAGCTGAGGTAATACTGTGGATAATAATATTGCATAATAATTGGTCTGTCTCCATCTTCTTTTTAATAGTTTGTTAAATGTAGGAGAATTTTGTGTGTTACACTGAGCTCAAGAATCCATTTGCTGATATTGTTCAAAGAGTTTTGTTTCACTTTCACGTTGGTATATACACATGGATCAGATATTGTATGGCAATGGAAGTAAATGAATAATACAGCGGGGGACTTCTCACGAAGACATGGTGGGCTGGTACTAAAAAGATATGAACAGTGCTGGTCCGTTCTGAGATGATCTACATGTCCAGAACATATAAATAAGAAAGATCAAGGGGCACCTGGCTGAGCCAAGTTCACTTGGAGTATCGCCGTCAGAATGGTATGCGCGTGTGTGGATGTATTCATGCAATATCAGAATGTGTAATGTAAGTAAGTAAGCAAACTTTAGTTAACCCCTTAACTGTGAACCCAGAGTTATCTCGTCCAACTCAAATGCACTGCGCAGCGTGATCCCCGAGTTAACTCGTCCGCATCATGTTTTTCCATTATGTCGCCGTGTACCCCGAGATACTTCGTCCTAATGCTGTGACAGCTATTTCAGGTAAGTGTACCCATGTATTACACATGTGTGAATAAATTTTTAAAATTTTATCCCACGGTAAAGGGGTTAAGATGCGACATGCGCACATCAGAACATGGGAAATAAACAATTGATGACAGAATTCCAGAAAAAAAGCAACAAAGCATGCAAACACGAGAGTAGTTAACATGTAGCTTGATTGTCGTGTGTAGCACTCACTATTTATATACCATTTATTGATTGTATGCTCTGATTCTGCCATTGTCCATGACATCTTGTGCTATGTGTCCAATGGAAACCTATTTACGTCAATTGTATTACTGTCAGGAATTTTTGCGTTGAGTCGGAGAGCAAAGGTGCAACAGTGGACCACTCTGACAGCAAAAATATTGAAGGTTTGTGACCTCTTTTCTGTTAGCAGAACATTTCAGCATGTCATTTGCTTACACTGCAGGCAGCTCAGTTCTGGGTTGTTGTGTTAGAAAGAAGACACTGTATATCTGTAGCATGAGAAACTCAAATCACTTCCGTATTGGGCTATATTGATGCTTCAGTCATTTTGGTGCAGTTACCCAATATTAGGCTTATATTTTATGTAGATGATTCTTGTAATTTGTTTTTCGAAAATGTGTCTGTTCGAATGTCCTGTGCTGATCAGCCAAGTGTGTATTCATGGGGTGGTTTCCCTCCCTTCCCATCGACAACTTCTGAGTAATGATAGTTGGATCAACTCACCAACAGCACTTGACCTGCAGTCCAAACATAACCAGTTTGCCTCGAGTGTCGTGGTGTGTTCTGCAAATTATTAGTTGTCACATACTGTTTGGATGACTAGTTAGGATTAGGACTTTAAAATATGCTTATATTTGAGGGGTTTGTTCTCCTCCCATGCAGTAGACAGTGTCTGAACCACAGTGACTTTCTGCAGGTTAAGAGGAAGATTATTAGAGTTTTTCTGTGCTGTATTGTGTACCTCAGTTGTACAAGACATACATATGAACAGCTTTTACAGATGAGCATTAATTTAGATACAGATTTTTGTGTGAGTTTGTTGCTGCGTGTACAGTAAAGATGAACCTTTTTCCTCCTTCACTGGGAAATTTGACCTACGACCTTAACCTTCCAACTTGACTAGATAGTATCAAGATGAACCAGCATGTCATGTGTCAGAGGTCATTAGTTCAAAAGTTGTCATTCATACACATACACACAGACACTCACATGCTAGATCAATAGCTCTAACTACCCGACTAACAATGAAGTGTTGTCTTGTGTACAGGTGTGCTGCAGGAGCTGCAGTCAAGTCGAGAGAAGCTGGAAGATCTCTGGTCGGCAAGAAAACTTAAACTCGATCTTGCTCTTCAGCTGAGAGTGTTTGAGCAGGAAGCACTTGAGGTCTTTGTTACCTGCCACTTTTTCGTTTCATAGTTTAGTGTTTTTGGCAGTGTGGGTGCTTTGTTACTCTTTGTGTCATGTGGGCCCGGAGCTGTAAAAATATGCCTGATCCAGTTCAGACTGGATGTCATACGAGGTGGCCAAACCTTAGTTCTTTAAACGTTTTTATGTGTTATAGTTTTTTTTTCGGTTTATTGGTGCATTTCAGTTTTTGTTGTGTTAGGTTTAATTTCTTCAGTACCACGCTGGATGATTGGTTGGGAAGAACGTCTCTGAAACCAACCTATTTTTTGTCCCGATTGGGACATTAAATGTTAAATCAGTCACTCAGTAGACGTGTAGTAATGCATGCTGATGGTGCTAAAGTTGCATCGAGGAACAGAGTAATTTGGTTGGAACGTTGCAATAACAACTAGAAGTTGATATCTCTACACTGCACTTACCCTGGGTAACTTGTTTGACCTTTATGGTTACACATACACAGGCAGACAGAGATATGGCTTCTGCCATGTAATCTTTACCAGTGAAATTGGTGGAGGTAATGAGAACTGCATTGCAAGACAACTTGTCGTTAACGCCTATACTCCTGTAGGCTCTGAGACATTGCTTTACTGGTTGGTGTACAAAACAAAAGAGGTGTTTCCATTGAGTGCTCTGATGCTGTTGGTTGGGCAGCTACCCTGTTTAATACTGTCTTCACTTCAGCAACCTGCAAATGTTTCCCTTTGAGAGACCTTTTCTGGGATTGGCACTGTTATTGCAGAGCTGGCATAATTAGCTCAACCCCCGTTCTGTTGGGAGTCCGGTGGTGAATGATGAAAGGACTAGGTCAGGTGATTGGTTGAGGTTGGTGCTCCTTTAACCCATGCTATTTACCGCAAAGGTCCTGTTCCAGAACAAGTGGAGAAAGAAAACCGAGGAGGAACACCGGCTAACCCAGGTTCACCTGGAAAATGGCTCTCATAACAGAGGTAGATTCCTTTTCTGGGTTTACCTTGGTTAACTCTAAAACAGTGATGGTAAGGGAAGTGACAAAGGAATGCTACGGTGGTTGTGGTTGCAGCTGCTGACGCAGATGGACATGTGGGCGGAGGAACTGCGGCACGTGGAGCTGAGTTCGGACGTCGGCCGAGCGGAGCAGTGTCTACAGATGCACAGCGATGCAGCGCTGCATGTTCAGAACTGCATCATCGAGGTGATGCAGGTCGGACAGGATCTGCTGCCGGTCAGTGTCTTCTGTCATTATGGTTTTATTATCACACAGTGCTGTGCTAGCATGGTATATGCTGTGGCCCCATTTCCATCCATTTGTCAACTACTACTGCTACATCCCTTTAACAGGCTTTTTTCCAGGACATCCTGGGAAAGCCGGCACCAGAAAAGTAAACCATTTTGTATTTTACTGGAGCAAGAGATGATGGGGTGGCAGTGTCATCAGCTGGACCATATGCAAATCATTTGCACCTCACTGCAAACAGATAACCATGCCCGTACCTCACCTCTCAGTTTTTACACGTCAGATGCCCTTCCTGCCGCCAAACCAACAGCGTCAAAGCACGGAATGAAAATTCCGCCCATCCGTCTGTCCATCAAAAGCCGGAGTTCTATAAATACAGCTAAACTGGCTTCTCCAAATGTTGCAGCTGAGCCTCTGATTACAATACACGTACAGAACTGTGCAAGCAGCTGAATAAAATGTAGCTGTTGAAGAAAGTGCGGCTAATGCTGATGCACAATCTGTTTGCATTGATAAGTTTCTTGTCGTAAATTTATGCACCAGTTGACAGGACTTGAGCTGACATAAAGCATCACGTGGTCTCTCTGTGACAACTGAGCATCTCGTTTGTTAAGACAACTTCCTTCAATCTTCTTCTTCCATTTCATTCATCGGATACTTTGATAACTTCTGATCATATTTGTTTTTGTTTGGCTTTGCGTAACATCATAATATGCAAAGATTAATCATGTAATTGTGAAATTTCTGCATTTGTAACTTTTTATTTGTATTATTTATTATTTTCAATGTTGGTGGCTACAGCCAAGCCATGTCTGAATTTTAGAATTCTGACCATCACAAGACATTGTCTTTGTTGGGACATCTCCCTCTCCTTATCAGTATCGTGACTGTTGTCATTTTAGACAGTCATATTTTGCATACATGCGCTGAGCTAGTGAAATGTTGATTTTAAGTTACATTGCAAATGTGTTGTGTGCATTGCCAACTTAAAGGGGGCAGTGCCTTTTCCGTAACGAGTCTTAACGATGGATCAAGAAAGGTTGAGACCACCGGATTAGTTCTCATGATTGAAAGTCACTGCCTTGAGTTCTTTTCAGTGCTTTAACACTGTTGTTTGAGTGACAGGAAGGGCATCTGGCCTGTAAAAAACCGTGCCACTTGAACCCGAAGGTTCTCTTGTGGAACAAGTGGTGGAAGAAAACCGAGGGTGCTGTCTGTCATAGTTTCACGTGGAAAGTGGCCGTTAAGACGGAGCAGATGGTGGTGAGCAGTAACCGCGGTGTTGTTGTCGGTGAAGATATTTGAGCACTCGGGCGTGCGCGTGATGGCCGAGGGAGACTGCGACGCGCAGACGCGCATCCAGACGCTGCTGGAGTACGTACACGAGCGCGAGGCGGAGCTGGACGACCGCGCCGAGCAGAAGCGCGTCAAGCTGCACCAGTGCGTGCAGCTGCGGCACCTCGAGAACGAGGCGCGCCAGGTCAACATGTGGATCCGCAACAGCGAGTCGATGATCACCGCCGGGCTCGTGTGTCCTGGCTCGCTGCACGAGGCCGAACAGCTGCGGAAAGAACACGACCAGTTCCAACCAGCTATCGAGGCTAGCAGACTTTTATAGGGTTTTTTTACTGTGGTCTGTGGTCGTCAGCAGTTTGATGCTAAATCCCGTGAAGACAATTAGTATTACTAGTTAGCCTTTTGTACAGCTGCATTTTGAGAATTCTGTTGCACATTTGGATGTGCAGTTTCTTGTGTGCGTTAAGGCTCAGTAGTTCCATTGTGTTTATTTTGGCTGTAATATTTTTTATTTGAATGGCTATGCTGATTGTATTAATATCATATTTTGAAGACGTCTGTCAACTGAAACATCATTTTTCATGTTTTTGTAGAGATGAAATTTTCACAAACACTGATACAAAAGAATTCAGTGTGATTGCGTTAGTCTGCATGCTATCATAAGTTCTGATCAGATAACATTTGTGTAATGTGCAGAAAACTCACCAGGTGGCAGTACAGGTGACGCAGAAGATTGAACAGTTGATACAGGCGAATCACTACAGCATAGACATTGTGAGGTCTATCGGCGAGACAGTGTCTGCCAAGTGGCAGCAGCTGATGTTTCACGCTGAAGAGCGTATGAAGTTGGTCATGGCGTCTACAAACTGGTTTAAAACCGCCGAACAGGTGCGTCATAGCTGCCACTAGTTGATGTAACCTGCTTGTATTGTGCCTGTATGCTACCGAAATGTCCTATTCACTTTGCCCTGTTGTTCTTTTTTATCTGAGAGGTTTTTAAATTGAGTTTTGTGGTGAAACGACATGCACTACCTCCTCTGCTGTAACGGCCGTTTTCCAAATGAACCTGCGTTGGCTGGTTTTCTTTTTCGACATGTTCGAGAACAGAATCTCGAGGATAAGGGGTACAGGTTTTTAACGGGCAAATCCGAAACAACAGTGTCAAACAACTGAAGGAAATCAACCCACTTACCCCCGCTGTCCCTATCGTTTCTTCTTCTACCACTGGACTCCTGAGGGTGAAGCATTGCTCTGTTCATGCTGGATCTAGTGGAAAAATTTCTGCCAATGTCTGAGCTGATGTGCTAGTGTCTGGTCTTAGTCTAGTAGATAGTTTTAATGCTACAAGGTGAAGGTTGAACTGATGCATTTAAACTGTGCATACTGCAGCATTACAGACTGTAATGTTTTCAACCCTGTTTGCCTGTCTGTCATTCTCTTCCTATCTCCATTAGCATGAGTACAGAAGATTGTGGATGAAATGTCGTGAAATAATGGAACTGGTTATGCGTTTGGGAAAGAAACTGTTGATTAGATTTTGGAGATGATCTCTGCCTGAATGTGTGAAACAAAAATGCAGAGAAGTTTAACACCAATTGTGACATTGGTACAAAGTGTTTGTAATTGTTTTGTGATGCCACTGTATGCATAGAGCAGTGCATAAAACTGTATTACACCACTTCAAATCATTTGGTTGATGGAATATTTTCATGCTTTGCAGAGGTTGGAACTTTGATTCCCATCCAGTCATTGAAGTGAAGAAATGTACTGTGCAAGTAGTAAAATCACTTTACAATGAAATGTGAAAAAATGCAGTGGTTTTCCATTGTAGATTCAGTAACTGCTTCACAAATAGTTACCATTACCTGTTAGCTCCTGTAATTGTGTGTGGCTTTGCAGGTGTGTTCAGTGTTGGAGAGCTTAGATCGTGAATACCGTCGAGATGAAGACTGGTGCAACACAGACAAGGCAGCAGCCATAGAGGATAAAGTGGCATACATCCAACAGCTGATCAATAAGCATCAGGAACAGAAAGAAGCCTTCTTAAAGGTTCACATCTTAATAGTTTCCTAAACTTGTCCTGTTCTTGCTACATCTTCCTATAATTTGGACATGATCGGCTTGCAGCTGGTTGATAATGTTTACCACACACAGTGAACTGCAGAAGGTTCTGTTTTTGGCGCTGTCTGACTTTTTGTTTGAGTATAACATATCTTGGGGAACCACTGAACGGATTTGCGCCATATTCACAGGGAAGACG
>Ga0056108_1000666_pt1 | contig 10225 bp, 6 predicted proteins | sample WorMetG1BERMUDA1_FD_83875 | JGI IMG/M metagenome (GOLD analysis project Ga0056108, IMG submission 83875) | Marine gutless worms symbiont microbial communities from Max Planck institute for Marine Microbiology, Germany - Inanidrilus... ... | reverse complement strand
GGTCACAAGAGAAAAATGTTGCTAAAGTGGTCGGTGCGAGCTCGATTTAGAACTTTTCTAGTTGTTTGCTGCTGCTTTTGGTTTTGTTCACTCAGCCTAGTTATCTCTGAGTTGCTGATGGTTGGGTTGGGTGTCCCAAATACAAACCTTTGGGATTCCTGGAGCAGGTTCTTACAGGTTGGATATGTCACCCAAGCGTGTGGGTCAAAGCTTTGAGGGTCATATTTTCAGACTTTAATTAGTCATATTTTATTACCTTTAGTGGTTTGACACTTGGTTGGGCATCAGGAAGATCATCCAGCCTGTAAAAAAATTGATTGATAAGCTGCTGGCATGGTTATCTGTCTGGAGTGAGGTGCAAATGATGTTGCATATGGTCCAGCTGATGCCACTTCTGCCCCATGATCTCTTGCTTCATTAAAATCTCTCGATTGGTTTAACCTGTCTGGTGCCCACTGGAAAAGAAGCCGTTTAACAGGTGTCTGTGTTAGTTAGACGTATTTTAGTGCTTTTGGTTATAACTTTAAAGATGCTAGGTGTGTGTGTACAATATGTCATATCATAATTGCATGTGTCATCCAAGTTATGCAACTGTTATTGTAACAAAAGGAAAGAGAAAAGGCAACAAATTGATAATGCTTACAGATACTGTCCATTGCGTATGTCAAAAATTGCAATGGAAAGGAGTCTGTATGGGGAGGGAAGTGACTAAAAATTACCATGTGTCTGGGATTACAGAATATTTCCTGACACAGGCAGAATTCTGGGAATTTAATTTTTGAAATTGTGTGGAAACCCGGCAGTTGTCACAGGGATGAACGACATTGGCTATTGAACCAAGTGATGGAAAACGTCTATTTGAAATATTTACCGCTAATACTTATGTGTGTGAATGTAAAAAAGCTGTTGACTGCATGCATGTTAATATCAATTTGCTGCATGTTTACACACACACACACACTGGTGTATGTCATCTATGTAAAAGAGCAGCAACCACAAAAGAATGTCATTGGTTCTCGTTCATTTCAGATTGCAAGCTTACAGGCACGATATGACCTATTCTGTGTTAAAAGTGCCGTTAAGCCCCAATCAACCAACCAACCGATTGCAGCACCAATGATCTGGAGTTCTCTGTGTTCCTAAATTCGCTCGTCCCAAACCTTGGTTTCATTCCGAAAATGTCTCAGAACCTTCTTGTTTCAATCCGCTTTTAACAACATCTAGCGGCTAACCCAACGCCTCTGATTCATCTGTATTTAAATAATTACGGTGCTTTGTAAATGTTTTTACTTACTTACTGACATACTTGTAAAACCTTAACTCAATCAATAAACTTTAGTGGTCCAGGTAGAGCAGTCGTTCCACTCTGTGAATCTGTGTGCATGTACGTCCGAGCTATAACTTTCAGACGAAATGACGGTTCACCTTGGCCCTATTATTATCATCATCGATTAACTTTGTAGGTCAAGGTCATAGGTTAAAGTTCATAGGCCTTCAGTGCTTTGACACTGTTGGTTGGGCGGCAGGAAGGGCATCCAGCCTATAAAAAATGGGGAGATGGTGGAGGTGGGCACTGCTTAGTCTGGATGGAGTGGCACCCAGCTGGATGGTCGGTGTGTCTGCCTCTGTTAATCTTCCTTTGCACCATAAAGTCCACACCGGCTCACCCGGGTGGTCCCGGAAAAAGGGCCGTAGAATGGTTGTGGTGTCGTGTGGTACTGACATACTTGATGTCAGTAACTGTTATAAATCCTACATTAGCAATTACTGCACTTGTTTTTGACATTTGAAAAATGAAACATACAGTTACTTAAGAGTTTACCATGCTTTATGGACTGAGGATGTAAAATTGTTGAGAGATATGTGTTTGTTTGTGTGTGTGCAGTGGTGAAGGTAGTCAATATTCGGGCAACAGCGACGAGAGAAATTTAGCGGCAATGGCACGAGCGATTGCCGTGCACCCAGATACTTTCCGAGTCATGTACTTTGCCTGATCTTTTAACCCATTGCACTGAGCACGTGTCCGTCGTCGTAAACCAATGGCTACTGTTCTGTCGTCTCGGATCAACTTTGCTAAATTCAAGGCTCATTACTTGGCTATCACAAGTGAAACTCACACACACACTGCCGCCTTTAAGCGTTGGGTGATGACGTTTGTTTGCCGGAGTTTTACCTTCCGCCAACTGGTTTTTCGTCATTGTGATAGTGTGGAATCTATTCGATTGTCCGTTGGACCGTCACTTGGCCAAGCAGTCACATTGGTGCTGACAGAACACCTTTTTGACCCTCGTCACCGTCTGCCTCCAACGTCGGTTCTGATGTACTCATAGTCAGGAATTGACGAGCATTGCTGTGGTGCTGGATGGTTGGTGACTGTGTTCTGTGACCGGTCGGCATTTAGTTGTGAATGCTGTTGCGTTTACTTGCCACTTTGTTAGCACTGTGTGCATGTCGCTAAGGAAAATCTTGCACGTGGCCGGTGGCCGTCAGTCACAGTTGACCTATATCAGCCTACAGCTGTGGCCGATTTTATGAACTTTGTAGTTTAACGAGGTACTGAGTTGTTACTGTGTTGTCGTTGGCGTGCTTTTGTGCATAATTTCTCGTCATCGTGCCGTATGTAGTTGTCTGTGAATTTTTCGCTTGAATTAGAGCTTGCGACCCAAGTGCACTGTTCGATTGAGGCTGAATGGTCGTATTTTGATAAACTGCAAAACTTGAGCTGCTGTGGAGATCGTGTGCACAGATGGCAACATTTAACAGCTGTCAAATTGGTCTGTAACAAATGCTGTAGTTTAATCTTGCCTAAGGCACATTCATGTTCGTCTACCAATAACTGCGACTTTACCATTGCTGTTGGGTAGTGTTAACAGATTTCAATGCTGCGTGATGCACCAGAGTACCCAGCACCTCTGCATATTCGGACCCCATGGCGCCAAACAGATGCTTTTAGTATTATTGTTATTATTATTATTGGAATTGAAATTATGTGACAGCCTACATAACCACATTAAATGTCCATCGTACGTGAATACCTGTAACTGAGCATGGATTTTGTTGACATTGATCATGGTTCCATGTAAAATTTAAATTATAACATGTAAATTGCCATTATAATTAAACTACCTGCATAGTTAAGTGCGTTTTGTTGTTGATGTAAAGCTGTTAGAAGTCAGAGGACGTGATGGTATGTCGCCATTTTTAATGAACATGGTTTGTAGCACTTAGTTATGCCCAGCACCGAATGTTTATTTATTAACATTGGTTGGTTGCAACCGTGCGAGATTGTTAGATTAACCGATGGTATCGACGTTTGTGTCCACTTTCACTAAGTCATATTGTATGCATAGTGATTCTCTGCAGTTTGACCGTAGCTGACTGATAACTGTTGTGCTACATACTCTGACATCGTGAGCTCGCTGCAATCGTGGGTCCGTTTACCAGTCTGCTGTACCTGGAACGTATTTTCGGTGGCCATTCGTGGTGATCTACTGCAGCATATGTTGTTCATTTTGCGACCTTTTCGATTACAATCATTTGATGTGCTTCAGGCCTCCTGAGAGCTTTAACAAACAGTATGCCATTTGTTAGTGCCTATGCTGTAGTTATGCATCATGTTAAATTTGAATGTGTCAGTCTCCATTTCACTCTAGTATTATTACTGTAAACAGTATCTCTATTTTACAATCAGATTACCTTATTTTTACATTGTGCTTCATATATTGTCTGGATATTGAAAGTTACTGTTAGAGCAGTGACAAGCTGATTGGTAACGGTGCTTCAGTCGATGGATGGTACCATTATCATCTTTGTCCATTAACCATGGAACCATATTATTATACACAAAGTAGGTACTGTAGTGAACATAACTTGTTCAGAAACTTCAGTAAGTGATGTAAGGAAGAATTTTTATTATTGCTATTATTATTATTATTATTATTGTTGTTCCAAGTATCAGCTATCACTGGCGAACCCATGCGATACGCTGCGTCACTGCAAACATGCTGCAAACACAGGTGGACGCTCGGTGTGATAAACTTGCGACCGAACTAAGTTGACAACGCTTGTGATGGTTGATGTTTTCGAGTTATAGTGAGTTATTTGTCGAAAGTCGCCAATTTTAGCCTACCCCACCTGCATTTGGGGGTGACACCATCTGAGATTTGCCGACATCTTCGGCATCAGAAAACTAGTGTCCCTGGGCTATCGTGTGGCGTTGTGTGATCCTATGTTTAGCTGTTTCGGTTGAACACTGACTTGTGACAGACAGGCAGACATACAACTGCAGCATATACCACACTAGCATGCCATCGTGTGGTAAAATTGTGCTACTTTTAGTGAAATGTCACAAAAATGCATCATACATGAAGCCAACTAAATGCATGTATATTTCAGGATTAGTTGGCATTGCGTTGATTTTACAGTTGTGTGAAGTGCTTTTGTTGCTGCCCAACTGATGTGAGCAAGTTTTTGTCATCAAGGCAATAACAATGTCTGGCTATCAATATGTTTCAAATTGGTTGAACAGTGTACAGAACAGAAATTTCATGGTGCTTGTTACAATTTGACGGCACACAACATGGTTTTCCGGTGTAATCTTGGGCGTCTGCAGGTAGTAAGTTGGGGCATTCAATCCCCAGCTTACAGAAGTTACCAATTTTTGAATGAAAACTTGAAAATTACAAACAGCGTGTGAAAAGTGTATTTACAGCACAGGTCAGTGTAATTTTTATGTAGAATATTACTGTGATAATACCCTATTCAGCAGCTGGGAGCTTGTCCCTTGGATCTGTGTAGGTGATTTGCCTATGAAATCTACCCAACAGACCCACTGACCCATCCATTTTACACTGAAATGCCTGTGGATGCCCATTTGTGTACAGTATAGCGATTTATCAGTGCATGGTTAACTCAGAGATGGTTGGATCAGCAATTGGTTGTCGTTTTTTAGTTTTGTTGTTATTTTACTGCATCAATTCCCGGTCTGGTTTGTGGTTGAGTTTGCATGCTGCACACCATTGACTTTTAGCAGCTGTGTTTCAGTTTGCCGTTACTGCTATTAAATGTTCTTCTACTGCTGCTGCACACACATTTACCAAACAATCTTCCAGGTTTGGAGAATGCTGAAACAATAGGGTGTATAAGTAAGCAGATAATGTATCCCAGATCCACTTTTACTTTACCTTTCACTGACTTCTGTTAATAAGGAGTATACATATTTGTGGATAAAATGATTAGTAAGACGGTAATCTGTTATTTTGGTGGTAGTGTCCAATGGTTATGCGAACCATGCAAGCTTTTCAGTTTCCTACAGATAAAAAGGCAAAAGCATGTTAGTGACATTAAGAATAAAATTAAATAGTAATGAATAAATAACATTATACATGAAATAAAAATAATAAAAGAAAATAAATACATGCAGTAGAACAATAAACCAAAATAATATGGATAAAATAATAATTAAGTAATTATAAGTAAATAATAATAGTAATAAATTATTATTAATTAATAATTAAATTTTTCTGATATTGTAAGTGCCTTGCCTGCAATATGTATCGCCAGAAGTAGGCGGACACAGATATTACAGTAAATAACTTTCACGCTCTACATGTTTGTAGTTTGACTGGTTTTCCTTAAGCCATACCTCATCTCTGATATAGCCGTATTTGTGCTGAAAAGGGACGTTAAACTCCAACTAACTTCCTTAAGCCATACCAGTGTCAAAGCACTGAAGGCAACAGGTGTAATGTTATAAAAAAAGAGTTGATATTCATTGTGGATATTTTAGTTGCACTGGGATTTACTATTTCACTTAAAATGTTGGTAACATGTGCATAGTAGAAGATTTGCTACAGAGGTAGGCAGTGACCCTTTTGTTACTACGGTAATCAAGTCTGTGATTGATCAATGTAATCAGTTGGTAGAACATGAAACTGCAATGACCTCCTTTTCCCAGCGTGTGTTACTACTGCTATTTACACAAAAGTTTTTAGCCTATGCATGCAGTCATGTCTTTGGTTATTGATAATTATTATTCATCACTGGTTAATCAACAAAAACATATTGTTTGCATGTAGTTAAAATGACTGTTCATAATGTTCGAATCCTGTTTCAGTGTGTACTTAATCTGCTTTTCCATAATTGGTTAATCACAGAGTCAGAGAATACTTACTCAGGTCTGAGTAATGTATTTGACATTAGAACAGTGCTTGACCATCCATCAATACGTTGTTATACATGCTAATTATCCATACTCTCTGCCAGCTGCACTGCTGTGAACCAACCAAGTTTGTAATTGTTCGGATGCATCGTTTTCCACAAAATCGTCACTTTCCATTAGCAGTACAAGGCAATCGACGATAGCTTAGTCCCCGGCGCCACCTGGCGAGTCATAATGAATAATTCGCCAATGGCCTGTATCTGCATTTGTGCCATGATGTGAAAACATGATGTCGTCCATAAACCGGGAAGTGCATAACATATTGCATTGTCATCAGAGAAAAACTGAGCCACGGCCATAAATGACATGTATAGAATGAAGTTTGGACGTGTTGTTTTTGACATAGGCAAGCAGACAGACAGACATACAGACACAAAGATTGCAATGCTTTGCACCCGTCTGGAGGGCGAAGTAACAAGGTTCCAAGAAAAAAAATCTGATTTTTTTGTGACATACCAACAATTTTGAATGAGTTTTCTGGGTTGTATATTTTTTTTAATTTATGTGTGCACCTTTGTGCAGTTTTGAGAGTGAATTCAGTTCTGTGCGTGATTTCCGAACATAAGGAAACATAAATTATGGTAGATCCGTGTGGATGATTCAGTACTCAGGGTGGCCACAATCCTGGAAACCTGGAATACTCAGGGAATTCTCTGAACCTGGAAAACTCATGGAATTCTCAGGAAATTCTGTGCAACCTAAGGTAAAAATTATAACAAATAAAATAATTTTAGTATGTTCGAATACTTGTGTAAAACAGCTGTTAACTGGGTAAGGAGGGTCATTATGATCTCAGGGAGTGGCCACCCTGCCGAGTATATGTCAGCTAAAATAGCTGTTTCTGCGCATGTGCAGTGAAAATATGGCTAAAATAGCTCTAAATGCTGCCCAATTGCCCAAATTTTTGTTGTGATAACTTCTGGAAAAGTATAATTATGTCTCTGGAAAAGCCTAGAAAACTCATGGGATTTTTTCTCTCCTACTTTGTGGCCACCCTTGTACTTCGTCAGGGTAGATTTAGACCGTCTTCTGGAACAGTGTCAAAATTTTCAGTGAATTTTTTTTTGTCTCATCCATAGTTTATTAAGAAGTATAATATTTCCTGGTTATGGAAGACAGTCAGAAATCCTTGAGCATTTTCTCACATTTTGGAAGACAGTCAAACAAGATGACTGGATACACCTCTGTATGTTAGTCTTTTTCGTCAGCTAGTGATTTTCCATTTCTTCAACGTAACAGTGTGCTATGTCTGTGCTATAACCATTAATAACCAGTGGTGAATTCTGCCGTCCTTGAAAAATCTTTGGGTGCCCATGCTAGGTTCGTGGAATATGGCACCATGTTCAGCCTGTAGTTGTCTTTTAACAAAAGGGTTGAAGAAGGGCAGGAATTACGCGCGATAAAAAATGCCACTAAAAATTTTAACGCAGGTGCAATCATCACAACCCGAAAAGGCAACTCCTTACTTAGAAACACGTCGCATGACATACAGATCATGAACATCAGTCCACCCGTTTTTGCACAGCTCACCCTTTTACCCAACCCCAAAAATCCTATGTTTTACTATGGTTTTCAGTCGGCCAGACGCTGCCAAAAGTGCCTCTTGCCATGAGGGCATCTACACCCCATGTAATACATGTTGCCTGGACCCACCCGACCCAGCATCTCAAACTGCATCTAGATCAGTTCAGCCATTTTTGCACAGCTAACACCAAACTGTCCCTATACTTTACAGTGTGCATTAAAATGCCTTTAATGTGTGATTTTAAAAAAATTAATCGCTGTGATTAACATGATCTAAAAAAATTAATCGTTTGACACCCCTAGGTTAAAGATATTTAATGTTATAAGGATTTACACTGTATTAATGGTCGGCTTACTGCATCACTGTGATCTGTTGTTACCAGCCCAGTGTATCTGCATTAATTCATTGTGTGTGTCGTTAATCAAAGTTGTTGGCAAGCTGTAAAAAGTGTTGGTCAAGAAACTGTACATGTCATAAGAGCTAGGCTCACTGTTGAATACTGTTGTGTAAATTGCTTTTCATTATTATTATTATTACTATTATTATTATTATTTGTGTTATTATTATTATTATTGCATTGTGTTGTTTATTCGTCATCGCCGCCTGTAGGAATTAGGCCTGCAGCTTTATTGTCGTTTCATAATATGATCCATGTCACTTGTGGACTTGCCCACATGTGACAGAAGTGCATGAAAGCAGTTGATTATAATCTTGTCCTGTGACAAGTATTCATGTAATGAAGCCCAGTGTTCAGTTGGGTAATGGAGAAATGTTTACTGGTTAACAGTTTGTTGGCATGTGTCTTTCAAGCAAGTGATCTTCTGATACAAGAAATCTGTGTGAAAAGCCATCTGTCTGATTGATGTTTAAAACTGTGCAGTGTTATGGCAACATATCAACGCTTTGTGGAAACGTTTCACATTTCGTTTCAAATGCATGCCTCATTTATATAATACAAATGTATGTCAGTTTGTCATGACACAGATGTTATGTTTCCTGTCGTGAATTCACTGAGGTTGCAGGCCAAACAGTAGTCTTGTTTATTGTGTTGTTTTTGTTACTTGCTCCTGTGCCGTATTTTTGTGTTCCATGCACCCATACGTCGAACTTCCCATGTGCTAGCCTTTGTGAATGTGACCAAATTCTTTATCGATTTTTAACAGAAAATTTTTCATTTCTTTAAGATGTATAAAAGTTTGTGATGATTCTCACTGGTTTGATTTTGCATTCTTTTGCTATTCTGATGCTCGTTAGGTAACATTTTGGGGTTGGTTAACAACCGTGTTTATTGCTGTCATGAGGACAGTTTGTTGGAATATATGTACTGCAACAGTCTTAATGTAGCATATTTAACTCTGTTTATTTCTGGTTTGAAATAAAGGAGAAATATGCAGCAATTTATCATTGCTGTTTGTTCGCACACATTATTGGACTTTGCACCCTCCTAGATGGTATGAATTTCATTGATATTAGTCAGCTAAACGTTTATCAACACTAATTTGCATGGGTTAGTTAAGAAATAACCTTTTATTTGCATGCTTCTTGTAGCTGCTTAGCATGTTGTGTTTTGTGTTAAGAATAGCTGATGCCACGTGCTAAGTCTGATGTCGACTGATCGTGTTTGGTGAGTTCTCAGTGCTTCATAGTATGCTGTGTCCAGTTGGCTAGTGTCGTTTTGTTTTCTAACATAGGTATTGTACATGGCAGCATTCGTAATAATTATAATAATACCATTGACAATGTTTATGGTGCTGTCATCATCTTGAGCCATTGCAAGAGTTCACCCAGTTCATTTGATAAGTTCAGACTCAACGCCAGGTCGCCGCCAACCCTCAAACCAAGCAGTGGACTTGGCCTGTGAGTCTGCTGCCATCCACATCCACCATTGACATTTATTATTATTACTCGGCCAGAAAGCTGATACTCCTTTTACTGTCACACAGACGGTGGAAGACTTAGTCGACCTGGGCACTGCAGTAAGGGTGTGCAGCCCGTGTTCAAGGCTGTATTATTTCACAGTGGCTGCCGTGATAAACACAACTGCCCGGTGTGAGATTCAAACCCGGGATATCTCAGCGCAGTCAGGCATGTTACCATTACACCGACCGGCACTGAGTAACGTTTCAGCTGTTAAGCTGTCAACAGCTTCTAAAATTAATGTACCCAAACATAACATTCTTAAATTGGTTCACGGCCAAGTGACCATTATTTTTGTTGTGTCTGTCTGTTTGTTTGTGCAGAGTTTTTCTCAGCCGTCTTTGATCCGATTTCGATCAAACTAGGACACATGTTATATGTCTGGGTCTAGTTGTGTCCCCTAGAATATAGGGGCTGTGCTACCCCTGGGGGCTGGGTGACCCCTAAAAAAACTTGTATTTTTAGGGGTTTTGGGGCTCAAAAACTATCTCGTCCTACAGTTTTGATTGGATTGTCCTGATTTTTGGTTATATTGTAGAATGCACCAATACTAAAATTCTCTC
>Ga0056108_1000665_pt1 | contig 10230 bp, 7 predicted proteins | sample WorMetG1BERMUDA1_FD_83875 | JGI IMG/M metagenome (GOLD analysis project Ga0056108, IMG submission 83875) | Marine gutless worms symbiont microbial communities from Max Planck institute for Marine Microbiology, Germany - Inanidrilus... ... | reverse complement strand
ACTTGTCTTCCTCAGAGAGGGCTGCAAAACGGTTAGACACCTCCACAGCAAACAACTGTTGGAATGCTGGATCCTCTAACTTGCGGAGATCATAGCGAGGATGCGGAGTGGCTCTGGGCATAACACGCTTCAATTTGAGGACCACTCGAGCCACCTATTCTACCTATGGTCAAGATTAACCACAGTGCCAAGTATCTAAATCATGTCCTTGGACCGTTATCGTGCGAACGCGTACACACCAGACTGATTGTAGTACACGGACTACAAATTGGTCGGTATTTGCGGCGGAGCATATTTGGCAGGCCGGGCAATCGTCCGCCCACTTTTTCTGCCCACTGAGCAAGCAATGTCGCTTGCTTTACCACTTTCTGCCTCCAAATTGATTTAATGTTCTTTCTATTTCAAAGAATATTTGTAGGCAATGAATGCAAATGTCTATGTCACTGTTAAAACCGTGACAAAATAGACTATTTTCACAAAAAAACTGTCGTCATCTTCTGCAGGGAAGCCCTTCCCAAACGTTTACCAGGGCTTTGCCTCTGACCCTGCTGGTGGTACGGCTCCCAGACCCCATTCTTGCCCTTCCACTGTAAATATCTTCCGTCGCCTATGTTGGATGATAATATCTGCAAAACAGAATGAGACAGTCATACCGGTTATGAAATCGCGGCTGATCCGGCGATCTAGGTGCACCATAGGACGGATAATACCGTATGATGTATAGTCGTGGTGGACGAGAAAAGCGCGGCGGTCTGATGACCAGTCGCGGTCTGATTATACGACTAACGCTGCGGGCGAACATCCGTGGAAACACGATGACGATGTAGACGCTGGCGAGCGCCGTGCCGTACAGACCACCCAGAATCACCAGAGTTATTACAACAGGTGCTTGATCAAACACAACCAGCAACCGACATTGCACACAAACGCTAATACAAGTATACATGTTAATGGTAAAGGATGCCATAGACCTACTCCTTACAGGAGTGAAGGCCTCGTGCTAACCTCCCTACATTAGGCTATTGAGCTTACAATATACGCCTAACATAAAGTCTGCGTTACAACGCCGGTGCGACACCAGACTTACGGTTACCTTTCCAGCCGCACAGCACTGCCACTGCCTCTTCGCCAGTACCAATTTCCCCTCCCGCTGAGAATAGAAGGCTGAGTTAGCCTGAGTGGCTCGTTGCATATCAAGATGGTTGACGGTATATGTTCGTAAACGGTCACCCAACTCAATACCAACCGGGACCGATGTAAGAATGCGTACTTCCTTTATGTGACCAACTCCGTTAGCAGATCAAGCCGGTGATATAGAACGCATTTCGAAAGAGCAAACATTTTCGAAATTTCATTGAAAAGCGTTCAGTGGTTTTGAAGATATGGGGGTCGATATTTGGCCATTCCCATGACTTTGGCTGTTGGCTTTTGCAACTAGAGACCTGTACTAGCTTGTACGCTAGTACAGGCTGTTGGTTCAAGTTACTGCAAGAAGTGCAGGCCTATGCTAACATTGCTGGTGCAGTTTCACATTGCACAACATGCATCACCGATATCGGCGACTATGTTTCCTATAGAGTGCTAGCAAAGCTTACGACGTACCGGTAGCTCACAAGTTTACCTGTTACCGTCGATTCTTCGGTGGTTGACGCTACCTCGGGCACTACCGTCGTCGCAGGAAACTCTGCGGTGGTAATGACTGGTGTAGGTACCGTGGTCTCTACCGCAGGAGCAGGTGATCTTGTGGTTGTTATGAGGGTTTTCGGCACTGTGGTCTCTAGCATAGTTGTAGATGACTCTGTGTTTTTCATGATTGTTGTAGTTACTGTTGTCTCTTTTGTAGTTGTAGGTGGCTTTATCGTTGTACGTATTGCGTTCTCAATCGTAGTTGTGATTGACTTTCTGGTTGTCGTGACGGTTCTAGGTATTGTTGTCTTTATTGCAGTTGTAGATAATTTTGTGGTAGTCACGACGGTCGTAGGTATTGTGGTCTTTGTGGTACTTGTAGGTGATTTTGTGCTTGTCGTGGCGGTTGTAGGTACTATGGTATGTATTGTAGATGTAGATGATTTTGTAGCTGTCATGATGGTTGTTGCTACTGTGGTCTTTATCGTAGTTGCAGATGACGTAGTTGTCTCGACGGTTGTAGGTACTATGGTCTTTTTCACAGTTGTAGTTAATTTTGTGGTTGTCATGGCGGTTGTTGGCATTGTAGTCTTCATCGTAGTTGTAAGTGGTTTTGTGGTTGTCATGACGGTCGTAGGTAATGCGGTCTTTATCGTAATTGTAGGTGACGTTGTGGTTGTCATGATGGTTTTAAGTAGTGTGCTCTTCTTCGTAGTTGAGGGTGATTTTGTGGTTTTCATGACTGTGGTAGGTTTTGTAGTTGTAAGTGACTCTGTGGTTGTCAGGACTGTGGTAGGTACTGTGGTTTCTATCGTTGTCGTAGGTGACTCTGTGGTTGTCACAACAGTTGTAGGCACAGTTGAAGTTGGAGGATCTGAAACGTAAAACAACATGCATTTCTATGCTCAAACCAGTGCAGCTTGTAGCTTCACACGCCGCTGGCTGAAACATAATTTATTTAACAGCACCGCACTGGTGCCTCGTCCATGGGGGCGCCTCTAGCCCCGCCGCTTGGGGTCCGCAAGGTTGTAGCAGATCGCACAACAGTCGTCAGTCGACAGATAGCCGCTGAACAGATCGGACGGTCAACAGCGGGTACGAGGGTATCGCTGATCCGGCAAAGTTCGACGATGCTGTGCGCGGAATGCCTCAACCTACAATTTAGGGTTGTTGGTAAACTAGGGAGAATGGAGTGACAAACTGTTTGTAAATGTATACCGTTTCTCACGTACGATATATGTATGCTGCTCTAAACATTGTATGACATGTCAGTATGATAATAACGATATAATCACTTGGATGCTTCTGGTCTGTTGATTTAGATATTGACGGACGGACCAGGCAGTCATTCGTCAGTTTCCTATTTAAATATGCAATATTAACTCGTCAAACCCTTTGCGTTCAACGGCATAACTGTGCTAATCAGCGTTACTTTTATGCCACATATTTCCTCTAGGCTCTATTATATGATAGGTAATGCTACGCCAAATTCGCCTAAATTCTCCGCCATTGTGTTATGTATACCTGTGATAAATGTGCCAGCTTTACGTTTCTGGCTTTTTACTGTTCGATACACGTCGAACAATAGTGTCATAGGCGGCCGGCGTGACGAACGTGCAATGTGGATACATGAAAAGGCAGGCTGGCAAGAACTGCATACCTTTGAATACAATAGCACCAAATATGTCTGTGTAAAGAATGCAGTTACGATATTCCACACATATCCTTGTCATCTTTTACGTGAAAGTTGTTACTGGTTAGTAGTAGTAGTAGTAGTAGTAGTAGTAGTAGTAGTAGTAGTAGTAGTAGTAGAACATTTATAGAGCGCATTACGCAAACTTCTCTAATGTGCAACGTGTTCTAATAATGTTAGGCTGGGGAGCGAAAGTCAGATATGTGGAAGGTGGAACTTTAAGCCAAGTTCATGTTCAAGTTCAATTGACGGAAACTGGGACGGAAGCAAACAAATCGAATTAAACAAGTCGGTGACGAACATCTACTGCACAACCATACACAAGAGCTCAGCAGTTGCGGAGATAGGCGATCGTTTTGCCACAATATAAATCGGCCAAAAACTGAGGCTGCTGTGCCCCTTTCATCGTCATCATCATAACTAGATTTATAGAGCGCCGACTACAATAACGCAGGTCGCCGGTGCATTATAATGGGGGCAGCTGGGTTCCCATCTAACACAATGTCGCCTGGCCCGAGGCCTACCTCCGTATCAAGTGGTATAATGATACATCCAGCCGTTTGGCCACACTAGCCATGAGCCGAAAAGTGGGAGCTGCTTTGTCCCTTTCCGCGAACTACTTTCTTCCTATTGTGTTTCATAACTTAAAATCATACGACGCGCATTTCGTCATCAGAGGTTTCAAGAAGCAATATACGGAGCAGAGTAAAGCGCACAAACGAGTGACTGACAAGGACAAAGACGACGACGGCGATGAGACAGACACGAATACTACGTACGGTGACATGGTAGTAACTCCTCTCAATGGTGAAGATGTTATCGTTCCAAGTGGGTAATTGAGGTTCTTGGACTCTGGTTTTTGTCTACATGACTGCAAAACGTCGTATCGTTGTTGTTAAAAAGTGGTAGTGACAAAATCGCTCATACGACTAAATTTCTGGGCGATCACGATTTAGTTTTCGCAATGGGATCTTATCGTGCTCAAATTCCGAGAAACCTGCCTCGCACCAATCGAGTCGTTTTACGACACACTTAATGATGAGCCCATGCAAGAAAAAGACTATGAACGTGCGCAGCAAATATGGTCGCATTTCAGCATCCACACGCTGCAAGAATACCATGGCCATTACCTAAAGTCAGGTGCGCTTTTGCTCGCTGAAGGAATGGAAAATTTCAAAAACAATTTACAGCGAGCACGGTTTAATTGTCTGCATTTCATAACCTTCCCATCGTTGGCATGGACATGTGCCTTAAAGTACACCGAACGAGCTGGAGTTGATAAGTGACCTAGATATGTATCTTGTGGTCGAGAATAATATGCGTGGTGACACTGAATCGATCTCGCACCGTCATGCTGTCACTAATAACCCTCTAGTGGAGAGACATGACCCATCCAAGCCTCACTCATGGATCCAGTATTTGGATGCTAACAACTTGTATGGTTGTAGTATGTGAGAAGCACTTCCGGTTGGCAAATTTCCATTCTTGGAGGAGCACAGCACGAAACTGAAAATTTCGACGTAATGTCTATTCCCGCGGATGCAGACACGGGCTACATAGTCAAATGCCATATGACATACCCCGAAAACTCTACACCAACTCCGCCATGATTATGCGACGGCTCCAAAGCATTTGACGATTAACGGTAGGCACAGACATGCTGAGTGAATATGCCATTGACATGATTGATAAAAATTGGAAGCCTGTCCAAAAAGTTACCCCCACTATGAATGACAATACAAAATGTGTCTGTCATTACAGAAATTTACAATGTCATTTCTGTCACGGCCTCATCCTTAACAAAATACATCGAGTGACCTCGTTTGAACAGAAGCCATGGTTGAAGTCCTGGATTAGTTTACACAACAGTCATCTTCGCCACATGGCGCGCGACGTGTTCGAGTAGGATCTGGCCAAACTGCAAACGAACGCAACCTTTGGAAAACCATGGAACACTGGTGTGCAATCGCGTCACCATTCGCTTAAATGCGGACCCCAATAAACTTGCGAAGGCCGTCAGTCGCCTTTTCGTGCGGCAGCTGAGTCCCCATCTAACACAATGTCGCCTGGGCCGAGGACTAGCCTACCTTCGTACCAAGTGGTATCCTGATCCATCCAGCCGTTTGGCCACAATACACCAACGTTACAGACAGACAGACAGGACAACGGTTCCGTAGCACAGGGCGAACCGTTACTTTTAGCGGTCGCCCAAAAATGAAAACAAACAAATGCTATGGTTCCTATTGAAGTCAATAATGGCAGGGACTGGACGGTAAGTGTAACATTCGTTGTACAGCTGCGTCAGAGAGCGAAACATCAGAAACATTTATTTAACAAGAGCTCAGCAGTTGGGCGACCGTTGGGCCACAATAGACATGGGCCGAAAACTGTGGGGGCTGCTGTGCTCCTTTCCGTGGGGGGAGCTGGGTCCCCATCTAACAAAATATGGCCTGGGCCCAGGCCTACCTCGTAACAAGTGGCATATTGATCCATCCAGCCGTTTCGCCACAATAGACACGCGCCTGCGGTTTACGGGCGCAGACTTGCCTGCGTCCGTAAACCGCGAAAGTGGTGGGGTGGCTGGTGTGCCCTTTTCCGTGGGAGGGAAGCTGGCTTTCCATCTAACACGATGTCGCCTGGGACGTGGCGTACTTCCGTACCAAGTGGCATCTTGATACATCCAACCGTTTGGCCACAATACTCTCCAACGTCAACGGTCAGACAGATGAGACAACCGTCCGATAGCATATAGGTCGAACAGTTTTACAAATGGTAGCCTAAAATGTTAATACGTCTGACGATTGTAATGAAATTCCCAATGGGAGGGATATTTTGAATTTTTGGGAAGGCACAGCCGGCGATTATGACGACGTAATTCCCACGTCAAACTTCACGCGAGCGGTTCCAGCTGTTGGAAGCCACAATACACCGTGAATCTGTCACTTCCAGTGACTCGAGTCGTCAGCGTGTTAGTTACTGAATGCACATTGATTTATAGTTTGCAACGAACAGTACACTATCCACTATCTGCCATAATTACTTATCAGAACAAGAAAAATCAAGTGCGTCAGCAGGCATGCAAGACGCAAATCCCACCATACGGCCTTAAGCAACACCGCCGCCCCAATTCTGACTGCCCCACGGAGCCACGTCACCCAATTCCGACTGCTTACCGAGCCTTGGCAGCGCACGCAGGCCGCCGAAGTCACCATTCGCCAGCCATGAAATGCGCCCGTCCGCTGCTGCTGCACGCTGCTGCGCATACCATCCGTACGCACCCGGGTGGGGGTTGGCAACGCTAAGCGCATTTTGTCCCTTGTGACCTCGACCTTTGAACTTTGACCACCAAAACAGGAGAAGCTCATGCCGGTAGTAGTTGAAGAAGTATGTGAAGTTTAACGCCGCTACCCGCTACCTTTTTTCCGCCGCTGAGAAATCCGTAACCGTATATACAAACATAGAAACATACAAATAAACAAACACACAGTAAACTAAGTATCCCCCATACTACCGTATAGTGGGATAATAAGGCTCATGCACATGATAATGGCAATCTGACGCAGATGAGAAACTCACTATATGCAGCACAGTTGCTGCACCAATTGATACGAACGTAGTTGCATACTGACCAGCAGCAGTGACACAGACTTCCGCCATGCAAACTTTCTCGTGAAAGACAAATGGGTCTAGACTCTGAACGATGACGTAGCGAAATTGCTGAGTGTATAAAGGACAGTTGACGGTGACCACCAAACTGATACGCACTACGACCATCATCGTTCGACAGACCGTGTACGAGCTCGGGTCCACTGCTGAACCCTCCATTGGCAAGGTACTTGGAAATCCGACTTGAAAGTTGTTCAAACCATTAACTGCAGCAGTGCAAACCAAGTGTCGTCATTAACGCGCGTAATAGATACTTCTATCGAAGATGTAAACTTTAAGTTTACTGAGATTTAACTCCTGTATTTTCATCTTATTACCATTTGTATGCACGTACATTGCATGGTTCACTGTGATATACATATATAACGTCTACTGCTCTTGTTTATGGGAAACGGCAAACTGAAAAAAATGCGATCATTGATCGCTTACAAAATCGTCACCTCTTAACCACAACATGTGCGCAGAGTGTAAGCGGAGTGGAGATAGAAGCTTAGCGGGCACAGAATGGAGCAAGCGAAAGCAGAGCTGTGAGCGGACGTGTTAGAATAGAGCCAGGGCTGTAGAATTGGGTTTTACAAACCTTTGTTTATATGGTTTTTTAAACCTTTAAAACCTCAAAAGCCCAGTTTAGGTTTTAGTTTCTAAAAAATTGTTTGTTGTGCAATTTAATCTCATGTTCAAATTTAAGTTGTGATTTGTGAGATTCATCGAGTTTGTCTTCATTTTCACACGGCGTTCTTCTCCTTCGCTCGCTGGAGTTTTTGCTGCAACCCTGATGGTGAATTATCACATTTTAAAAACTAAAAACCTAAACTGGGCTTTTGAGGTTTAAAAGGTTTAAAAAACCGTATAAACAAAGGTTTGTAAAACCCAATTCTACAAAACAAGTGATCAGCAGCAGCCAAGATGAGCGACCGTCTGGTCATAATAGACATGGGCCGAAAATTTGGGGATGCCTCTTGTGGTGGGAAGAGCTGGGTCCCCATCTAACACAATCTGGCCTTGGCCAAGGCCTACCTTTGTACCAAGTGGCATCTTGATCCATCCAGCCGTTTAGCCACAATAGACATGGGCCCAAAAGTGGGGAGCTGTACCCCTTTGGGGAGCCGTAGCTGGGTCCTCATCTAACAGAATACTTGCACTACGTTATAACGCCCGCACTGACTTATTTGGAAATATGTGAGTAAATGAATGAATGAAACAAGATCGACGATAATTACGGTTGTCGCCGTTGACACTGGGAAAAGTGATGATAACACTGGCGATATTGTAGTCTTGTCCGAGGTCCACTGCCCACCACGGAAATGCATCGCCAGTGTCGGTGCACGAATGTGTGTTCACGTTACCGTCAACAGCGAAGCTTGCCGGTATGGCTGTAGTGATTTCAACTGCGTGCTTGTTGGCCGACAAGCAGTCTGCAGCATGTGCATTCGCAACAGTTAAGTTTCATTCACACTGCAAAGTTTGCCTAAACAAATAGTGAACAGATATGAAACATAACCTCCCTAAATATTCTAAAATGGCCCGTTTACTGAAACTTTGTATAACGCCAGCAGTGAAGAATCAGTTATGAAACTAATGTCTTGAAAATATTATTTTAACAGCAAAACTGCTATTCCGCCGAGAGACGGAGAACGAAAATGGCAGTATCGAGTTCCTCGGGTTGACCTATAATGCTTTATTGCTTACTTCTAAACAAATACACATAATAACATTATAAAAATTAGATATCTACAATCTGCGAGTTGAACCGAAGGCAACGGTATAAATAATACATAGGTAGGCCCAATACTTGCAAAAAAACGTCACGTAAAGCGTGCAAACTTTAGCCGCGTTTTCCCAAAACTGCACGTGGATCACTTATCTGATTTATGCACGGAACCTTCTTTCACGACGTACGTGTGGTAGCAGTAAAAGACAAGAAAGAACGAAAGTCTTCAGAAAAAAAGAAAACGCTATTTGGTTTCGAACGGTGTAAATGGTGAAGATAGATATTTTTGAGCAAGGATGCTGCAGAGCGATGGAAGATGGCATGTCAGTTATATACCATAATTATTTGGCCGAGAAAAAAGAAAGTGAGCATCATGCACAATATACTAGTGATGTCAATCTGACGCAGATAGGAAAGTCGGCATTGTAGCTGAACAAACTGCATACTAACTGTTGTTGACACAGACTTCCGCGATGCAAAGTTTCTCGGCAAATGTGTCTAAACTTTGAACGATGACGTAGCGAAATTGCTGAGTGGATGAAGGGCAGTTGACGGTGACCACCAAGCTGATACGCACTACGACCATCATCGTTCCACAGACCGTGTACGAGCTCGGGTCCACTGCTGAACCCTCCGTTGGCAAGGTACTTGGAAATCCGACTTGAAAGTTGTTCAACCCATTTACTGCAGCAGCGCAAAACAAGTGTCTTTAGCAAAGCACACGTATAATAATATTGTGACCGGAAATATTTAACTGCAAATCTACAGCGATTCAAGTCCTGCATGTTCATCTTATCACCGTTGAGGGCATGTAGGTTTTTGTTCGTCCTTAGGGTTTTGAACGGTCAATCTGGTGCCTGATGGTTAGAGCTTCCAACCAACTCGCTTAGTGTCAGCGGCGGCGCGAACGATCTTCAGAACAGGTGGCGGCCAAATTTCCTCGATCTATCATGGGGTGTGGGTATGCACGCAGTAATATTTTGATCGAAGTTTATTAACTTTAGGTTTACAGCGATTCAACTCATGCATGTTCGTCTTATTGCCGCTGCGGCATAAAGGTTTTTGTTCGTCCGTCACTGTTCTGAACGGTCAACCAGGCGCTGATGCTTCGAGGTTCCAACCATCTCCCTCAGTGCCGGCGGCGACGCGAACGGCCTTCAGAACAGGTGGCGGCGAAATTTCTCCTTGACTGATGACGCGATGTGGGTATGGGACCGCATAAAATTCAAACGTCGATCGAAAGTCATGTGTCTGGCCAAAATGAGGCAACTCAGTGCACCGATTGTTGTCCAGTTTGGGTAGGAAAGCCCACCACAGAACAGCACATCCGCGCCAAATATATTTGACCTTGAAACCTTCATGGAAACTTGACATTATATGAACTTTAAGATAATCTCGGCCAGTTGCAGCGTATCCCTTGAACGATTCACGGTATTATTTTTTTACCAAAGTTAGTGTATTGAGCAATATCGACGATAATTACGGTTGTCGCCGTTGACACTGGGAAAAGTGATGGTGACACTGGCGATATTGT
>Ga0056108_1000663_pt1 | contig 10234 bp, 6 predicted proteins | sample WorMetG1BERMUDA1_FD_83875 | JGI IMG/M metagenome (GOLD analysis project Ga0056108, IMG submission 83875) | Marine gutless worms symbiont microbial communities from Max Planck institute for Marine Microbiology, Germany - Inanidrilus... ... | reverse complement strand
TTTTGTATCGTCTTTCATATCTTCGTAGTGAGTGGAGATAGAGACTTCAAATTTGGTAGGTAGATTGTCAGTAGCAATTGCTAGCCCGTGGATGGTAAGGCATTTCTGAAAGGGGCGTGGTTAAGTCGCGTGAACCATTTAAATTTTGGCGGGTACAACCATATCCCTGGAACGGCTGATCATCTTAGGCACTGTCAACATAGTTCGCCAGTGAGTGTCATAAACTTCTGACAGTCGGCGGCAATGTTCGTCACATTCACCGTCGAGATCTGTATTCAGCAGCTAGGCCGAGTAGAAGAAATGGCTTTTACCACTAGCTAGCGCGGTCTTGGGAGTGTAATTCTGTCAGTCTGTCCGTCTGTCCATCCGTCTGTCACACGCATGCTTTGCGACTAATCCAAAGAAGCTATCGGTGATATTTTTGTACCACATGAAAGGGCAATCCTTCTACTCAAATGTGATTTTTCGTACAGTTGTGCAGCAGCTGGCAAGATTTCAACTGACTTAAGGCGTCGCGCGGTCTCTCTGCAGTAGCTGAACTACTTGTCTGTTCTTCTGTCATAGCTGCAATCAAACAATGGCATTGAGTGAAACACTGACAGCCTCGAGTGTATCAAAACTTTTTAGTCGACTTTAACAGTGCTTTGACGCTGTTGGTTGGGCAGCACGAAGAGGCCTGTAAAAACTGAGTGGTGAGGTACTGACGTGGTTATCTCTCTCTGGAGTGAGGTGCAAATTATTTGCATATGGTCCAGCTGATGCCAGTGCCACCCCATCATCTCTTGCTCCAGTATAATCCAGAATGGTTTAACTTTCTGGTGCTGGCCTACCCAGGTTGTCCCAGAAAAAAGGCCGTTAAATGGATGTAGTAGTAGTAGTAGTAACAGTTACATTTGGCATTATTACCACATGATGCACTATGGTGCATAGCACGGTATTGCCATGGTAGTCCTGTCTCTCTGTTACATTAGTAATCCATGATTAACTAGAAATGTGGGCTAATGCCCAACGTGATGGCCGCCCTGCCGAATATAGGTGGCGCCCTCTGTTCAACGCCGCATAGTTTGGCTGATGCCCACTACTAGAGTGCCGTGCAGTAACGCTGCCAAGACAAGAAACCCGTTGAAATTTGCAGGGGTGCCCCAAACTCGCCAACAGATCTCAGCTGCTAGTGGGCTGAAATTCACCATATTGTGAGGACACATGGGAGAAATATTGCTGTTTAAAAAAGCCAAATTCCACTATGCTAGCTGGTTCGAAGCTGGTCGCAGACAGGTTCGAAGCTGGTCAGCGACTGGCTTCGAACCAGCTTTGAACCAGATAGCGTAATGGAATTTGGCTGCGGACCTGCTAGCTCATGCTAGTTCGCTGCTAGCAAGCTAGATAATAGGCCAAATTTCAGCTCGCTGCAGGTCTGCGACCAGCTTCGCACCTGTCTGTGACCAGCTTCGAACCAGCTAGCGTAATGGAATTTGGCTTTAACAGGATTTTACATTTCGCGTGAGTTGTAGACCAGAATAAATGTATTATGGTCACGTGCGTCTGTGTGTGTGTGGTGTGTGTGTGTGTCTGTGTCTGTGTATGTGTGTCTGTCTGTCTGCGGCTGCATGCCTACACTATTGCACGGACCCGGATGTAACTCGGCAGAATGGTGGGGGATGCCCCTTGTTGTGCACCATTGGGCAGATTTGCAATCAGTGCACGGGTTGCGTTGCTATGGCAACACTAGAAATGTGTGGCAGAGCCCAGCGGTAATCCACCAGGCCCACCGCATGAAGCGCCAGGCACTATGCATGTACGAAATTTGCTACAAAATCCATGCATGCCGGCAAAGACTCCCCTCGCCAGCGATGAAGTCGATGCACCTGCTGCGTACGCCGTTCCATTTCGTTCATACTGTGGGGGTATTGAAACCGAACGCGAAATGTTAGTGAGTGCATGCTTGTACTCGCTGTATGCCTGGTTTTCCGATTATGAATACGTGCCTTTGTTGCGAAGATATAGCCGGTCAAAGTTGTACGATGGTGCCCAAATGGTGACTTTTTGTTGATTTTTTGCGTCCTGCGTTTCCAGCGAGCCGCGCGCAGCACATTTCAGACCTGCATTCTAAATTCGCACTAGGGCCACACCATGTGTCGAAGTATGGTAGACATCCAATCTGTGGTCGCTGAGATTAGGCGAGGAAAAAAAGAAAGATAGAAAGAAACCACACCACAGGGCAAAAATATAATGTCCGCATCTGCTACGCAGGGTGGCCATAAATAGGTTAATATTTTCTGAAAATATCGTCACGTCTAATGAGCCCAGGGACCTGGCTCACTGCACTACACTGCCCATCGATCTAACTCTAGAAGAACCTCTCCAAATTTTGGGTGTAACATGAGAGGGTATTATAAAAGTGGCATTTGTGATACAAAACCAGTGATATCTCGAAACGAAGCAGTCTGGAGCCAAAGTTACTGCAGAGTTTCTATCGAAACTCGTGTACGGCATATCGATTGGTGACAAATGTGGTGACCTACGGTGAATTCTAGCTTACTTTCCGGGGAACATAATTTTTCCACAAGGGATATCTCGCACACTTTTTGTGGGAGTGTGACAAAATTTGGCAGTGTTAGGGGTCAGGCCAATGAACACTTACTCTCCGAGTTTGGTGAACTTTGGCCTACTTTTTCTGGGCAAAAATTTTTGACAACAGATATCTGGCATGGTATTTGTCAGAGCACGATGAAATTTGGCAGTGTTGGGGGTCTGGCCAATCGAAACTTATTTCCCGAATTTCGTGAACTTTGGTCTGGGGGTCCTCTGCTATCAGTCCTTCACTGATGCACTTGTAAAGTGGTTTTTCGACAACTTTCCCATGTTTGCCGATAGTTCTAGTCTAGATTTGTTTCTGTTCACTGCACTGCCCTTGGATTAGTTGCAAGCTTTCTGTACAAGTGTCCCACATCATGCGGTATTTACCCGTGACAGGACGGCCATGGCCTTCTTGCTACTATTTACTGTGTCATTATGCATCAGCAGTATGGTAATGGAAACGCAATTGTTTTTGTATACTGTGTCTCAAAAAGTTCCCACCTTTAAACTCTCTGTAACTTTGTCAAATCTTAACCGATTTTCAACATTTTTGCACTGCTGAAAGTGTACGAAATTTGCTACAAAATCCAATTCAGCTGAATGTAGAGTAGATACGATAGCTGTTGACCAGTTATGTTAGGTCCGAATTTTACTAGTTACATTTTCGTTGACAGGGTAGAAGGCTACGTAGTCCCCTTAGGTACCATAGACCAGAGCCTAGGGCTGTGTATCTTAATGGCTGTTGTGATGAACATGTATCTTGCGACTGGTGGACTGAAGTCAACAGACCACTCAGTGCACTGCGTCTTATTGTCAGACCAGTTTGCTCTGTTGCACAGTATGTTTTAACTTGCTTTATTAAATGCTCATGATGACGTGTACGTGTTGATGGGTCACTGGGTCTGTAGGAACATACATCACAACGATAGGCGTTGACTTCAAAATTCGGACAATAATGATCGATGGCGAGAGAGTGAAGCTGCAGATATGGGACACAGCTGGCCAGGAGCGCTTTAGGACAATCACATCGACGTATGTCGTCTACACTCATCTTGTTTCTTATGCCTAATGTAAATATCTGTGTTATATTGTTAAATCCTTTGGTGCCTTGACACTGTTACCTGGGCATCATGAGTTTTGTCTATAAAAGTGCCACTCCATCAGTCTTCAAGGGTTTTTGACAACCTGTGCAGGGGACCACCACTTAGCTCAGGTAAGCTAGTTAATTAAGGTAAACTTGGAAGATCGTGTGCATGCATGTTTCATTTGTATGAATGTATCAGAATGTTTGAGAAAAATAATTCAAATCGCGTGCTGTGGCCAAGACTGTTGATTCTGTATTTATTAGTGAGTTAATTACACATGCGTATGAAACAGTGAACTATTACTCTACTGTACAGTTTGTACGTATACAGTAGTCACAGTTTTCAATCTTATTTTCGATTTTATGTGACTTACTTCGCATTGCTCATATACAAGTAAATAGAAGGAAATGGATGACTGTATTTTAGTATTCTGATGTTATGACAAGTCTGTCTCTAGCACAGTGATAAGAACAACAACGAAACATACGATTCAGTCAAAATTTACTCTGTACCATAAAATCTTGAGTGGTATGACTAATAATGCATTGGCCTGTCGGGCGCTATCAGCTTTCAAAACACAGTAATTGAGTTACATCCTTAAAATTTGATGTCATTTGCTGTTACTTTTATTTACTGTTGTGAATAACATATTGTTTGAGCAAAAGTGGGAAAAATTAGGCTTAGGGTTAGTGTGATGGTTGGGGTTAGTTGTCTGTTTGCCACAGCAGCATATTGGCAACTATTTGACTGTCAGACTATTAGCTATTGGTGGCTGATGGGCCATTGCATTAATTAATTAACTTGTGTATAATATGCCGGCCAACTTGGCCTTAATTCAAAGGAGAATTAAGTTCAAATTGGAGTTTACATGTATAATATGCATTCATGTTGTCATGATGTCAGTGAACATAACATCACCTCTGCACGGCAGTTGCCCAATTGCCACAGTCACATCCGACATGAGTGATGGTTGCAACCGTGCACGGCCATTGTCATTAACATGGCCTGTGTCTAGAGGGGGAACTTTGCTGATTGAGGGTGTGAGGGGTGGCTGATGTGGAGTACCTGAGCAGACAGCCATAGACTGCAGCAGATTTTTTAGTTTGTATGTCAGTACCCAGCAGACTTTTATCAGTGATGATCATCTGTGGGAAGGGTGCTGATAGCAACTCGTAAGTCTCACTCTTAATATATACTAGACCGGTGCAACCTGTGGCCACATGTCGCCACTCGCCATACCTCCATAAGCTAGCTATTGTTGTCAAGCTGCTGTTACTTATTTACAGTTTCCAATTTAGGACTGCTTTCCATGCTGCGACCACGCCAAGCCAGCCACGCTCACTTCTGTCATTCACACATTCCTGAACTCATCTGTGGTGTTACAGCAAGTGGGCCTTTGTGGCAGATGTAACCATCTCTACATACTCTCAGCCACAAACAGCAGCAACAACTAAGCTAGTGCCGTAAGTTGACATTCGTGGTGAACTTTGGGTTTATTTGTGGCCACCAGGAAAATTGACAGGCTTATTAGCCATGTATAATACACACCCCTCTTTGAGATGGGCAATATCGTCAGTAGTCTGTACTCAGTATGTGTCTCAAAAGTGGGAGTCATATGGCGTGGGTGGGTCACTCATAAGTACTGTATGTAGGCTGTTAATGCAGTTTTTGTTCAACTCAAGTGTTCGTCTTGTGCTGCTGTGGACAGCTACTACCGGGGAACGCATGGCGTGCTGGTGGTCTATGATGTCACGAGCGGTGAATCATTTGCCAACGTCAAGCGATGGTTACATGAGATTGAGCAGAACTGTGATGTAGTCAACCGCGTTCTCGGTACGTTAGTGATAAATGTACTCTGTATGTAATTGGCAATTTTGATTGTTTGGGCTATGTAAGGTCATACAATAGGAAATGTTGTACAGTTAGTTAGTTGGAGTTTAACGTCCCTTTTCAGCACAAATATGGCTATATCAGAGACGATTGTTGTACAGTAGGAATTTGTTAATCGTTTTATGACTGCTGTAAAAGTTTTATTTTCTAATTTGGTGTATTTGAAGTGACAAGTGGAACATTTTGTAGGAGTACCAGTATGTTAGAATTCATTTGCATTAAAGTGGTACAGGATGCCACATACAGAAGTGCATGATATTAAAAGTGTCTTTTTACAGTAACACAGAAGTGTTCGAATCACTAAGAGTTGTTATCGGTGGTAAACTGCCATACTGTGAGTGCGAGGATGAGACTGAATGCAAGATGACATGCATACCTGTCAGATGATGACGGGTGTGAAAACACTTGATGAAGTCTGTACTGATACACCACAGACCTCAGTCATATACGCTTTGCAGTTCAGTCAGATGCACTTTCATGGACATCTGAATGTGCACCTATGCACTGTATGAACCTGCATATGGCAGACTGAGGTGTGACCATTTCTCGTTCAACTATGTTAGCTTTTATATAGAGAAGATGATGGCATGGCGTGTATGCGGTACTGGCCATAATTACTGCAGCAGCTGCTCTTCTCACTTTCTTTCACGTGTATCTTTTTCCTGTCCTACCTCCACCATAACATATTTTGCTACAAAGAAGTCAAATACACGATAAAGACAGAACTTGAGCTGCTGCAGTAATTGTGGTCAGTACTGTATATAATCTGGCATCTTTACCCACCGGCATAGTCTAGCGGAGCGCTGTGGATGTTTTCAGCGGCGTCTGTTTGTTTGTTTGTCAGTGTGTTTGTTTGTTTGTCTGCACGATAACTTCCGAACGACTAAACATAGTGTGATCAAACTTGGCGATTAGGTACATTGTACGAAAATCTCACCCGAGTTTGAAGGTCAAGGTCACCAGGAACAAAAAAATGAAAAACTGCCGAATCATCCCCATTGACAGTGCATGGTAAGGCGACGCATGTGCTGTAGGCTGTATGCTGCATGCAGCAGCAGACGAGTCCATTGTTTGGCTGCCGTGGGTGAAAGGGTGATGGCAGTGCACGTTGACGGCGGCATGCATGTGGTTTGGTAGGGACTAGGGAGCAGTCCTCGGGGGCGCAGCTATGCCGGAGGGAAAATCAGCACATGTTGTCTACTGTGGTAGAGTGTTCTAACGTATACTGCAACAGCTAACAGTGTGGAATGAGATCACGCATTTGAAAATAATGTGATTGATTGTTATTACATGATTGATGTTTTAAATAAACGTTTGTTGATGTACATGTCTGTAGTCGGAAATAAGAATGACGACCCTGAAAATAAAGTCGTTTTGACAGAAGATGCACAGCAGTTTGCCAACCAAATGGGCATCGAGTTGTTCGAAACTAGTGCTAAAGAAAACATCAACGTAGAAGAGGTAACTTTTTTGATATTTAGCTGCTTCAAATGAATGACTTAGCCAGCAGTTTGAATTGTGACTAAACATTGTGCAATATTTTTCAGTTCATTATGGCCGCCCTGCATAGCAGATGTGGACATCATATTTTTGTCCTGTTTCTTTTTTTCCTCACCTAATCTCAGTGGCCGCAGATTGGATGTCTGCCATACTTTGACACATGGTGTGGTCCTAGTGCGAATTTAGAATGCTGGTCTGAAATGTGTTATGCGCAGCTCGCTGGAAATGCAGGACCCGAAAAGTTGCCATCTGGGCACCATCGCACAACTTTGTCGGGCTATATTTTGCAACTGAAGCACGTATCGACAATCGGAAAAAAGTTGTTAAACAGCAATGTCTCTCCCACATGTCCTCACAATATGACGAACTTCGGCCCACTAACGGCGGAGATCTGTTGGCAGGTTTGGGGCACCCCTGCAAACTGCAACGGGTTTCAAGTCTTGGCAGCGTTACTGCATGGCACTGGTAGTAGGCGTCGGCCAAACTTTGCGGCGTTGAACCTCCTATATTCGGCAGGGCGGCCATCACGTTGGCCATTGGCCCACATTTCTAGTTAAGTATATTTTTATTTCGCCTACGGGAGCGGTAGCGAAGTATTGTTGTGAGTATATAAGGGATTATTCCATTGCTTTGGCATTCACTCACTGCAAATGGGATCAGTCTGGAAGGGGTGATGGGATGCACAGTGCGGGCGAAGTGTGATTACAATTGCCTTGTTTCATTTGTTATATGCTGCAGAGCTTGCCTTCAGTGCTTTGACACTGTATGTTGACAGAGGACTGCTACTCTGTATTAGGTGGTGGTCAAGCTCTGCCCACAGAAAGGAAAGCCTCACCTATAGGTGGGTGTTGGACTCACAAAATTGCCGGCTGGCATGCCACTGTTGCTTATTATTGCATTATATGGGGGGTATTTCGTTTACTGTATGTTTTTTGTTTGTTTGTACGGTTACGTATTTCTCAGCGGCGGAAAAAGATAGGGGCGTGAAATTTTGCACGCATGTTTGACTGCTATCCATCCAGACAGGTCTTCTCCCATTTTGGTGAACTTTGGCTTGCGGGGAGTCACAGCAGTAGCATTACTTCCGGGATGAGCTATATACGCATTGCACCTGGGAAAAAATGCCTACATAGAAATCACACCTGGGAAAAAAACTTTGTGGCGAAGCTCGTTGGGCGGTTGGAATTGGCCGTGGCTTGGTGGGGCAGTCAGAATTGGGGGCGACGGCATCGCGTAAGGCCATATGGTTGTATTTGCGTCTTGCAAGCCTGCTGACGCACTTGTTTGCGGTTTTCGGTTCAGGTCTGCCATCACAGCAGTTGCTGAACTTTTGTTATGTCTGCTGCTGGTGTCAGACAGCAGATGTATAGGAAGAACGTCTTTTCCTTCATGAGACAGTTTATGAATGAAGGAAGGATGAGGTCGCGTGTCAGTGTGAGCAGGGCTTAACGTCCTGTTTGACTCATAATGGTTCAGTTTCGGAGACAGATTTTCCTGGCCAATGAGTGATTCCTGTAGTTGGCATCAGCAGGAAATCTAACCACAGGAAATTTTCACCAGTCACATCTCCAACCTCCATTTCAAGGGCCAGCTGGCTAACGCAAGCTCACCTGAAAAGTGGCCATAAAATTGATCCATAAATGTTTGTGTGTTTTATTAGTAATAATACCTTAACTAAATGTGAAGTTTTTTCGTCACAGATGTTTACCGCAATTACGAAGCTGGTGCTCAAAACGAAAAAGGAGCAGCAGCAAAGGATACAGCAGCAGCAGACAAATGACACGGTAAAGTTGAGGTCCGGCTCACATGGTCGCAAGCTGAAATGCTGCTGACATGCCAGTGGTGGATGTTTGTATTGTTGAGTTGTGTGCTGTGTCTACTGGTCATCTGTTGTGTAGGGATGGGATGCTTTCTCGTTTAAGCAGAATACTAGCAGATAGCATTTTAAAAATTTAAATAAAGGTTTAAAACAACATTATTGGCAGTGTTGATGCAGTTTTTGAGATTATGAAGTTAATCCGTTGTTTTGAATTCGAGTCTGTATTTCAGCTTCTAACAACTACTGACAGAAGGTTATACTGAAATCTTGTGTCACGTGCTCTGTCCATCAGTGACTGGTTGTCTTTTGCCTTTACATAATATGTCGACTTTCACCATGTCTGGCTTAACAAATTCATCGTGCCACGTTATTTAGCTTAGCAGTAAAAGACTAAATGTACAGTCGATGAATTTATAATGTAACACAATGGAAAGGTTGGTTTTTCAAAAAATTACAGTGACATAAGGAGTACCTATATTGTTCTGCTTTTTGCATTACTTTGTTGACCTAAAAGTATTCATTACAAAATCGTGTTTGCAGTTCACGTTTTGCTGATGTTGGATGCAGTAGATGCAGCAATCATTATGAATCATGGTGCAGGTATAAAGTATTTATGGTACTTGTTAGGCTGAAGACAGAGTGTACATAAGTATGTGTAAATTTGTTTAGCCATAAGTCATTATATTATCAAGAAAACAGCATTTTGGATGTAGAAAGAGGCAGGAATCTGTATGTCTCTACGATGCATGTTAGTGTCATGTTTCTGCTTGTGTGATAATACAGCATTTATATAGCGCCTTAAAGTCCTGTAAAGGATACGGAAGCACTGGCTGAGATCTGATAGTCGTTGAAGATCAGCTGCAATGTAGGCGTGCATGTCTGCTGCATTTATTGATGTCTTTGTTGAAAGTCTGTGACAGACATATTGTGAACTTGTGATCAGAATCGTGCCATTACTTGTGTTGTAAATGTATCACAGTGTTGTTTTGCGGTCCACTGAACTTTTTGTGCCCAGTTTATTTCAAGGGTAAATCTATTAAAACGAAAGTGCATACATTGCTCACCAGTTCAAGCATGTAGTATTCCAAATGACTTGAGCTTTTTTTGCATAATATTATTTTATCGAGTAATAAATAGCAATGTGCTTTGATGCTGTTGGTTGGGCATCAGCAATAATAATAATAATAATAATCCGATTTGTAAAGCGCCAGAATGTCAAAAGACTTCCGTGGCGCTAAAAAGACTTCCGTGGCGCGAGCATCTGGCCTGCAAAAAATTGAGTGATGAGGTGCTGGCATGGTCATCTCTCTGGAGCAAAGTGCAAATGATTTGCATATGGTCCAGCTGATGCCACTGCCACCTG